>JADMIO011204654.1_pt1 | contig 37464 bp, 36 predicted proteins | sample 8958161 | NCBI WGS metagenome assembly JADMIO01 (sample SAMN16585339, study PRJNA669376) | soil metagenome | isolation source: Crop rotation soil | place: USA: Cullars Rotation, Alabama | collected 2011 | reverse complement strand
CGCGACAACTTGTCCACGTGGAATTCTAAGCTTAGGATCCCAATGTGCTGGAAAGTTAACCAAATTATGAGCCTTGAATCGGTGGAACAGTCGCGGCCGGGGCAGAAGCCTGGTATCTGGCGGGTGGTCATGCTCGGGCTTCCGCTTCTTGTCGTCACGGTGCTGTTTGTGATCTGGCGCGGACAAATCGCCCAGTTACAACAGCGGACGGTCCCCAGTTACGGGGCGCTGCCGGAGTTTGAGCTTACCAATCAGAAAGGCGACAAGTTCGGTTCAGCGCAACTGGACGGGAAAATCTGGGTGGCGGATTTCATTTTCACCAGTTGTCCGGGCCCGTGTCCGATGATCAGCAGTCGAATGGGCGAGCTTCAGAAGCCTTTGGCAAAATCCGATGTCCATTTGGTTTCTTTCTCGGTCGATCCCGAGAAAGATACTACGGAAGTGTTACGGGTTTACGCGCAGAAGCTGAACGCCGAGCCGGAGCGCTGGGATTTTTTAACCGGATCAAAGTCCGCGATCTACAACCTGTCTGCGAGGGGTTTCAAGTTGGGCGTTGAGGATAACGAGCCAGGCAACCCGGTGCACAGCACGCGAATGGTTTTGGTAGATCGACATCGTCAAATTCGCGGCTACTACGATGCGCTGGCGGCCGATGCCGTGACGAAAGTAGTCGCTGACGCCAAACATCTGCTGCGCGAACAGCCGCGGTAACTGTCGCGGTTAGCGATTGTCCTCGAACCAGCTGACAATCTTGTAGTTATTGATGAGGCCGGTTGCGCCGAGAGCCTCATCGTAATGAAGATTTGTCACGCCGGTCATTGTCAGAGTTTTTCCCACCACGGAACCAAAGACATGCCCGTTTGTGCCGCCGCCATTAACGGTAACGTCGTGCCCAGGAGCGTAGACGGATGCGATAATCTGACCATTTCCACCGAGATTAACATGGAGATCCGAATTTTCCGGAGGCTTGATCCCGTACAGCTGAAGGTCGGACGGTTGATTATTAGTGTTTAGAATGCCGTTGCCGCTGACGTCGACATTGCCAGCAAAATAAATCGTGGCCGACACTCCCGGCTGAACAATGATCTGGGCGTTGCCACTGACCGAAATATTGCCGGTCACATAAATTTCCAGGTAGGTCGGACTGCCATCAGCAGCACCAGCGAGTGTGAGTGTATTGTTGCCGCTCAATGCAACACTGCTTACCTGATATCGAGAAGCCGAGGATCCTTTCGTCGCGTTAGCCGTGATGGTTGCCGAAGTGTTGTTGACGTTGGTAACGCTGCCATTAACAGACGTCCACGTTGGCGCGCCAATCGGAATCGGCTCCTGATAGAAATCGGTGCGTTGAATGCCGGTAACGTTCGCGGCGCCGACGACGGTGCCGGAATTCGTCGCGACGTCGCCGTAGATATAAGCATTGCCGGCGTCGATAAGATTCCCGTTGGTCGCGATGTCTCCGTTCTCCTGCCGCTTGGCGGCGTCATACAAACCATTGGTCGATTTTGACGAATCGCGTGAATCGTAGCTGTCGATCACGATATTTTGATTATTCAGATCGATCATGCCGACGGCCATCCCTGCTTGGGCAAATGCTGAAATCGGCCGGACGACGGCTTCAATGCGGCGCGAGACGCGCGGTGACGCGACCGCATGCGATGTCAGGATCCCGTCGGTAAACCGTTCGAATCGCAGGCTAAGTCTGCGCAAACGGCTGTCCTGTTTGTTGTCGGGCACGCGGCCCGGCCCGGTGATCGGCATCGTTCCGATCGTGCGAATGCGATAGTACTGCCAGCCATTCAGCGGATCGATCAAGGTCGCCGGCGCATCGACGTTGGTTTCGATCGTCATGGGCGTGCCGGCCAATCCTGAATTCGGGACTGTCGTTAGGCCGTAACCGACAACACCGTTCGAGGGCACGTTATTCCAGCCCTCCCACGCATGGTTAGGCGGGGGATAAAGCGACTTGCGCAGCTCGACGATTGCGAGATCGATTCCGGACTCCGCTGCCAGCAATGCTTCCTGCCATGTTGCCGTTTGCAGGGCATTTTCATATTTGGCCGAAACCACACGCAGCACTTCGGCACCCAAAAGGGAAAGAATCCCGATCGCCAGGACGGTCCAGACGAGAATGCTGCCTCGACGATGAGTGGAACCGATAAGCATCAGTAGACGCCGATTTGGTTGTCGGTCCGCATGTTTCGCAGCAATGTGGTGTTATAGAATGCAGTCGCCGCACTCACGTCGCCGGAAGCCCGCCCGGCGGTAAAAGTCGGATTAAAAGTAATGCGTGTGCTTACGACTTTGCCCGCGTCGGTCACGTCGAATACGAAATCCTGAACGTTTACCGCGAGAGCAACCGGGGTTCGGCCCGCCTGGTGCCGGTAAATAGTGCCGCCTGAAAGGTAATAGTGAATTCGAATGGTGCTGCTCGGCGCTCCGTAATAGACGCCCCCGGCTCCATCCAGCGTCGGAGTTCCAGGGAAACCGCCGGCATCGTAATAATCGGGTATGTAGATTGAGGTATCGTTGCGTCGTGCTTCCACGACCTTCGCCCGGCGCAAATCAAGCGCCATGTAATCAGAGATGCGCATCTCGTCGGCGTGATTTGTTGCGAAATCAGTGGCGGCCGTGAAATTGCGTTCCAAGGCGACGAAGCCCAGGAAAAGCGCCAGGCTAACCATGGAGAAAATCACCGTCGAGATGAGCATCTCGACCAGCGCGAATCCGGCCGTCTTGCGCCGCGAGAGATTCACCTGGCGACGCCCCCTTTGGCAAGGATTGCGACGGTTTGCCTCGTCACGGTCGACTGGTTCGGGGTCCCTCTGTAGGTGATTCCCCAGACAACTTTGACGGCGTTTTCGAGGAGTAGCGAGTTGTTAACCGATACTGCCGTTACGGAAGTTCCGTTTCGTGTGATCACCGTATTCCCGACGGTGGCGCTGCCGTAGGGAACGAGAGTTAACGTTTCCACCAGGTTCTGGAGACCTGCGCCGCTGTCGGTTGCGACATTCAACAAATTGGCCTTCAACCAATCGGCATCGGTGACCTGATGCCAGTTCGCGATTCGCAGCGATTCGACGCGTTGCTGGAGCACCTGGCTGGCGGCAGCCGACTGCTTGGCCATTTGGATTGTGTCCATCGAAGCCGTGTTCATCGTGAACAACGAGCCCAGAAACACCGCCACGAGGCCGGTCGCGATAACCGTCTCAATCAGGGTCGCCCCTTGGATAGAGGACAGGGGAGACAGCTTGGCGGGCATCCCGTCTTTTTAGCACGGAATGTACCGGTCATTATAATTTCTAGAACCCCTCCCGGGGCGTATTTAGGGCTCCCGGCTTACCATTTCCAGGTAATCGCGATATTCGCCCTTGGGAAGTTTAGAAATTGCCGTGGCCAGCTGCTTGGTATCGATGAAGCCCATTCGCAACGCAACTTCTTCGAGGCAAGCCACTTTTAGGCCTTGGCGATGCTCGATGGTGGCGATGTAATTCCCGGCTTCCAGCAGGCTCGTTTGGGTGCCCGTGTCTAGCCAAGCCATTCCACGGCTGAGCACTTTGACCTGTAGCGAGTTGTCTTTGAGATACAGCAGATTGAGGTCGGTAATCTCCAGTTCCCCCCGAGCTGATGGCCGTAACGATCTGGCCCGGTCGACAACCTGCTCGTCGTACACATAAAGGCCCGGCACCGCGAAATGGCTCCGTGGTTTTTCCGGTTTTTCCTGGAGACTCAGTGCCCGGCCCTTTGCGTCGAATTCGACCACGCCGTAACGCTGTGGATCGCGAACCTGATATCCGAAAATGCAGGCGCCTCGTTCGATGGCCAGCGCATCACGGAAGAAATCGAGTTTTCCGTAGAAAATGTTGTCCCCGAGGATTAGTGCGGCCCCGGAATCACCAATGAATTTCGCGCCGATCAGAAACGCCTGCGCAATTCCTTTCGGCTCCGGCTGCTCCGCGTATTCCAAACGAATTCCAAGTTGCTCTCCGGAGCCGAGAAAATCTCGCAGCATCGGCAGATCCTTGGGCGTGGAGATGATAAGGATTTCGCGCAAACCGCCCAGCATCAGGGTGGCCAGCGGGTAGCAGATCATCGGTTTGTCGTAAACCGGCAGAAGCTGCTTGCAGACGATTTTGGTAATGGGGAAGAGGCGGCTGCCGGCGCCGCCCGCGAGTAGGATGGCCTTCTTCATTGCGGAATTCGGATTGCGGATCGCCGATCGATTGTCAATGCGGGTCCAGACCGCCGTTTCTTTTCGGTATCCGAAATCCGGTGGCGCAAATCAAGAGAAGCGTACGTCCTTGCCCGGATCCATCTCGAAATCGAGCGTGAGCGCGTCGGATGTGTTCGGCTTGATCACTTCTTCCACGAATTTCACGAACACCGGGTCCTCACGAAAAATGCCGTACTTATCCATGGACTCGAAGTCGATCGCGATGAAAAAGGGCCATTGCAGGTCCTGATCGATACGTTTGCCGCATTTGATGCTCAGGACCTCGGGAATCTTGAGAAGCTGCATCCTGGTATTCATCATCATCTCCTCGACCCGGGCGGGAGTGACTTCCGGCTTTAACTTGTACAGGACGATATGATGAATCATTGGAGGTTTAAGGTATTAGGCGGTCTCGACGGGCCGCGCAAGTCGTAATCGGTCCTATAAAAATCACATTTGCCACGTCGTTTTAGCCCGTCGCGGCCGGCCGAATTGGTGCTCCTTTGACGTAGAGCCAAGAGCTGATGACGGCCCCGGGCTAGAATCAAAGCCAACAGCGGATAGAACCAGATCAGATGGTTGGTGTGCATCTGCTTGGAAGTTACCTCCGCTACGATCAAGAGCAGCGTGGCCGTGACCAGGACATTCTCGAACTCCAGCGGCCTGAAGAAATTCCGCCAGACGGCAAGCCCGGTTGCGACCAGAAGGAGAACAGGAGGAAGGAAATGCCATGTCCGCGGCAGCACGGAGTAGAGGCTCGTTGCGTCGAATTGAAGCAGGGTAAGTCTGTTCCAGAACACGTTATAAAAGAGGCTCGGCGGATCCCAAATCGCGAACACAAACAGCGGAATCAGTCCGATCACAAATCCCCAAAAGATTGCCGGTCGGAAATCTTTTCGGACGAAGGGAATTAGCAACGCCAGGGCGGGCAAAAATTTGGCTGAGACCGATAGGCCGAGAAGTATCCCGCACGCGAAATAACGCTTCCAAACAAAGCCGACGAGCGATCCGAGCACGAGCGTAACCGGGAACATGTCGTTGGCGCCCTGGTGAAACAGTTCGTACCAAAACCTTTCCGGCAGAAAAAAAAGACACATCGCGAACGCGGCCGTGGCCAATTTGTCCGTCCATTTCACTTCGTCCTTCTGTGAAAGCAGGACGAGCATTGCCGCTGACAAGAGCAGATAGGCCAGGGTTGTGAATTTATACCCGGCGGCGAACGAAAAGAGTGACGGCGCATAACCGAGCAGCATAAAGGGTCCATACGGGTACCCGTGGTACTTCGTTGGCAGATCACTGTGCACATCGATGGTCTGCAGCGAGTAGGGATTGGCGCCGTCGTGAAACAGAGCTTTCGCGGCATTCACCGTCGAATAGCCGATATCGACGTAGGGCGGATGCCAAAGGTCCGGTCCGTAGGTCTTCACATATCTGGCGATAATGATCAGAAGCACGGTCGTCCAAAGAACGGCTTCGAACCCTGTGAACGCGAACGCGGAAACGTCGCGGCCGGCTCGGATTCGCAAGACAACGATTAGAAAGAACAACACGGCAAAGCAGAACAGCTTGATCAGCGGATGACCCCAATCGTATTTGTGAAACCAGCCATAGACATATGCCATCGCTCCGAACACGATCAGAACGGATGCGCTTTTCCGGAGGGTTGAGGCAATCGGACCATTCATCTGCTAATCGATGAAACGCATCTTCGACCGGGTTATTTCCATTCTGCCAAGGCAGGACTGGATCGTCGTCGGATGGGCAATGTCGATCAAGGTTTTGCTTTTTATCCTCGCGTCCAAGAGTTTTCCTGCGCTTTGGGACAAGCGTCAGACCTGGCGAGAATTATTTTATAACTGGAATCGCTGGGATGCCTGGCACTACCAGCGCATCGCGGAGGTGGGCTATAGCGCGTCCGGCGTTACTAAGGCGTTCTATCCTTTTTATCCCTGGGTCATCCGCGCGACCGCTGTGGTCGTTCGCCATCAATATGCGGCCGGATTAGTTGTTTCCGCGCTCGCGTTGAGTGTCGCGGTGATCCTATTGCGCCGACTGGTGCAGATCGATTATCCCGCGAGCGTCGCGCTCAGGAGCGTTTGGTTTTTGCTCATCTTCCCGACCGCTTATTTTTTGCACACGGCCTACAGCGAAAGTTTGTTCGTCGCGCTTGTGCTGGGAAGCATTCTGGCCGCGCGACGCAATCAATGGTGGCTGGCCGGGGTGCTGGGCGGATTTTGCTGGATGACTCGCGCTCCGGGAGCGGTCCTGGTGCCGACACTGGCGGTGGAGGCCGCGCAACAATACTGGGTCCGTCGAAAGTGGGAATGGCATTGGCTGGCAATCGCCATCGTCCCGCTCGGGTTTGTTGTTTACCTCCTTATCAACTGGCAGCTTAGTGGCGATCCTTTCGCGTTCCTAACGACGAGAAAAGATTCTTTCGTCCAAACCTTTGCCTGGCCGGCACGCGGTATTCGCGATGCGATCGGGAACATCAACCGCAACCCGAACCAGGGAGAAATGGTCGGTTTCCAGGAGCTGTACTTTGTCGCGATCGGTCTGATTTTCACGGTGATCAGCTGGTTCAAGCTGCGTCCGCTTTACGCGACCTGGATGACCGGCAACCTCTTGCTGTTTACTTGCGTGAGCTTTCTTCAAAGCGTGCCGCGCTATACGCTCACCATGTTCCCGATTTTCATTTTGCTCGGGCTGTTCACCCGAAACCGCTTTTGCTACGGCACGTTAACCGTGTTTTCCGTTTTCTTCCTCGCGCTCTTCACCATCCTCTTCACGAGGGGTTGGTGGGCATTCTAATTTCGCAATTTGAAGTTCGAACTTCGAAGTTCGTCTAGCGTTTCCAGTCCAACGCGCCCTTCTTCAAGGCGTAAATGTATCCGACCATGAGGATCGAGATAAAGCTCAGCATGCTCCAGAAGATCATACTGCCTTGAGCAATCGTTTCCTTGTAGACGACGGCCCATGGGTACATGAACACGATCTCGAGATCGAACAGGATGAATAGCATCGCCACCAGGTAAAACTTTACGCTGAAGCGTGGCTGCGCTTCACCCTGCGGGATCATTCCGCATTCGTAGGCAGTATCCTTGGCTTGCGTGCGCCGGCCGGTTTTCCCGACCAGCACACTCACCAAAAGCGCTGAGCCAGCGAAAAAAATCGCGAGACCGATCTGCAGAAGGACCGGCAGATAATCCCGCAGCATTTGCGGCCTCGCTGTTCTTTACCGGACCGCGATTACTTTACGCCGGCGGCCAAACGCGGGCTGGGAATGTGACCATTCTGCGGCGCAATCGCGCTCGCCAAAGCTGACGGCAGACCTTTGTATTTCTTGCCGTTCTTTTTTACCGCGCCACGAGCCACGAGATTCTGGAGTTTCTCGTAGGCACGAAGCCGGAGCATTTCCTCACCTCCGCTGGCGGCGTTACGTGCACGGAGATTCTCATGCACGATATCAAAGAGTTGTTTAAATTCGAACGAAGCACGCCGCGAAAGCACCGCAACAAGCTCCTCGGTCACTAGATCGGGAACTCGACGCGAAAATGCGTTTTTCTTGAGAATAGCCATAGGTCAGGGAGGATAGCAGATTTTTGGGTTTCCGCAGCACAATTCTGTTATCCACAGGGCAAATTCGCGCAGTCGTGCCGAAATGGCTCAAAATTACCAGCATTTCTATATTGCCAAATCGTTACACTAATTTGCAGCATTTTGCCGCCGGCGGTTCGCTCCCAAACGCTTAGGGCGTAGGCGCCGGCGTCGGAGTCGCCGGTTTTTGCGCCGGATATGAAGGCACAGGGCTTTGCGGAGCTAGCCCACCCATCAGGTTGCCCAGACCGCTCCGATACCCGAACACGCCGAGAGCAACCAGCGCCGCGCCTGTTTGGTTCAGCGTCATCGGCCCCACCGATTCCGTGACGTATCCGTTCCCGGTGTATCGCTGTGACGACACGATCGGACTCAAATGTTTGGTGATCACCTCGGAGGAGGGAATTCGGCTGAGGTCCACCCGATTATTGATTCCCGGCACGAACGCGGCCCACATCATCAGGATCGGCCGCACCGTCTCATCGAACCGGCTGTAGAATTTGGCCAGGTCGACATAGGCGAAGGCGTTTGTCGGCGCCGGTACCAAATTGTTTCCTACTTTGTAAACGTCCGATTTTGCCAGATCGCCGGTTCCATTTTCGCTTCTCTGAACCGCACTCTCTACCGATCCGGGATCCAGACCGATGATCATCACGCGCTTGGAAACGGCGATCGTAGGATGCAACACGCGAAATCCCGGCGCTCCCTGCATCGTGATGTAATGAACGCCGTCACGATCGGACTCTTGCCAGGACGCGTCTTCGTCGCTCGCCCGGGCGAGCACAATCGCCATCTTTTTTGCTGGCTCGAAATCTTTTACCGGAATCGAAGCCACGCCTGATGGCCAGTGAGCGCTCTTCGCCCAGTCGACCAGCAGGGCGGCCTCCGACTCAAACGTTTGGTTCCATTCCGCTGGATTGATGTCGGTCCTGCCGAGCGCGATGGCGATCTTCTGCAGCCAGCTGCCGAGAATATTGCCAGCGGTGTTCGCCGCGCCCGTGCTGATCATCGCCATCTGCTTCGAAAGATCGAACCGGCTGGCGGCGTAAACGATGGTTTCGGTTGTACCAAGCGCCACGGAATCGCGCATCAAACGCGCGTTGGAATCCGATTCCGGCATCTGAACAAAAATGACGTCGTGGATTTTCCCGTGATCAAAGCCGGTCGTGGCGCAGATGCTCCGGATTCGATCGAGCGCCGCGGCTTGTGTGGGCGCAACACCGCTGCCGCGCAGGTTCGCCAGCTTGTCGACTAGCGGCTTCGGCTGCAGATAAAATCCGAGCGCATAATTCGAGGGCATTTGCTTCGTCGCCGTTCGGAACGACTCGTCCTCGCTCAGGAGCGTTTGTCGATCTTGCACCCGGCCATCGGCGCGATCCAACAACGCCTTGAGCGCCATGGTTTCATTGGAAACGAAAAACCAGTCGCGATCGTAAGTGACGACAAGGCTGGAGGGAATTCCAAGGTAGATATCGATCTTGTGGTTCTCGTAATCGATCGTCCGGGCTGGTGCGCCCGAGACCAACGTCGGGGAAATTTTCTCTCGCCAGCGTTTGATGATCTGCTCAGCCGTTTCCTGTTTCCCTCGAAAGCGGAATCCGCCCACAAAAGTGTTCTCGTTCGTTTCGAAGGGGAAGAAGGCCACGAACGCGTCCTTCGGATCGAGTTGTTCAAGCTCGGCGGCGGTTTGCGAAAGTGGATTGTGTTGCCGCCACCGGTCCAACGGACGCCGAAGAAAAGCCTGCACCGCCGGTTCGGAATAGAGCTGGAAAATGTCCGACCGGTGCCAGTCGTTCCTTGTTGCGTTGAAATCCGGAATGTGAACGAGCGCAATCGTTTCCTTCGGCAACAGCGCCGCCACCTCCGCGGTCGTGGACGCCTTGTGGGTGCCCCGCAGAGCGTAGGGGATTGCCACCGCCACGGCGGCTCCGGCGAGGAGAAGCAGAACAAGGCGTTTCATGGAGGCGAAGACTGTAGAGGCCGCTCGTCTCAGCGGCAAATCGGGAGGTGGGTCGAGACCCTGGGCTCGATGCTAAACAGGGCCGCTGGCGCAACTATTACCAACGCGCTCGGAGATCGCGTTCCACCAGGGAAAGTTGCCAATTTGGGACGAGACGGATCTCGTCCCTCCAGTTTCTTCACGCGCGCGGATGAAACTTGCGATGGACCGCTTTCAGCCGCTGCTGATCCACGTGGGTGTAAACTTGCGTGGTGGAAATGTCGGCGTGCCCGAGCATTTCCTGGATGATCCGGAGATCGGCGCCATTGCCTAACAAATGGGTCGCGAAACTGTGCCGGAGCAGATGAGGATAAATGTTCGCTTCCAGCCCGGAATGTCTGGCGTGCTGCTTCACGATTTGCCAGATCCGCGCGGTGGTGAGTTTGCTTCCGCGCGCGGAGAGAAAGATTTCGCTCCCGGTGTGCTCCTTCACCATTTTCGGCCGTTCGGTCGAGAGATAACTGGCAAGCGCTTCGCAGGCTTTGCGGCCAACGGGAACGAGCCGAGTCTTGTTTCCCTTGCCGGTCACGCGCAGCACGCCTTCCTCGGCCGCAAAATTCTCCAGGCGCGCATTAGCCAGTTCGGAAATCCGCAGTCCGCTGGCGTAAAGCAGCTCGATCATCGCCCGGTCGCGTAATCCGTTAGGCAGCTTGGTGTCGATATTCTCGATCAACTGTTCGACCTGCATCTCGTTCAGCGTCTCCGGGAGGTAACGCTCGATTCGCGGCAGCGACAGCGCCTCCGCCGGGTCGCGATTCACTTCGCCTTTGCCGGTGAGATAGCGAAAGAAAATCTTCAGCGCGACGACCACGAGCTTGATCGAGGAGGCGGCCAGCCCGGCCCGCTTTCGATCCGCCAGGTATTCGCTCAGGATCGACAACGTGATCTGCCGTGGATGATCGATCTTTTTCGCCTTACACCATTTCGCGAACTCGAGCAGCGAACGCTGAGTTGAGAGCTGGTAGTTATCCGACAGCCCGCGCTCGACTGCAAGGTAGCGGATAAAGGAGTCGATCGCCTGCTCCACGGGGGGAAGGATGAAGTAAAAAGGATGAATTAGAAAGTTCAATGGAGACAGGCAGCCGACGCAGCCGTAGCGGGACCATACGAAAGAAATGCGGGATCACGCAGGTCTGTCCCTAGAATTGAGGGCCCGAGTCCAAACGGCTTCAGTTTTCATGCTTTCTCATGCCTATGAGCAGAAAATCCCCCGATAAGATTTGGAGTCCTTGCGGTCCCGCGCTATTCGGTTTTGTGGCTCTTCGAGAGAGCCGTCGCTTCGCGACGGTATTCGACAAACTCCCGCCTTTGCCGAGGCTACGGGGCGGCAAGCAGGGTGACAGAGTTGGGGGTGGCCCTTGAACATTCGGGCCGGGCGTGCGTCTAATTAAACGAGGCTGGAACTCCTCAAGAACGCCGTCGGGATTACTCCGATACATCGGTCCGACCCTCTGTAGGGCGGCGGGGTTATTGACAAGCGAAGCCGAAATATTGGATGCTTTATTACGTAATGAGCTTGGATTTAAATTCCCTCCTAAAAGACTGGCCCCACGAGCCAGGCAATATCAAAGTTCGTAAAATCGTCGGGCTCGACGGCAAGGAAAAGTTGCAATTGCGCATCGACCTGGGCGTCCTGCAGATGGAACTGAACGGTCGCCCGGATGGCCAGCGGCCCCACGGCGCCGAATCGCTGTTGTCGTATCATCAATTGCGCGCGGCGCATGCCGAAGGCCGTGGCGACAGCTACGAGCTCACTGCCGAACAATGCGCGGAGCTGCAGCAGGAGGGGATCCAGTATTATCATCGGTATCTAAGCCTGTTTCAGATCAACGATTTCGCAGGGGTCGTGCGCGACACGCAGCGGAACCTCGACCTGTTTGATTTTGTGGTGGCGCACACGGACCGCGAGGAAGTTTCGTGGACGCTGCAGCAATTTCGTCCCTACGTGTTGATGATGAACACGCGGGCGCGGGCATCGATTTACCTGGCCCAGGGCAAATTCATGGAGGCGATGGACCAGATCGAGCAGGGGCGCGACTCGATCGTGGATTTTTTCCAGAAATCCAATTTCCCCGAGCTCGCCGCCAAAAGTTCGGAGATCCATTTTCTCGAGGAATGGCTCGAGGAAGTGCGCGCGAAACGTCCGCTCTCGAAGCTGGAAGTGATGGAGCGCGAAATGGCGACGGCGATCACGAAAGAAATGTACGAGCGCGCCGCCGAATTGCGCGACGCCATCGCCGCGCTCAAGGCCAAAGAAAAAACCGCCGTGCACGTGCGCTGACGCGATTTCGGATACGGGAAACCGAAACCGGAAATCTGAACGGCGGATTACGCGGATCAAACGGATTGGGGAGCACATGTGCCTCGCGTGTTCGTTTGGACGCCTCATCGAAATGCTCTTCCGTCATGGTTCGATCGTCTGAAATCCGCGATATCTTTGTAATCGCGGTTGTATTTGTGAATTGATTTTGCCAAGGTCACGTCAAACCAAGAACCAACGAACTCTTCGAGGTTATGAAACGATTCTTCATTCTTTTGTCCGCCTTACTTCTGGCACTTGCCGTTATTCCAGCGAACACCGCGTCCGCGAAGCCGCCCTACAAGGGAAAAAAGAAGGGACCGACAACGGTCCCCGTTGATACCAACGACCGGATTTCGGTTGTGCATCTGAGCTCGATCACGGTGCATCAGGCCAGCAATCAACAGTCGAAGGAATATCAGATTACGCCCCAGACCAAGATCACGGTGAACGGCGTGGAAGGAAAGCTCAGCAACCTTACCACTGGGATGGATGTAACCGTAACGACCGCGCCAAATTCCAGCGCAGCGGAAACGATCGAGGCGAAGACGCCGAGACACTGAGGAGATTTCGCCCGCCTGCATCGCTGCGCGAAGCACTGCGGGCAGGATTGCGGAGTGCCGAGCGTTGTAGCGGCCGAGCCTGCCCTGAGCGCGGTCGAATGGGTCTCTGGCGGGACGGTTTTGTCTTGCACTGACTAACGAATTTTGAAACGCTGAACGGCCATGCGACTGATGATTGAAATCTTAATCATCGGTGCGCTGGTTTACTTGGGTTGGGAAAAACCGTTTGCCCAACGGATCGACGAAGTGAGTGGCGGTCGTCTTTCATTGCCGAAGTCGACGCCAATCACGGCGCCAATGCCATTCGCTAGGTCAAGTCCAACGCCATCAGGCGCATGGATGTCCGACCCAAATCATCATAGTGCGTTGGACACACCCGCGCCGGCGTCGGGGACTCAATCAGCGCCTCAGAAGAAATCGGGCTCGTGGTTGTTTGATCCAAATCATCGGTCACCGCTGGACCCGCCGAAGCCGTCGGCAACGCCGCATTAACCGACGCGAAATCACCAAGTATAAATCATATCCGGAACTAGGATTGACCTTAGCTTGTTGTTAGCACCTTTAAATACGAGACAGAACTGCGAGCATTTCTCGCTGTATTCAGCGTCTTCGAGTTGGTTAGGGCCATCTGCGATTACAAATCGTCGGCCTTCGGAAACCTGTGGCTTGAGGTAGGTGAGAGAAACTGGTGTCCCGTTCAGACTAACTGAAACAGGCTGCGGGGGAGAGACAAGTGACATTGTAGTCGTTATGAAGCGCTCCTTCTGCGGTTTTTGCGCAAGCTGCACTACCCTTAACGCTTTTTTAACCTGTCGCGTTGTCGGATCAACAGCTTCTTCAACGTATGCAACGAGGATCGGACACGTCCCTAGTGCGATCGTTAGAGCCGCTTTTGCAGGTCGCAACTCTTGAGATTTAGCAGGTATCGACACTTCAATTTGGTGTGAACCTAGCGTGAGTGGAATTCCGCTTGTCGCTGTGCCCGACTCAATACCGGTAGGAATTAGATTCTTGCCGTCTACGAGTAACTGCATTTTTTGGTCGGTCGCATTTGCCACGACAAAGCCCGCCATTTGCCCTTGTTGAGCTCGTGCCTCCAAGAACGAGAAGAGGAGCAGGATCAGTGTTAGTCGTTTCATGTCGCTAGAGATCGGCTTCGTATGTTACGTCGATTTGACCGTGCTGAGCCACACCGTTGGAGTCTCGATGCGGGTTCACAAAAACCTGAAAGACTTTATTTACTGTAGACAAGACACGTGGGCTTGCCGCTGCGCCTCTAGGATCGACGTACTGGCCGGTAACGAAGACGCGGAAATTTCTGCTGCGAACTGATGCCAGATTATATACACGTGCGAAAAGGTCCTCGAAACCCGCGTCGCTCAGCTCGGAAGGCCGTGTCGACGTAGGCCATTGCTTCATTGTCCCGAAAAAAGGAGTCGGCGCCGGGCCGGGAGGCGATCCTGTTGGATCGGCAACGTACCCCGGATCAAGTTTGATCGTGGATAGTTGCGCTTCGCTCAAGAAAGGGCGTCCCGCCAGGACTGCGTCCGCGAAACGATCCGCTTGGTACGAATTGAATGGAGGATAAAGGGCGGCCGGTACTGCAGGATCGTTAGTTGCTATGTTCGCGCATAGCGCTCGAAGTGCTTCGCGAGACGCAGTATTAACATTGATCAAGCCGGAACTGCTTCGCCGGGCAATAGTGTCCGTCTTTACGCCGGCTGCGAAAATATCTAGCAACTGCCACGCGCGTTTTTGATTCTGGTCGAACTTGGTAAACTCCCGCCGGCCTATTCGGAGTGTAAAACCTCCTCCACCGTCCGCGTCATTCGCAGGAATCGCAGAGCTTCCGGGAGCAGCACTGGCGCCAGACGGTATATCTCCCCCATCATTGGCCGTGGAAAAGGATGTGCCGTCGATAGTCCATTTTGCAGGATCGAAAAGATTCCCCAATTCTGTAATTGATGCGTAGCTTCCAGCGTTTGCCAGCTTCAAGGGATACATCGTTTGAACTTGTGAGACGCTGCTCACAACCGCGTCCGGTAAAACGGTCACGCCACTTGGAGTCTTGCCCACTTGAAAATCGTGGCCACTGTCGGGCCACGCCGATGGTTTCATTTCAAACGGGCTGGAACCACCCGTGAGTTTCGGACGACCTCCCCAAAAGGACGAACTATCGTAGCTCGCGGATTTCCAAAGATCGTTTAAAAACCAGCTTGCCCGCGGATCTCCGAACGCTCCAACGGCAGTGAAAACCGGTGCCGCGGTATTACCATGCCAACAATTCGTACCCGATTGAATCGAATTAGTGGAGTTGGTCACCGGGTGACGCAATCCACCAAGTGTTCGATCGACGGGATTGTTGTTCCAGTAAATGGTTGCAGTATTGCTGTCGTTTTGCGGAGTAAATTGAATGAAAGCATTAGATGCCGGCGCAGTTGGACCCCACGTATATGTTTTGGTGTGACTACTATCACTCACCGGCATCTTGATTGCCTTAAACTCGTTGGCTGCAAGATTTACGGAAACGGTATCGTAATTGCAGCTATGGATGACGACGCCACTAGTGGTGTTGACCTTCATCTGGTCCGTATTGGAGTAAGTCAATTTCAATGTCCCTGTAATTTGCTTATCGCTCATGTTCCACAATTGAACGTAAGTGGTCTTTTTAACGTCGACGGTATAGTTGGGATTCGTTGGTGGGCTTGGCGGGTTTGTCCTAACCCACTCAAGCAAATCGTACAGACTGTACAAGAAAGGGTAACCGTCTATGCCACGATATTTCCCCCCAGAGTCCGCCGTCGGATTCGTATCGTTGTCAGCATAGTCGATTATGTTTGCTGATACGTTGTCGAGATAGTCTTGATTGATCATTCCGCCGCCACGCGACTTGAACTGGGGCATATTGGTATTAATCCAACTTCCCAATTCCGAAACGAGGGATTGCGACGTGACACCACCGCTCGAAAGCTTATCGAGTCTCTCGTTCAAGTTTTTCTTAGCAGTTCCTTCCTGTGCGTAGCCATACCCGCGAGGAATCATGACTTGCTCAGAGTCATTCGTGAGGCGCACCGCCAAATTCTGTTGAGTCACGTCGGTTTGTCCCGTCGGTGCCGGAGCCGTTTGCTGCAACGTCGGTACTGTGAACAGCAACCCCCGATTTTCGATTAGGTTCTTTGCTAAAGTACTGCCGGAATCGAGCGTCGATGACTTGTCAAATATCGTAAATAAGGCGACCTCGTTTGGGTTGGTTCCGTCCGCACGTTTGTGCTTTTTACCGACACCACTCTGATTCCCGGCCACACTCGCATCGACGTACCCACTCAGGTCCTCAATCCAAAAAGTATACCGTAGATATGGTAAATCATGATTTGGCGCTGCTGCAGTATCGTTTGGATCACGAACCTCCTTCCATTGCGTGTAAGGAGCCTGCTGAAAGCTGAGGAGAGTAGGGTATTTTTTTGGCGAGCTACTTGTTGTATCTTGCGCGGGGTCAGAGAAAGCGTTCGTAGGAGCAGTTGGCTTCTGGATGGTGGAAGTGGTCGAGTCTATGCTGAGTGTAGAGGGTAGCGCCCCCGGAGCGCCTCCTTCTGGTGCTGAGAAAAGCGGATAACACTCTACCTGGTTGGCATTACCTGATTTTGCCTTCGCCACAAAATAATAGGCGTCTTTCGTTCCGCTCGAATTTGTCTGGGTTCCATCCGCTCGAATCACGAGAAACGTATCGTCAGCTGTCAGTGAATTGGTTGCGTCCGGCGACGCAGTCAGAGCCTTCTTTGCGGCTTCAAGTCCATTCTGGACCGCGACTTCGGCTTGATATCGATCGTTAGTTGATTTGGCGGTAGTTCGATCGAGCGTGGCATTTGTCAGCATTCCGATTGAAATGACAGCCGCAAGCACAACCATGATAAGAGTTACGACGAGCGCAAATGCACGCGACTGTGATCTATCGTGAAGTTGGGAATTTGCTATTTGCATATCACTTGAGTGATATTCGTGTGCTGAAATGATATATGTTTGGTTGGATTAGCGTTCGATAAAGCTTCTGGTCCAGCGATGGGTCGTTAGGATCGGGGTTGGACACAATCATCCAGACTTTATACCCGTCCGGCCTCGTTGCGGTTGTCGCGAGCAAGGTACGTGCAGCTTCCTGGCTGATTGTATCAAACGAGACTTCAATAGCCGCAGGAAGGGTCCCCGGATTGGATGCTGATGGATCGCAAACATATGGGGCGTCTGTAGTTTGGTGATGGTTAGAGACGTCCGCTTTCGGATTGATAATAACTCCCGAGCTGTCGTACGCGACGACTTGTAGATTCCAAGCGTATGCAGCAAGCACTTCGTCGATTGGATTGCTGCCCACGTACAAATCATCAATATTGACGTAATTCAACGAACCGTTGCTCGAGTTGATTTTCGATTGAAACGTTTGAAACGTAAGCGCGCTATCGCGAAAATAGCGGTGTAAGCTGTAGGCATTATTGCTCCAGGCGCAATAGTATCGGACTGCGCAAAGGTCGCCCGCTATTGGAGCGGGATTACCGGCCGGCTTGTTTTTTAGGCTAACCAAACCGTTGAGTTGTCTAACGTCAGGTCCAGCTGCGTCAGTATTGATCACGAAATATGCTGCCGGTTGAACTTTAACCAAGTTAGCGAAGTCGCGGGCAATCATTTGAAGAGCCGCGCGCGCCTCACGAAAGCTATCAATTCGCTGATTTGATCGCGACGCCGTGTTTGCAAGCGATCCGAACATCGTGCCTAGCATAACGACGATAATCACCGTGATTGCTGCGGCGATTAGCAATTCGACAATCGTAAAAGCAGCGGCTTTTGAGGATCGAAGCTTCATTGCCTAATATTTTGAAATGATCCGGATGTAATCACGCACGGCCTGATTAGCGTTTGGCGGCTGTGTTGGGTCGGAGGAAGGCGGCGATAGAATACGAACCGTGACCTTTGCCGCGTAGTCTTGATCGAATCCATTCGGACTCGTCTCAACCTGAACAAGGACTTGGTAGGGGTATTTCATCGCATCGCTCGGTCCGCCAAGTGCAATTAGCCGACCCTCGTTGTCAGCAGCCATCGTGTCGTACTGGTGCGACGTGTCCAAATCGATGTTAAACGAAAATTGTTGCGCAGTACCGCCAGCCGGTTGCTTTATCACGAGGTGCGGGTAAAGCGTTTGCGCCTGACTCTCCAATGAGGAAAAGATATCCTGCGCTATTTGCCTCGCCCGCGTCTCGTCTTGCGCAGAATGTCCGGTTTGTAGTCCGATTGGCAATACGCCTATGATTGCCACGATCGCGAAGCCGACAACCCCAAGCGCGATAACTACTTCGACTAGGCTAAAACCACTTTCGCGTTGTTCAGTCATCACATTCGTACCGCTCTACCGGTTAGTCGTGTCACACCTATGCTCTCCGTCGTATGAGAGCTATTTGTGTCTTTGTCAGTGCCGGTGCTATCTACGTAACCCTCAAAAACGCCAAATTGGATTGTGCCTGTCGTCGCTGCAGGGTCCCGCGTGGTAGTGGGATCCACTTCACCGTTCGCGGTAAACTTAAGGAAGGGGAATTGGGCCGTAGTAGCTGCCGTTGGAGTAAATGAGAAATTAACGTTGTTTGCTAAGTAGCTAAGGCTGCCACTTCGTACGCTGACTCCCGTAGGCAGGCTTTTCCATGAAGTGATTTGCTTCACAGTTCCTGAATTCGATGCGTCATCCTCAAAAATTGCGAAGGAGCGATAGGCATAACGCTGTCTCATTTCAGCAGACGGATTACCTGGCAACTGGTCGGGAAACACAAGATATGTGGCCTGCCCGTCCTTGACTGCGAGAGTTCGAGCCTGCTCGATTGCACCTAGCAAAGTCCCGACCGCGGCCTTGCGTCCACCCGATTTTGAAAGCGAGCTGACGGCGGGAACAACTGCGACAGCTAGGATAGCGATAATTCCGATTACAACGAGCAACTCAAGTAGCGTAAACGCTGATCGGACGCGTTGATGTCTCATCACAGAAGCGCTTCCTTATTGCCATGACAATACGTCATCAAAATCGGCCGCATGTGTATCGTTCTCTTTGGTTTTGTTTTTTCCTGACGAGTACGCGATTACGCCTGCGTCTATGGTAGCAAATCCGGCATTCTGATATGGATTATCGATCTTGTTGTTATAGTCCGCGTCGATGCGGATGTTGTAAGGCATTCCGTATGGGTCGTAAAACTTGCCATCGCCGCCGAGACCGCCACGAGGTTGGCTGAAGTCCTTTGCAGTGGGGAGGGTTACGAACGGGATGCTTCGGGGATTCTGGCCGGTATCATTTCCGCGGAGGCCATTGAATAATTGATCGTTGTCACCCGCGTATGTGTAACTCTCTCCACCTTGATTGGTGGGAAGCGGGTATTTGCCGTACTCAGTGTAAAATGCCGTTACTGCGGTGACTATCTGGGACATGTCGTTCTTAGCCTGTGTTTTCTTCGCCTGATCTTGCACCCCTTTGAATGCCGGAAAAAGCAGGCCCATCAGCACAATGATGATGGAGATGACGACGAGCAATTCAACGAGCGTGAATGCTCGTGGAGTGACAAGTGACGGGTGACGAGGGACGGGTGTGGGGCGGACGAGAAGCACGGGAGTAATTATAAGGCAAAAGTTAAAAGTAGGAAGGCTGAAGTGGAACGAGAGAAAAGACATCCGCCTTTGCGCGAGGCTACGGTGGACAAGGAGGCACACAAGACAGACGACAGAGGTCAGAATGCAGAAAATCGGCGGTAATCTGCGAAACCTGTGGACGAATTATCGCGGCATGATCGCCACGAAGTCACATTCGAGACGCCCGGCCCTCTCGCCGCGACCCGCGCGGCTTCCCCGAGGTGCATCTCGCTCACCCCCAGTCGCTCGATTCGCGAACGATTAGCGGGGATTTATCGCAACGAAGTCTCTCACAAATTTGTATTCGCCGACTGAATAAGAACTGCCGTTCGCCCTTTTGAACCAAAAGGCGCTGGAGGAACCGCCGTCGAAGTTGAGGGCGCGTTGAATTTTGAAGTCGGGTTGGGCGAGTGAGGTCAGGATTTTCCCGAGGCCGGCCAGGGTTGCGTCGGAGCAATAGCCGAGAGCGACGCGGTCGTTAGGCCAAGTGGCCGCTACGAATGTCCGTCGATCGGATCGCGTTGCTTCGAGACCTTTTACCGGTTTGCCGGCATCGACTACGAACGGACCGCACTCGAGCGCGTTATCAATCCGCTTCTTCTTGAGGGAAAATTCGCCGACGCGTAGGAGCTGCGCGAATCCGGGACCGGAAATGAGAACGCCGCTCATCAGACGTCCGCGGACAAGGCTTGAAGTTGTCTGGCCGTTGACGATCCGCAAGCCGAGCGGGGCAAACTCCGGGGTGAAGTAACCGCCGTTGACGCCGGCCACGGAATCGGAGCGGCGCATCGCGTCCGCCAAAGAGCCGCGGCCATCGGGATTGTCGATCACGCGAACTCCGAAGTTTTTCGGGGAAAAGATGGCGAGATGAACCGCAGCGCGATCGCCGGTTTCGGCGTCGGCCATCTCGATCTGGCGATGAATGAGGCCGGCCGCAGAAGATGGTTCGTCGTCATACCTAACGACTTCCCATTCGGCGACGGCGATTTGAGCCAATGCCAGGAAAAGATATCCACAGATTGCGCAGATTTTCACAGATTAGTCGGAGGGAGACAGGAAACTGTTACCAAGAATATTCAGAGAATCTGTGTGAATCTGCGAAATCTGTGGACGTTCTCAGGCTTTGCCGTCGTATTTCGCGATCAAGGCCTGGAATTGCGGATCGTTGCGAATAAAATCCCAGATCGGATTCAACTTGAGTGTCGGCACGGTGACAGCGCTTGGCACCTGCAAAAGATGATCGAGCAACTGCACGGCATGCGTTGCGTCGCCAAAAATGCAATAAATCTCGGCGGCAACCTTGGTGATTTCCGTGCCCTCGAACGCGTCTTTGCTTTCGGGCAGAAGAGCCTGGGCCCGCTGAATCTCAGCCAGCGCGGCCTCTTTTTCCCCTAACCAGGCAAGCGCTTCCGCCAAACGCGAACGCGCCGAAGCGTCATCCGGCGCCTGTTTAACATCCGCCTCGGCGAAGTCCTTCGCCTTCAGGAAAAATTCACGCGCTTTGTCTTCCTGGTGCGTCACCTTGAATGTTGCGCCGAGGATAATGTACTTTCCACAAAGACCACCCGGAGCCGCCTTCAGCGTCTCCTCGTTTAGTTTTTCCGCTTCCTGGGCAGCTTCGGAAAATTTCCGCTGAAACAGGAGCAGGTTGATTGCGCCGGAGGAAATCTTGGCCCTCATTTCGGGCGACAGCCTCATGCTGCTAACGCGTCCCCGGAGTTTTTCGACTTCAGTGAGATCTCCACCGCTCTGGAAGATGAGCTCGGCTCTGAGGGTTAACAAACCGAGGTTGACAGGATCGACGCTGAGCCCTCGATCAACCAACGCGTTTGCCAGATCCCACTTGCGCTGCATCTGGTAGTTGATCGCGAGGTTCTGCGTGTTCCATGTGTTCTTCGGATCGAGCGCGACCGCTTTCTCGAGACTGGCGTTGGACTCGGTCCATTTCCCCTGGCGACGCTGGATGGCGCCGAGCGCGAGATACGCCTCCGAGTCGTTAGGCAATCCTCTCCGCGCAATTTCAAATTCGCGCAGTGCCGCCTCAAAATTACTGTCGACGTAATAATGGACAAAGCCCAGGGCCAGATGCGCTTCGGGCAGATCGGGCTGTAATTGGAGCGCCTTTTCCGCCAGCGTCCGCGCTTTCTCGCGACGCTGCGGGTCGCGCCCCCACGAGTGAACAATCCAGCTAGTCAATTGCGAGTAACGCGCGTAAGCCAGCGCGAAATTTGGATCGAGCCGAATGGCCTTTTCATACGTTTCCTCGCCGAGCTTCAGGTTGTCCAAATCTTCGTACGAGCTGCTCTGGAGCTCGTGCGCGCGCATGAACGCGAGATAGGCCTCGCCGTTTTGCGTCGGTTTCTTGTCCATGTTCGCTTTTTCACTCGGCGAGAGCTCGGCCTTCAATTGCTGCGCGATCTTGTGCGCGAGCTCGGTCTGAATCTGGAAAACGTCGGTCAGGTCGCCGTCGTAATCTTCCGCCCAAAGATGTTTGTCGGTCGTCGCGTCGATGAGCTGCACATTCACGCGCACCTTGTTTCCGTAACGGCGAACGCTGCCCTCGAGGATGTTCGATACGCCAAGCGCTTTCCCGATTTCGCGAATGTTCCTGGTCTGTCCGCGATACGGCATTACCGATGTGCGCGAAATGACCTTGAGATCGCCAATTTTGGAAAGATTCGTTAGGATGTCGTCCTGGACCCCATCCGCGAAATAGGCGTTTTCCTTGTCATCACTCAGGCTCTCGAACGGAAGCACCGCGATCGATTTATCGACTCTGCCTCCGATGGCCGACGGCAGAAGAAAAAAACCTGCGGCCGAAGAAATGACCACGCTTCCGGCGATGAGGAACGAAATGTTGCGCCGTTGTGCGACGGCGGCCGCGGCTGGCGTTGGCGTTGTCTTGATCCCCTGACGCGTGAAATCGAACATCCACGCGAAGATCAACGCGATCGGGAAACCGATAAGCAAAATGACAATGGTAAGCTTCTGTGCGTTGGGCGGAAGGTCCCACGCCGGGAATGCGGCCGAGGCGAGCTGGATGATTCCGCCCGCGGCTATAATATAGGCGACGGCAACGCGGTAAACTTTGCGCCGCTGCAGTTCCTCGAAAAGGCCGGTCATAATGGGAGTAGAAGTGAAAGTCGCGGAGTCCGTTAGCGCGACTCCGTGCTATTTAAGACAATCGCACGAGAGCGGCGTTCGCAAAATTTCCACCATTTGAGCCGTGGGTGTAGAGGCGGCTGTCTCAGCCGCAAGCGTTTTAGTCTCTGCGCGTGAGACACGCGCCCCTACACTGGTTAGTTGCGGTCCGACATCGCCGATGCCGGCTACAGAAACGGACACGACGGAGCGCGTCCCTCCATTTGTTTATTATTTCACCAGCGCCTGGAAACGCGGGTTGCTGCGCAAGACGTCCCATGTTGGGTCGAGGCGAAGCTCGTGCACCGTCGTCCCGGATGGTGTTTGCAGCGAATGCGCGAGCAGATCGATCGCTTTCTCGCTTTCACCCGTGATCGCGTAAATCCGCGCCATGGAAACGACGAAGATCGGCCCATCGAGCGCATCTTTCGCCTCCGGCAACAATTCCAGCGCGCGATTGCCGGCGGCGATCGCTTCCGCTTTTTGACCGAGCCCGGCGTAAATGAGTCCGAGCAACGCATAGCGCGCGGCATCATTCGGGCCTTCGGCGATTGCGCGCTGCGCGATGTCCAGGGCTTGTTCATAAGATGTTCGCGCTTTGTCGGGATCCGGAATGAGACGATAGACCTGTCCGGCGAGAAATGATTTCGGCAACGGCGTGCTGGTCTTGCCGTGCAAATTTTCGAGCGGGCTCCGCCACAATACCGCCAGCGCTTCGTCGAAACGCCGCTCGGCGAAGGCGACGTTAAAACGGGCCAGCGTGACCTCGCCAAACGAATCGGCTTCGTTAGGCTGCGAAGCCAAGAGTTCCTTCATCTTCGTGAGATCGCCGCTGCTCTCGATGTCGATTTGGGCCCGCAGCGATCTCGCCTCGAATGATTTTGGAACGATCTCGATCGCGCGATCGAAGGCTTTCGCCGCCGCCGGGTAATCTCGCACCGCCTGGTAGGTGAGCCCGAGATTTTCGACAAGGTCGGCGTCGCCCGGGCTAAGCGAGACTGCCTTTTGAAAGTCACGTATGGACTCGTTCCATTTGCCCTGGCGGCGTTCGATGGAACCGATCGCCCGAAAGATGCCAGGGTCGTTAGGCAAACCGCGCCGGGCAATCTCGAACTCGGACATGGCGCCGGCGTAGTCCCGGTTGCCATAATAGGCGAGATAGCCGAGCGCGAGATGAGTTTCCGGAAGATCAGGTTGCAATTGCCGCGCCTGATCCGCCGCCGCTTTCGCTTTGCCGAGCCGGTCCGGAGTTGGCTCCAGAAGATAATAAACCCAGCTGTGCAGCTGCGATAAACGGGCAAAGGCGAGGGCAAACTTTGGGTCGAGCTTGATCGCTTCCTCGTAGAGTTGCTCTACCTGCTTTAATGCGTCGAGCGTTTCGTCGGCGCGCGTGGCGAGAATGTGAGCCTGTTGATAAAGCCGGTAGGCCTCATTGTTCGTCGTCGGCCGTTCCTGGATGCGAGCGGCTTCGGCCGGGGAAAGTTCGGCGTGCAGCGTGGCGGCAATTTCCCGGGCGAGCTCGCTTTGGATCGCAAATACGTCCGTTAGGTCGCGATCGTAGGTTTGCGCCCAGACGTGGCGGTCGTGGCCGGCGTCGATCAATTGCACCGTGACCCGCACTTTTTGTCCGATACGCCGGACGCTGCCCTCGAGAATACTGGAGACGCCGAGCGTTCGCGCGATTTCGGGAATGTTATGAGTTTGTCCGCGATACTGCATGACGGACGTGCGAGAGATTACTTTCAAATCGTTGATTCTCGCCAGAGACGTGAGCACGTCATCCTGCAGTCCATCGGCGAAATGCTCGTTTTCTTTGTCCGACGTGAAATTATCAAACGGAAGGACTGCGATCGACTTGCCGAGGCCGAGCGTTGCCAGCCGCGGAACAAGAAAGTAAGCGGCTGCAACCGAGAGCAACAGGCCGATGCCTATCAACATTGCAAGGTTTCCGCGCCGCGAGACGAAAGAACCTCGTGCGTCTTCAAGATCGTCGGTCTTCGCCAACCCACGCGGGCCAATCTCGAACGCCCACGCCAGGAACAACGCGAGAGGAAATCCGGCGAGGACGAGGGCGACAACCAATCGAATGCTCCAGCCCGGAAGCGCAAAAACCGGAAACACCGTCGTTACAACCTGGATGACCAGCCAGGCGGCGACCGTATAGCCCGCAGCCGTGCGATAAACTTTGCGGCGTTGCAACTCCTCCAGGAACCTGATCATTAACGAATGGACCGGCGGAACTTACATGGCCCGGCCCAAATCGAAAGCGCGAGCGGCCCCCGCCGCTATTTGTGCGGCGTTGTTGCGGTGCTGCGTTGAATTTCCTGAATCGCCGCATCGATCCACCAGCGGATGTCGTCACTCGCCTTTTGCCGCGCCTCCTGCAATGCCGGAAGCGCCAAACGCGGCTGGCGCACCAGCGTTCGAACAGCTTTTTCGCGCGTCGGGAAATCAGCGGAGTTCAGTTCCCGCATGGCAGTCTCGACCTGCTTCGGTCGATCGACCGCGACGGTAAAAAACGCAGTCGCCGTTTTCTTGTCGATGTCGAGATGTTCGTCGAACGCTTTTGCGGCAAACACATGGAAGCCGTTTGAAAGATAACTCAGTGTGACTTCGCGCTGGTCGGTTGGCGCACTCCACGGTTTATTATCAATGCGCCAGGTGAACCAGTGGCGCCCGGCCGGTTCAGCGTCCATCTTCGCGCGAACCCAATCGTCCCTAGCCTCGACGTCCAGACGGGTCGCCGGTCCCGGGGAGGTTTTCCTGAACATCAAACACTCGTGCGGATTGGTGGTGGTTAGGAAAACATTTCCCTTTGCATCGCTGACAACGCTCTGCACTAGGCGACCGTCAATAAATGGATGGGCTTCGTTGGCAGCAAAGACCGGCAGCGGCAGGCCGGGTCGAGCACGATACAACTGGCGATCCACCGTGAGCCAGGCGCAACCGGATCCGTCCTTTTGGAGTGATTCAAAAGCGTACGCTTGGCCGTTAATTGAAACCTGCGGAGTCGAAGGCGTTATCGGAGCCGGCGTAGCCTCGGGAACCGATGCATCTGCCACCCAGTTTTCGCCGTCAAAGTGCCAGCGTGAATCCCGATTTTGCGCACGAAGCACTCCGCTTTGATCGAACGTCGGGAGGCCGTTGGAAATCGGCCACGAAGTCCATTTCCGCCATCTCTTGCCGTCGTAATATTCAAGAATGACATGACCGGCATCGTCGCGAAAACTGACCCGGCCATCTCCGCTGAAGGCGCCGTGCCATGCACCATTTTCGGACAAGGTGAAGTGACGATCGGCCGCGAGGGCGTGCTCGAGCGCCGGATGCATTCCGTTTTCGATATTCCATTGGTGCGTTGTCGGGTCGAAAATAAAAACCCTCTCATAACCGTTCACCCAAATGCGTCCGTGGTTATCGAGCTGCAGTGGACCGATCAGTTCTTTGTGGGGTGGCAGGGGATAAACTGTCCAACTTTCGCCGTTCCATTCTTTAATTGCCGCACCGTTGGCGGAACCCGCCCACAAATGATCGCTCTTGTCTTTCAGCGGTGCACCGGCGTCAACCAGTTCGAATGTGGAGTTTGGGGGCGGTTGATCCCAGGGAGGGAAAGGCGCCATCGCGCTGCCGTGTTTGCTGACAACCAGGATTCCTTTGTTTGTGATCGGGAACAAGTGAGTGGCCCCGGGCAGCGGGAAATTGTTTCGCGCGTTATAGGTCTGCGATTCGTTCTGTCCGGCGGCAACGAACACCAACCCGCTGGCATTGGTTCCAAAAACCGCTCCGCTTTCCAGCGGCAACACGCTAAGCGGATCATCGGGATGCTCCGGCAGCTCGGCGACCTTGCTGGCCTCGTTAGGTTGGCGCAGATGCCACAACGCGGGGCCCGCCAAGCGTCCCCATGCCGAAATGTAAGTCTGTCCGTTAACTTGCATGACGTCCTTGATCACTTGAACGTTGTCGGGATCACACGACAAAACCGGCGACGCGTTGAGAGTTTGCAGGTTAAGCCGAAACAGGCCCTGTTTGCGAAATACCAGCAGCACATTGGAAGCGTCTTCGCGCAACGCATACGTGCAGTCGGCCATCTGCGGGAGTCCTGGCGCGGTCGGGCAAATGAATTTTCCATCGCGATAAGCAAGCAGTGTCGTTAGGTCCATTACATCCCACGAGCGGCCGTCCGACCAAAACCAGATCGCGCCTTCCCCACCCTCGATCGGCTGGAGCGGGTTAAAGTAATCTTTCGTCACATAGTGGCGATCCCGCCCAGCCCGGGATTGGTCCGGTCCGATGTGGTAAAGATGCTCAATGGGCTCGCCGGGCTTGAACCGGTAAATGTCGCCGCCCGCGTCGGTTATCCAGAGGTTGCCCCTGGAATCGGGAAAAAGGACCGGCCGGTCGAGTTTGGCTGAAAACGCGCCGAGTACCCGGGATTCACGGCCGCAATGTTGCGTGACGGCGTACTGATCGGACTCCGCCCCTGACGAACTTTCATTCCATAAAATCAGCACCGAGCCTCCGGGCGCCCGCGTAATTGTTTTGGGCGTATCGAGCCGCCGGTTCTCCGCCCAATAGAAACCGACGGTTTCCCAGCCGGAACCGGAGGTGGTGAAAAGCGGTCCCTCTTCGGTAATGCCCCACACCAGTCCGGTAGAATCCTGGGCCGCTCCGCTCCAATTCGTCTCATCTCGTTCCGGCGCAGAGAAGGATATCGCCGCGAAACAAATGGAGGCGATGAGACTGAGAGCCTGTTTCACCACGAATAGTGCACAGTATAACGAACGGTCTTTTCTTCGTCGGGCTTCAGCTGAATGCGAAACTCCATGGTCTGCGCATCGGTTTTCAGGAACGTGTCCGATTTTTCCGTGATATCCCAGTTGTGCCAGCGAAACAGATGTTCGACGACTTTGATTTCGACCTGTTCTTTTTTGTGGTTGCGCAGCTTGATCTCAAACGTTTCGTCGGACCAGTGGTTGTTTGAGTCCATTTTGAAGTTCGTGCGATGACGTTCGCCGGTAAGATCGAAGGCATTGCCGGTGTAAATGCGCAGGGTCTCATCTTTCGGAGTGTGGTCGATGATGTTTTCGCCGGTGAACTCGAGTTGTTTGTCGTCGTCCTGTTTGTAGAAACGAACGCGGCCTTTCGGCAGCGGCATTCCGAGATGGTTCGCCTCCGAATTCTTGAACTCGCGCATGACCGCAATCTTGGTATCGAAATCGGTCCCGACCTCCTGATTATTGCGCATATTTTCCATGTTGTAGCCGCCGTAGCGCCGCCAATCGACTTTCATGCCGTCGTAAAGATAAACGCGCTCCGATTTCACGCCGCTCGCGCGGATGAACTCGACCTGTTTCGTCTCGCGATCGTGCAACGTCGCGGGGCGCGCCAGGGTGTAGAGGTGATAATCCTCGAACGCTTTCTCGCTGACCGGTGCCGGCGGGGCCGCCGCAGCGCGTAGTTGCTCATTTCCCAGGTAGGCATAGGATTCTTCGCGTCCCTGGATCTTACTCACATCGCCGGCCATTAATTTGACCTTTGCGTTCTCGAACGTTTTCCCGCTCTGGTTATCCATCGTGACCCAGCCGACCAGATCGAGAAGGTCGCTCTTTTCCGGCGCGACGACGTTGTAACTTGCTTCCCAACTCATTCCGCCGGTCACGTAGGCCAGTTCGGCCTCTAGCTTGCCCGCCTTGTCGGCATTTAACTGCCAGTTAATCGTCGGTTTCAGAATGGTGTCGTCACCGAGCGAGGGAAACAGCGGTTCGCCCGGCAACCTGAAACGCAGTTTGCCGTCGACCTCAATGATCGGTTGCTCGACGCTGCTTTGGCCATAAGCCATGGCCCGCTGTTGCGCGGCGTAACGGGCGCCGTATCGCGCCATGGCTTGCTGCGCGTGCATCGCATAACCGCTGCGCACGATTTTCCCCGCAACGATCTTGCTCGGTTGGTTTGGTTCGCTAACGAGGAAATCGATCGTCTTACCCTCAAAAAGCGACAGTAACAATTCTTGCGAGACCGGATCGTTCCGGTAATTCTGTTCGAGAATCTGCAATTTCACCTTGCCGCTCGGGTCACGCAAAATCACCGAATCGGTTTCGAGATGCGCGGTGGTTTCGGCGAAGCGCACATCGTTAACGCCCTGTTTCAAATCCAATGGGACGGTGTCGCGCACAACCGCGAAGTTTTGATTGTAGATTGTGAGCGCGGGCTGGGCACCGAAGGCCGCCGAACCCAACCCGCAATAGCAAACGGCAAGAAGTGCTCGATTCATTTGCCCAGTTAGACACCGCAACCGGCAAAAACCGAGGCGAAATCTTTTACTTCACACCGGTCGCGAAGACGGTCTGGAATTGCGGGTTCTGTTTGTCGCGCGAGACGACGTGGACATCGACATCCTCGAAACCCGCTCCCTCGAGCAATTCATGCAAACGCACCTCGCTGAAGCCGAGCCAATGATCGGCATATAATTCTCGCGCTTTTTCGAACCGGTGCGCCAGCAAATCGAGAATCACCACGCGCCCATTTTGCTTGAGCATTCGATGCGCGGCGGCGACGGCGCGCTCGGGATGAATCGCGTGATGCAGCGCCTGGCTGAAGATCGCAAGATCGACACTGTTCTTTTCCACGGGCGGATCTTCAATGTCGCCTAACCGGTATTCGAGATTCTTGAAGCCGTGTTTCCGGGCGAGCTTCGATCCGAACTCGACCATTTTCGGCGAATTATCGATGGCGATGACTTTGTTGGCGTTGTTCGCCAGCAGTTGCGAAAGCGTTCCTTCGCCCGCGCCAAGATCGACAATGATCTGTGGCGGGAGCAGCGGAATGAGCGCGTGGGCCAGCGCTTCCCAGGAACGGCCCGGGACATAACTGCGGCCGAATTTGCCGGCCAGCTCGTCGAAATATTCGCGCGCCTTGTCCTGGCGTTTCCGCAAAACGAGCTTTAACGACGTTCGGTCGCGGGAAACTTCGGGCAGCTCGCGGGCGAGAGTGCGAAGCACGTCGCGGATTTGCTTGGTGGCGCCATCCTTGCCGGGTGCTTTGGCCGACGCGTAATAAACATTTTTGCCGGACCGGCGGTCTTCCACGAGCCCCGCGTGCTTGAGCTGGGCGAGGTGGGTGGAGATTCTGGACTGCCCCATTCCCAGGATTTCCTGGAGCTCGGCCACGGAGAGTTCTTCTTCGTCCAGCAGGACGAGCAGGCGCAACCGGGTCTCATCGGCCAGTAGCCGAAGCAAATTGACCGTTGACGCGATGGCCATTTGCCACGATACATCTACATATCATGATTCGTCAATATGTCTCCTCGACATGATTCCTGCTTTGGTCTAGTCTAGCCCTCTTCCATATCCAATTACCCATGCCCCGTCGTTACATCTTCTCGTCCGAATCCGTTGGCGAAGGCCATCCGGATAAAGTTTGCGATACCATCTCCGATGCCGTGCTCGATGCCTGTCTGGCCCAGGATCCGACCAGCCGCGTCGCCTGCGAAACCTACGCGAAGAGCAACGTCGTAATCGTCGGCGGCGAAATCACGATTCCGCTGCTTAAAAAGGAGCGCCGCTCGCTGACCTCGGTGTTGAATATCGACCAGATCGTGCGCCGGGCGATCGAAGAGATCGGTTACGTGAACGAGGACGACGTGTTTCACGCCAACAAGGTTTTCATCAGCAACATCATCACCGACCAGTCAGCCGACATTTCGCAAGGCGTCGATCAAAGTGATGCCGAAGGCAAAGGACATGCCGAGCAGGGTGCCGGCGACCAGGGATTAATGTTCGGTTTTGCTTCTGACGAAACGCCGGAACTGATGCCCGCGCCGATCATGTATGCGCATCGGTTAGGCCGCGAGCTGACCCGAATTCGCAAGAATGGCGAGTGCCCATGGCTGCGCCCGGATGCGAAGTCGCAGGTCTCGGTAATTTACGAAGATCTGAAGCCGGTTGGCATTTCGAATGTTGTCATTTCAACGCAGCACGCCGCCGATGTTGCGCACGAGGAGATCTACAAATTCTGCGTCGAGAAAGTGATCCGCAAGGTTTTGCCGAAAGAGATGTTGAGCGACAAAACCGAATTTCTCATTAATCCGACCGGGCGTTTCGTCATCGGCGGACCGCAAGGCGACACCGGCCTAACCGGTCGCAAGATCATCGTCGACAGTTACGGCGGAATGGGACGCCATGGCGGTGGCGCGTTCTCCGGGAAGGATCCGAGCAAGGTTGATCGCAGCGCGGCCTATATGGGTCGCTGGGTCGCTAAGAATATCGTCGCCGCAGGCCTCGCTCGTCGCGCCGAGATTCAATTTGCCTACGCAATTGGTCATCCGCACCCGGTGAGCGTGCACGTAAACACCTTCCTCACCAACACGGTGGATGAAGAGAAGATCGAGCGCGCGGTGAAGAGCGTGTTCAGCTTCAAACCGGCGGACATTGTTCAGCAGCTCAATCTTTTGCGACCGATTTACTCCAAGACAACGAACTACGGACACTTCGGAAAGATCGACGATCCCGATCTCACCTGGGAGTGGACGAATAAGGCGGACGAGCTGCGTTCCGCAGCCAGGTAATCCACAGATTTCGCAGATTTACACAGATTAAAATGCAAAAGGATCCGGAAACACACGCGATTATCGGCGCCGCGATGGAGGTGCATCGCGAACTCGGGCGCGGATTTCTGGAATTGGTCTACCAAACGGCGTTATCATTGGAGTTTCAGGAACGCGGAATTCCGTTCAAGACAGAAGTGGCGCTACCGGTTCGTTATAAGAACAAGCTCCTTACCTGCGCTTATCGGGCAGACTTTGTTTGTTTCGAATCCATAATTGTCGAAACAAAGGCCATTTCGGCACTGACCGGCGCCGACGAGGCGCAATTGATCAATGAGTTGAAGGCAACAGGGCTTCAGCGCGGGCTATTACTAAACTTTGGAGCCCCCAGTCTCGAACAGAAACGTCTCGTGTTCGGACCATCCGAAAATCTGCGAAAATCTGTGAAATCTGTGGACGAAATCTATCTGTAAAAATCTATGAATACGACAACCACCGAAACAATGACAAAGAACGATTGCAAAGTAGCCGACATTTCGTTGGCCGACTTCGGTCGAAAAGAAATTTCGATCGCGGAAAAGGAAATGCCGGGGTTGATGGCGATCCGCGAGAAGCACGCGAAAGCGAAACCGCTAGCCGGGGTGCGCGTTACCGGTTCGCTGCACATGACGATCCAGACCGCGGTGTTGATCGAGACACTGGTCGACCTCGGAGCGTCAGTTCGCTGGGCGAGCTGCAACATTTTCTCGACGCAGGACCACGCCGCGGCCGCGATTGCCAAGGCCGGCGTTCCGGTGTTCGCCTGGAAAGGCGAGACGCTGGAAGAATACTGGTGGTGCACTTACAAAGCCTTGTCGTTTCCGGACGGAAAGGGTCCGCAGTTGATCGTCGATGACGGAGGCGACGCGACGCTCTTGATTCACAAAGGTTACGAGCTGGAAGAAGGCAGCGACTGGGCCAAATCGAAATCGGCCAATCGCGAGGAGCAGGTCATCAAGGATCTATTGCTCGAGGTGCAGCGCGAGAACCCGTATCGCTGGCATGAGACCGTTAAGGATTGGCGCGGCGTTTCCGAGGAAACCACCACCGGCGTGCATCGCCTCTACAAGATGCACCAGGAAAATAAGCTCCTGGTTCCGGCAATCAACGTGAACGATTCAGTCACGAAATCCAAGTTCGACAATCTCTACGGCTGCCGGCACTCGTTAGTCGACGGATTGAACCGCGGACTCGACGTGATGATCGCGGGCAAAGTCGCGGTCGTGTGTGGTTACGGCGACGTGGGCAAAGGTTGCTCGCAATCGCTGCGCGGCCAGGGCGCACGCGTAATCGTGACTGAGATCGACCCGATCAACGCGTTGCAGGCGGCAATGGAAGGCTATGAAGTCACGACGATCGAGGAGACGTTAGGCCGCGGCGATATCTACATCACCACCACCGGCAACATCGACGTGATCAAGGTCGAGCACATCGAGAAGATGAAAGACCAGGCGGTAGTCGGAAACATTGGCCACTTCGATAACGAGATTCAAGTCGACGCACTGAACGACGCCAAAGGCGTGAAGCGAACCAACATTAAACCGCAGGTCGACAAGTACACGTTCCCGGATGGGCACGAGATCTTCCTGCTTTCGGAAGGCCGATTGTTAAATCTCGGCAACGCCACGGGTCACCCAAGCTTTGTGATGTCGAATTCGTTCTCCAACCAGGTCCTTGCGCAGCTGGATCTGTGGAAGAACAAGGACACTTACAAAGTCGGCGTTTACGTTTTGTCGAAGCAGCTCGACGAAGAAGTCGCCCGGCTCCATCTGCAGAAGATCGGCGTGAAGCTGACGAAGCTCACGAAACCGCAGGCCGATTATCTTGGAGTCTCGGTCGACGGACCGTACAAATCCGAGCACTATCGCTATTGATTCGTTAGTTTGCTGAGCTGCGGATTGTGAAGTTGCACCGGCGCGCGCGGTTTCTTCCTCAGTTTGAGATTGAGCATCTCCACGAAGACGGAGAAGCCCATCGCGAAATAGGTGTAGCCTTTCGGGATGTGGAAGCCGACGCCTTCAGCGACGAGGTTCACACCGATCAACAGCAGGAAACTCAATGCCAGCATTTTGATTGTCGGATGTTTGTCGACGAACCGGCTGATAATTCCTGCGAAAAACATCATCACGCCGACGGCGATGATGACCGCCGCGATCATGATCTCGACCTGATCTACCATTCCGACCGCGGTGATAACCGAATCGAGCGAGAAGACAATATCGAGCAGCATGATCTGGATGAGGACGCCGGCGAAAGAAGGGGTCGCGGGCGCAGTGCCATGCTCGTCGTCGCCTTCCAGGCGCTCATGAATCTCACGGGTGCTTTTCGTTAGAAGAAACAATCCGCCGATAATCAGGATGAGCGCCCGGCCCGTTACGCCGAACCCGAAAAGGGTCGCAAGTGGACGAGTCAATCCCATGACCCAGGTCAGGGAGAGCAACAGGAGCACGCGCATGATCATAGCCAGGCCGAGCCCGAGTCGCCGGGCCTTCGACTGATCCTTCTGCGGCAACCTGCCGGAGAGGATGGAAATAAAAATGACGTTGTCGATCCCGAGAACGATCTCGAGCACAGTGAGTGTGAGCAGGCCGATCCAGGCCTGACCGTTGAGCAATAGTTCCATAAGCGAGTCCTTCCTGATCGCTAAACCCAGACTTTCGTTAGGCTAGCGCTGCCAGAAAAATTTTGGTTTCTGCACTTCGACTGCGGTGACGCTGACGTAGGCGCAGCCTTTCGTTTTCCCATGCTGCCATTTGCCTGAGAGATGAACGACGCGCCGTTTGTTCGCGGCTTCGATCAGCAACTTTTCCTCATGTGCGTTCACCGCCAGCCACACCACGGTTGATGATTTCGCACCACGAAAATCGAACATGATCTGCGAGGTGCACGGTTGCCCGCGATGAAAGACCACTTTGCCAGTGCCTTCAAATCGCGAACCCACCGCGGCTACTCGGGGCGCGGGGGAAGATTTTTCCGGTTGCGCGCAGCAGGCGAAACCGGCGGAGCAGAGGACCAGCGTTGCCGAAAGGAGTTTCGCCGTCATTTCTCTTCGACAAACTTTTCTCCCGTCCAAACGATTTTGTGCAGCACCTTGCCGTCCTTCTGGTCGCGCACCTCGATGGTTTTGCCATCTCGCAGCAGCAGAAAGAAATACTTTTTCCCCTTGTTATAATCGCCGTCTTCCACCGGGAAAATCGATCGATCGACCCTCTTCATGCGGCTGTCAGGGGTGGCCTCGAAGAAATCCAGGAAACGGGCAATGCCTCCATTAAGCTGGCCCTGGCAAAGGATGAACAAAGGGCGCCCGTCGGAATAATGGAACAGCACCGCCTGGAAACTGGGCTGCGCCCCTTCGCCGTTGCAGCGCATGTATCCAGTTTTTGAGTCAATCAACGGGCACTTACGCAGCCACATCGCCGGGGCAACCGCGAGGATATTGGGAGGCAGCTGAAGATAGCAGTCCAGAATCGTCATCTTCTCCGGAGGCGGCGTTTCGCTGGCCGCTGCCGGAAAGGCAAGCGCAACAAGAAGAAGGGCTGCAGCCGTGGCTGTTTTCATTTGAGACTTCTTCCCACAAACTTGGCGACCTTCCAAGCGATCTTCGTCAGTGCCGGCCGTTTTCCAGGATGTCTTCGTAATCGCTGATCAACTGGGTCAACGTTTGCGCCTGCCTTGGATTTTCCCGCGCGATCTCCAGCAGCGTCTGGCTCGACGCGCGAACATCGAACACCTGGTCGTCGTTAATCCGGCCCATCACGATCCAGCCATCCATGTCCGCGCCTTTTCCAAAACGCGTGCCGTACTCGGCAAGATTTACAATTCGCGCGCGTAAATCAGGCGCGTCCACCGGGCCGGCGACTTCAATGCGTCCACGAAAATGAACGGTGAACTCTTTTCGATGATAAATGAAACGTTGATCCGGCGCATCGATCTGCCGGGCGATGAAATAAACGCTGATCAGGCATTCCGGCACCTTTCGCGAAAAATCGCGCACGGTAACGAGCAGGCGTTTACCGCGAGCGTAATCGCGATCGTAACTTCCCCAGTCGGATTCCCAGAACGAACGAAAGGTATCCTTGGTTCCGATCTCGTGCGCTTCGAGGCTGAGGCTCCCGCCGTGCGCGGCAACGCACGAGAGCGATATCGCAACCAGCGAAATCACCGCCCTCATGCAGGTCGCCAGTTAACTCACCGTCACGGTGACAGTGTCGCTGGCCTGGCCAATCTCCTTGTTATTGACCACTGCCCGGGCGGTGTAAGTGAGTTCACCTTTCCCGGGCGAGGTATCGATTGCCGGCGTGCGGAAAAAGAAACCAACTTTCTGCGGCGACTTGTCGCGTTTTCCCTGGCGATAAAGGTTGATCCCGGAAACGCTGCCCCCGGCTTTCCGAAACGGAATGGTCACGAAATTTCCAGTCTGCCGCGCGCGTCCGAGCTCGGCCTGGTAGTTCTTCTCCTCGAGCTTACTGGTGGAGATTTTCAATCTGCCGCCGATATCCGCGTTGAATCGTGATTGTGCTTTGATTCGCTCTACGCGGGCCTGGCGCCGGGTATCAATTCCCGGTCGCACCGCCGGCGGTGCCCCTCCGCCGCCCGGCAGATCGATGAAATCGCCGGAAGATTGTCCGCTCAAAACCGCGTTGGCGACGTGCGCCGCGTCAGCGTCGATCTCAGGTCCCAAGGTGTGCAAAATATGGGCGGCATATTTGGAATCGTTAACCGCATTGGTGATCTCGCCGTCGGTAAAACCGAGGTCTTTTCCAACCTTGGGAAATTCATTTGCGAAGTTGTTATACCATGCGATCCGGCCGGCGCGGTCCGTTGGGAAATAGGATTTGCTCATATGGGAAGCGGTGGGGCCACCTTGATAACTCGAACGCGTTGCTTGGGTCAAGCCGACGATTTCTGCGCTCGTGTCTTAAGTAAAGGATTTCCCGTGACTCCCCGATTCCTCAACGAGCTCGGAATGACCGGGAACTGTTCGTATTTCCGTGTGGTCATTCTGAGATTGTCGAAGGATCGGGGGACTACCATTTCCCTGGTAGGGCGGCCAGGGGTGCGGAAATGGCTGAGTCAATCTTCGAAACGAGCCGAACAAGACCACGTTATGAGGCCGTTCCACTAACGTCGCTCCCGGATGGATCGTGGCGAATCGCAAGAGGTCCTGAGCCTGCGACCCCGGCTACCATGCTGGACGGTCTTTGATTTTCGTGGCGAGATAGGCCGAAAAATATCCGGCGTAACGCTCTTGCAGTTCGGGCCGCTTCCAGTCTTTTCCGGTGAGCGTCCCGCGGCAAATGGAAGATCGACAATGGCATTCGACGGAATAGTCATCGTCATCCGTTGTACACCAATCGTGGGTCAATTCTTCGCCCACCTGGATGTCGCGCATGGCGACGAACGTGATCTCGCCGCGCATTCCGAGGTTGGGATCGCAGGAATGGTTGCTGTATAACATAGACAACTCGCGTTCCTCGTTAGTCACCGGCGCAATGAAATGGTCTTCGCCGATCTGGATTTCGACCGGGCCCAGGACCGGCGTGATATCGCGCCGGAGCGTCTCGCGATTCACGATATGCCCGCCTTTGATGAGGACGATCTCGCCTTTCTCGATATTCGCCTTTGCGAATAGCCCGCGGCCGTGGATGGGGCTTTCGCGCACCTCGGTTTTTGGAGATCGATAGGAAAGCGCAGTCATCAGATTGGGAGATCCCATCGTACCCGATTCCTCGACAAGCTCGAAATGACCATAGACCTTGCTTGATAATTCAAACGTCATCCTGAGCCTGTCGAAGGATCGGGGAATTAGGATAGTACCCTTGGCCTCGCTCAATAGTTAAACTAAGCATACCAACGTTGAAACCTGCAAAAACCAAGTCGCTCGAACGCATCGGCGCGCGCGATGACGATCTGTACATCGTTTCGTATCCGAGATCGGGCAACACCTGGATGCGATTTTTGCTGGCTAACTTGTTGGCGCCTAACGAAACGATCACGTTTCGAAACATCGACGACTTTGTGCCCGATCTTCACAAGTCGAACAGCGCCGACCTGGCGGCCCGGAAGGGACGGCGTTACATCAAGTCGCATCATCCGTTTTACGAGCATTATCCGCGGTTCATTTATATTTACCGCGATGGACGCGATGCGCTTGTGTCCTACTTTCATTACCTGAGCGGGCAACAGGCTTTCACCGGGTCGTTCGAAGATTTCCTCGTTTCCGAGCGGGCCTCCAAGTTCGGTTCGTGGAAGGACCATGTCACCGCTGCGTTGGAGTTCAACGCGACGCATCCGGGCCGGCTGCTTCTATTACAGTACGAGGAAATGCTGAAAGAAACGCGCTACGCGGCGGAGAGGGCGGCACGTTTTGCCTTTCCAGCACAGTGGGATCCGAAGCTTGGAATTCACGTGACTTGAAGTCGCGGC
>JADMIO010909292.1_pt1 | contig 37470 bp, 40 predicted proteins | sample 8958161 | NCBI WGS metagenome assembly JADMIO01 (sample SAMN16585339, study PRJNA669376) | soil metagenome | isolation source: Crop rotation soil | place: USA: Cullars Rotation, Alabama | collected 2011 | reverse complement strand
GCGACTTCAAGTCACGTGAATTCCAAGCTTCGGATCCCACTGTGCTGGAAAGAAAGCCGGCATCGGCCGAGCCGCCGCCCAGCCCCGCGCCAATGGGGATGTGTTTGTGCAGGTGAATTTTTACCGGCTGCATATCATGATCCTGTTTCATCAGGTGATAAGCCTTTACACAAAGGTTGTCTTCAACCTTGCCGGGGATGCCTAATCCCGACGAGGTAAAGCTTAACTCGTCGGCTATGATCACTTCGAGCACATCGTTCAGTTTGATGGGGTAGAAAACAGTTTCGAGGTTATGGTAACCATCAGGTCGGCGGGCGGTAATATTTAAACCGATATTGATCTTAGCGTTCGGGAAATTTATCATCAAGTATCATCAACACGGACCTTAGTTTTGCACATCCGTAGGAAATCAAAATTAGAACATTTTTATTTGTATTGGAATAGACCATAGTCGATAGTCCATGGACCATGGTTGGGAATTTAGGAAACTATGGACTATCGACCATGGTCTATGGACTTTTAAAAAAATCCCATGAAACAATACCAAGACCTGATGCGCCATGTGCTGGAGAACGGCGCGCAAAAACACGACCGTACCGGAACCGGAACCATCAGCGTATTTGGTTACCAGATGCGCTTTAACCTGCAGGAAGGTTTCCCGCTGGTGACGACGAAGAAACTGCACCTCAAATCCATCATCCACGAACTCATCTGGTTTTTAAGCGGCGATACCAATATTCGTTACCTCAAGGAGAACGGCGTGCGCATTTGGGATGAGTGGGCCGATGCCGAGGGGAACCTTGGCCCGGTGTATGGTTACCAATGGCGCTCATGGCCAAAACCCGATGGCGGGCATATTGACCAGATAAGCCAGGTGGTAAAAACTTTGAAGACCAATCCCGACTCGCGCCGCATTATGGTTTCGGCCTGGAACGTTGCCGATGTTGACCAGATGGCCCTGCCACCCTGCCATAGCTTGTTCCAGTTTTATGTGCAGCCCGCCGATCCTGCCAAAGGAGAAACGAGAGGTAAACTAAGCTGCCAGCTTTACCAGCGCAGCGCGGATATATTTTTGGGTGTGCCGTTCAACATCGCATCGTACGCGCTGCTCACCATGATGATGGCGCAGGTATGCGACCTGGACTATGGCGACTTTATCCACACCTTTGGCGACGCGCATTTATACAACAACCATATCGAACAAACGCACCTGCAACTGAGCCGTGAACCGAGGGCATTGCCGACTATGAAGATAAACCCTGAGGTGAAGGATATTTTCGGGTTTAAGTTTGAGGATTTTGAGCTGGAGAATTATGATCCGTGGCCACATATTAAAGGGGCCGTGGCGGTGTAGAATGTTAATTCATCGCAATTGTTTTACAAATACATTTTAAGAGGCCTTTAACAACAAGAGAAAACTGTGTATATTGCCGCCTCAAATGGACAATTACACAATTTCACTTATTGTTGCTGCTGACGAAGAATATGGGATCGGTTTAGACAATAAATTACTTTGTCATCTTCCAGATGACCTGAAATTTTTTAAAACAGTAACGACCGGACATACTATTGTAATGGGTCGCAAGACATTCGATTCATTAGGGCGTCCTCTTCCTAATAGAAAGAATGTTATTCTATCAAGAAATAAATCCTATCAAATAGATGGTTGTATTGTTATTAATTCCATTCCTGAATTGTTGAAGTTTTTGGATTTATCTGATGAGACAGGTAGTAAAGAAATTTTTATTATTGGTGGAGAAAGCATATTCAAACAAACAATTCAATATGCAACAAAAATATATTTCACTCAAATCCATCATAAATTTCAAGCTGATTCATTTTTCCCTGTCATAGATCGAAAAGTTTGGAAGGTGGATAAAATAGAAATTAAACGCAAAGTCGATGAAAAACATCAGTATGCGTTTACAACTTCTATCTATACAAAAAAATACAAAAATAGTAGTACTAAAAAGCCAAGTGATATTTCACAACATTTGATTGATTTTTGATTTTGAATCGAATGGTAATTTCAATAGTAGTCGCTATATCATCAAATTACGCTATCGGCAAAGACAATAAATTACTTTGGAATCTGCCAAATGACTTACAACATTTTAAAAATATAGTCGATGGAGGCTGTGTAGTAATGGGGCATAAAACGTTTGAGTCTATTAAAAGTCCAATACCCAATTGTCGGAACATTGTAATTACACGCCAGGATATAACCATCGAAGGTTGCGAGGTGGTAAAGTCGATCGAGGAAGCTATCGCTTTGTGTAAAACTGAGGATGAGGTTTTTATTGTTGGCGGTGCCGAAATTTACAGGCAGGCTATGCACCTTACCGACAGGATTTATCTCACCATTGTTCACCATAGTTTCGACGCGGATACGTTTTTTCCGGAAATTGACTATAAAGACTGGAAAGAGGCCGCCCGCGAAGACCACGAAACCGATGAAAAACACGCCTTTAGCTACTCGTTTATTACCTTAGAAAGGCCATAAACGCATAAACTTTTATTTTGTGTGAATAAAAAATTCGTTTTCCGAAATTTTATTAGATTTGCCGTCTTGTTTAAAAAAGCTTAGATACAAATAATTATATATTTTTAATTTACAATGCAAGGTAAAGGAGTTATTAAATTTTTCGCCATTCTGTTGGCAATAGTGTGTTTGTACCAACTCTCGTTTACGTGGGTTGCCCGCAAAGTTGAAGGCGATGCTGCAGAATACGCGAAACGTTTCAAACCTGAAGACAGGTTGCGTAAAGAAAAGGCTTATCTCGATTCGATGGATACCAAACCAGTGTATCCCGTTTTCAATTTCACTTATCAATACGTTAAAACCAAGCAATTGGCTTTAGGTTTGGATTTAAAGGGTGGTATGGATGTTACCATGCAGGTATCGCTTGCAGAACTGGTAAAATCGTTATCAGACAATAATCCTGACCCTGCTTTTAACCAGGCTATAGCTAACGCTAACGTTTTGGCTAAAACCAGCACTACCGATTATATTACCCTGTTTATACAGGAATATGAAAAATTAGCGCCTAACGGTAAACTGGCCGCTATCTTCTCGACCAAAGAAAACCAGGAGCATATTAAGTTTAACGGCAGCAACGCCGATGTTAAAACTTACCTGCAAGACCAGGCTAAGGTTGCGGTTAACCAGGCTAAAACGGTTTTGAATACCCGTATTGACCAGTTTGGTGTAATACAGCCCAATATTCAGTTACAACAAGGTAACCGCATACTGATTGAGTTGCCGGGCGTAACCGACCGTGAGCGTGTGCGTAACCTGTTACAGGGATCGGCTAACCTTGAGTTTTACGAAGTTTTTGACAATGCTGAGATAGCGCCGCTATTATCAAACCTTGATGGTGTATTGGCCGCTAAATTAAAAGCAGCGAAAGATACTTCTAAAAAAACCTCAGCTAAACCTGTTGCCGCGGTTAAACCTGCTGCCGGTAAACCCGATACTTCAAAACTGTCGCTTTTAAATAAAGTAACAAAAAATGGTGCCGATACATCGTTGGCGGGTAAAAAGAACGACGCTTCTATCCAAAACCCGTTAATGTCGGTATTACAGCTTTATGTGGGCCGCGATCCTCAAACTGGTCAGCCTGCACCAATGCCGGGTCCGGTAGTTGGTGTAGCTTTGCAAAAAGACACCGCCAAGGTTAACGCCTATCTACGCAGCCCGGAGGCTTTAACCTCATTGCCCCGTAACGCTAAATTTTTATGGGACGTTAAATCAAACGGCGCTAACAAAGCGTTTACGTTATATGCCATGAAATTATCGGGCGAGAACGGCCCGGCCCTTTCGGGTGATGTGATATCTGACGCCGGACCAAGCACCGACGAAAGAGGCAACCCCGACGTAAGGATGGTAATGAACTCGACCGGTGCCGAAAAATGGGCAAAAATAACCGCTACCGCTGCTGCAAAGCAACCTAAAGGTTATATCGCTATTGTGTTGGATAACAATGTTTACTCGGCACCCGGCGTTGAAAAAGAAATTGTTGGCGGTATATCATCCATCAGCGGAAACTTTACTATCGAAGAAACACGCGATTTAGGTAACATATTAAAATCGGGCCGTTTAAAAGCGCCGGTACACATTGTTGCCGAAGAGGTAGTTGGTGCTTCATTGGGCCAGGAAGCTATACACGCCGGTTTATTATCGTGCGTTATCGGCTTTATTGTGGTATTGCTGTTTATGATAGCCTACTACAACCGTGCAGGTACCGTAGCTAACGTAGCGGTATTGGTTAACGTATTCTTTTTAATGGGTGTGCTTACCAGCTTAAACGCGGTATTGACCTTGCCGGGTATAGCAGGTATCGTGTTAACGCTGGGTATGGCGGTTGATGCCAACGTACTGATTTATGAGCGTATCCGCGAGGAGTTGGCGCATGGCAAATCAATGCGTATCGCTTTGGCGGATGGTTTTAAAAACGCCTTATCATCAATTCTCGATTCAAACATCAGTACCTTCCTTACGGGAGTTATATTATACCTGTTCGGTTCGGGCCCTATCCGTGGTTTCGCAACTACGCTGATGATCGGTATCGTAACTTCATTGTTCTGTTCTATCCTTATCTCCCGCTTAATATTTGAGTGGATGCTATCGAAAGATAAAGACAAGGTGATCCAGTTCTCGAATCCATGGAGCTCGCATACTTTTAAAAATGCCAACTACCAGTTTGTTAAAAACCGTTTTAAATTCTATATCTTCTCGGGCTTGTTCATTCTGGCCGGTTTGGTGTCGATGTTTACCCAGGGCTTTAACTATGGTGTTGATTTTAAAGGCGGCCGTACTTATTTGGTTCGTTATGATAACAGCATCTCTGCCGAAAATATCCGCAGCGCGGTTGCCTCAACCCTGAACAAAGAGACCGAGGTTAAAACCTATGGTACCGAAGGTAACCAGGTGCGTATTACCACCACTTACATGATTGATGAGAATGCGCCAACCACCGACGCTAAGGTAGAGGCGCAACTGAGAAAAGGTTTGGTAGCAGTACCGGGTAAATACACTATTATGAGCTCGCAAAAGGTAGAACCTACCATTGCCAGCGACTTAAAGCTGAAAGCTTTTTACTCGGTAATATTCGCCATTATCATTATATCGTTATACATCCTTATCCGTTTCCGTAAATGGCAATTCAGTTTAGGTGCTATTGTAGCTACCGCTCACGATGCCCTGATGGTATTGGCTTTCTTCTCGCTGTTTAAAGATGTGCTGCCATTCTCGCTGGATATCGACCAGGCGTTCATCGCTGCGATACTGACCGTTATTGGTTACTCTATTAACGATACCGTGGTGGTATTTGATAGGATCCGTGAGTTCCTTGAGCTCCACCATGCTAAAACTGATGATCCTAAGGAAGTGATCAACCACGCTATTAACAGCACCCTGAGCCGTACCATTATTACTGCTTTAACCGTGTTGTTCGTATTGATCGTGTTGTTCATCTTTGGTGGCGATGTTATCCGCGGCTTCTCGTTCGCGTTGTTGATCGGTGTGTGCTTCGGTACTTACTCATCTATCTGCGTAGCTACCCCGGTTATTATCGACTTTGGTAAAAAAGACCTGAGATAAGTTCAGTCTGAAATAATATAAAGGCTCTCCGGTAACCGGAGGGCCTTTTTTGCTTTTGAGCAAACAGTTTTCGGCGAAGCTTGTAATAAAGTAATGGAAAATAGCAACGATGCTCAACTTACCCGGATAGTGATTGTTGGCGGTGGCTTTGGCGGCATCGAAGTGGCCAAACACCTGAATGTAAGCGGACTGGATGTTTTGATGCTGGATAAGCATAACTACCATACCTTTCAGCCTTTATTGTACCAGGTTGCTACCGGAGGTTTGGAGGCCGATTCCATAGCTTTTCCGCTGCGGAAGATATTTGACGGGCAGAAGAACTTCCGTTTCAGGATAGCCGAAGTAACCAGGATAAATCCCGAAAGGAACAGCCTGGATACTACCATTGGCGAGGTTGAATATGATTACCTGGTGATAGCAACAGGCTCAACTACCAACTTCTTCGGCAATAAACAAATTGAGCATTACTCTATGCCTATGAAAAGCATACCCGAAGCGCTTAATCTGCGCAGTATGCTGCTGCAAAATTTGGAGGAAGCCTTGCTACAACCCACAAAAGAAGCCCGTGAGCCCTACCTTAACTTTGTAGTGGTAGGCGGCGGGCCAACTGGTGTTGAGCTGTCTGGCGCCATTGCAGAGCTGCGTAACCATATTTTATGCAAGGATTACCCGGAGCTTAAGCGCGAGGAGATGCAAGTATACATTGTTGAGGGCCTGCCCAAAGTGCTGCAGGTGATGTCGCCGCAATCTGCTGATAAGGCGAGGGAGTTTTTAGAGAAACTTGGCGTGAACGTGCTCACCAATACCATGGTGAAAGAATATGACGGCAAAGAGATCACTTTTGGCGATGGCAAAAAGATAAGGACGCATAATGTGATCTGGTCGGCAGGGGTAATGGGGCAGGTTATTGATGGCCTCCCGAAAGAAAACATTGTAAAGGGCAACCGCATACAAACCGACGAGATTAACCGGGTAGCAGGCTTTAACAATATATTCGCTATTGGCGATGTTGCCGCCATAATTACCGGCGAAACGCCGAAAGGGCATCCGGGCGTAGCGCCTGTTGCCATACAACAAGGCAAGCACCTGGCAAAAAACATACTGCGCCTGCTGCATAACGAAAGGCCCGAACCTTTCAAATACTTCGACAAAGGATCGATGGCTACTATTGGCCGCAATAAGGCGGTGGTTGATATCGGCAAGATACATTTCCAGGGCTTTTTTGCCTGGTTAACCTGGATGTTTGTGCACCTGATATCGCTCATCAGTTTCCGTAATAAGGTGGTGGTATTCATCAACTGGGTAGGCAGCTATTTTACCTATAATGGCGGCGCCAGGCTGATCATCCGCAAGTTTGCCAGGGAAAAGATAGTTAATGAAGAACATTTGCCTAAAGCGAGTGATTAGAGGGGATGTTAGTGGGGAGATAGGAGTTGTGTTTGCACAAAAAAAGCCACCCGTCTCCGGATGGCTTTCAAAATATCTTGATTCTAACTTAACGCACTTCCACCTCATAAGCCATCCGCATCTGCAAACCGCTCAACTGGCTGGCTTCTTTAATCTTCTCGTAGTATTTATAGTTATCGCCCATTTCACTTTTCAGCATCGATACCCGCACATGGCTGCTGGCGCCGCGACCCAGGCTTTTTAGCAGCGAGTTGTTAAGTTCGGGGTAGGGCACCACGTTGTAGCTTTTAACCTTAGCTTTTTTGGCGGCGCAGGCAATGGCGTCATCAATACTGCCCAGACGGTCAACTAAACCGATCTTTAAGGCTTGTTTACCTGTCCACACACGGCCCTGGCCAATGCTGTTAATATATTCCTGCGTTTTATGGCGGCCATTGGCTACGGCTTTGGTAAACTCGTCGTATCCGCGGTTAACCTGTGTTTGCAGTATGGCTTTCTCATCGGCAGTTAAGGGGCGCGATACATTGCCCAGGTCGGCATATTTACCGGTCTTAACCCCGTCGAAGGTAACACCCAGCTTATCGTTAAAAAACTTCTGCATGTTGGGCAATACTGCAAAAATGCCGATAGAGCCCGTAATGGTATTCGGCTCAGCAAAAATACTGTCGGCCGCGCAGCTGATATAATAACCGCCGGACGCGGCTACATCGCCCATCGAAACGATAATAGGCTTTACCTTTTTGGTAAGCGCAACCTCGCGCCATATTACATCGCTGGCTAATGAGCTGCCTCCCGGTGAGTTAACACGTAGTACCACAGCCTTCACCTTGTCGTCCATACGCACTTTACGTAGCGTGGCTGAGAGTTTATCCGAGCCGATGCTATTATCGTCGCCTTCGCCGCCGCTGATCTCGCCCGAGGCATAAACTATAGCTATGCGGCTGTTGCCTGATGTATCCCTGTCGTTATCGCCATCGGCCTTGGTATATTTCGTAATATCAACCGATCTTACGTTCTTCTTTTTATCGGTACCGGTACGGCTGCGCAGCTCGTCGAGCAGTTCATCTTTATATTTAATGCCGTCAACCAGTTTATATTTAAGCGCGTCTTGGGGAGTACGCACCAGCATGTTGTTGGCAACGTTGAATAAGGTATCCTTATTGATATGGCGACTGGTACTGATATTGGTCAAAAAGAAATCGTACATCGAACCTAAGTAAGAAGTAACCTGCTCACGGTTAGCCGGGCTCATTTTGGTAAGAAAAAAAGGCTCAACAGCGCTTTTATAGGTACCTACTTTAATGATTTGCATATCAATACCAAGTTTATCCAGCGCGCCTTTCAAAAACGTTACCTGCGAGCTAAAGCCATGCAGATCGAAGATCCCTTTCGGGTTAATGTACACCTTATCGGCAACCGATGCTAAATAATAAAAGCTTTGAGTATATATTTCGGCATAAGCCACCACAAACTTGCCCGATTTTTTAAAGTCTATCAGCGCGTTGCGGATCTCTTCGGTAGTGGCCTGGCCCGATAGCATATAGCTTTCGTCGAGGAAAATGCCTTTTATATGGTCGTCTGTTTTCGCTTTTTTTATGTTGGCGAGTATATCGTCAAGGCCAATAACTTTCTCATCAATACCTAATAATCCGGCCAGCGGGTTATCCGGTGTACGTTCGGGTATATTCGCTTTAAAAACGATGTGTAATACAGAGTTCGATGAAACATCAACAGTTTTATCGCCACTTACTGCCGCGATGATACCTACGCAAACAATAAGGAAAAGTATAGTGGTTATTATGATGCCAACTATGGTGGCAAAAACAAATTTGAAGAATTGTTTCATTTACTATTTTAAAACTTTAACTATGCAAAACTACTAATTCATAGCGGTAACATTAAGAGCGCTTTGAATAATAATTGTTACAACAATGATTGATGTTTATTTACTTTTAGGAAGTAACCTTGGCAACCGCGAATGGTTTTTGGAGCGGGCCGCCCAGGAGATTGAGCAGGCTATAGCGCCGATAAAAAAACGATCAGCCATACACCAAACGCCGGCCTGGGGGAAAACCGATGAGCCCGACTATTTGAACCAGGCCCTGGTGCTGCAAACCGATATGCCGGCGAAAGATATTTTGCAAACCATTTTAGCTATTGAGCTGGTTTTGGGCCGTGAGCGCAAGGAAAAATGGGGGTCGCGCACTATTGATATTGATATTTTGTTGTATGGCGATGAAGTGATAAGCGAGCCCGGGCTTATTGTACCGCATCCGCAACTGCACAAACGCAAATTCGCGATGGAGCCGCTGATAGAGATAGCGCCAAAATTAGTGCACCCCATATTTAACCGCACCATTGCCGAACTAAACCACGTAGTTAACGACAGGGAATAATTTTCTTAACATAGCCGAAACTTTGGTGCAAATATTTCGTATATCAAATACATATTGTTATTATAAAAATTGTAATTTTATACTTATAAATCTAATTAATTCACTTTGGAAACCTCAGACCAAAACTTTGATCTTTCGTTATTAATGGAGATTGCCGACGGAAGCGACGAATTTCTTATCGAATCTATCGATATGTTCCTGGTACAAACACCGGAGTTAATGACAGCCATATATACCGCACTGCAGTCGCAGGATCGCGAAGTGTTAGCTAAATCTGCTCATAAACTAAAACCTAATCTTGGTTTTTTCGGCATGCTAACCGCCCAGGCCATTATGGTAGAGATAGAAACCTTAACCAAAGGCGACGGCAGTTTCGAAGAAATAAAATCAAAATACTACCAGGTTGTTGGCATGGTAAAGCCAACATTAGATAAGTTAAAACTGATCAGGGACGAGAAACAGGCCGCGCTTTAAAGCTGTACCAGCTTAAAGCTATAGCTTTCCATAATTAAATTAGCCAGCAGGTTTTTGCAGGCCTCATCAACTTTTTCTTTAGCGGCGCCTTCGTTAGCGGCATCAATTTCAAGTGATATGTGTTTGCCAATGCGCACGTTCTGGATCTCTGATAATCCTAAATTTTTCATGCTGCCGGTTACTGCTTTTCCTTGCGGGTCAAGTATTTCTTTTTTTGGCATTACATCAATTTCTGCTTGAAACTTCATTATCTGGTAAATTTGAATTGAAAAACGGAGATAGCGATATAAATAAATATAACTATCGGGATTGCCGCAAATTTAAAAAATACAAGCATAAACACAGCTATTAGTATCAATAAATAACGGTAAATATTTTCTTTAACAGCGGTGCCCTTAAACTTGAGCGACATGAGCGGTATTTCGGCCACTAAAAGCGAGCACATAATGAGTACAAAGCAGGCCAAAAAGAAGGGGTTTAATATGTATTCGGTGTAAAAAAGGTTATGCTGCTGCAAAATAAGCGGGAACGACGCGATGAGTATGGCATTGGCCGGTGTAGGCAAGCCTATAAATATTTCGGTCTGGCGGGTATCTATATTAAAATTAGCCAAACGCAATGCCGAAAATACAGGGATTAAAAATGCTATGTAATTAAGGTATTGGCTTACGCCGTCAATTTGTGGTGCCTGTAAAAACAGCTGGTACAAAATTACAGCGGGCAGTACGCCAAAGCTCACCACATCCGAAAGCGAATCCAGCTCCTTACCAATAGCCGAATAAGCGCCGAGCATTCGTGCAGCCAGTCCGTCAAAAAAGTCGAACAGGGCGGCTAAAAACAAACAATAGGCGCCAAAAAGTAAATTGTGGTTAAACGTAAAAACAATGCCAACACAGCCACTAAACAGGTTTAAGCAGGTAATTGCATTGGGGATGTGTTTTTTTATGCTGAACATATTTGCCTGCGAATATATCGTGATTTATTCAAAAAAAATACCCGGCAAATTGTTTTACCGGGTATTAAATAATTCTTTTACGTTTCTATTACGAGTTCATCGATATCAAAAACTCCTCGTTGGTTTTTGTACCACGCATTTGCGCCTGTAAAAACTCCATCGATTCCTGCGAGTTCATATCCGCTAAGTGGTTGCGTAATATCCAGATACGTTGTAAAGTTTCGCGGTCAAGCAACAAGTCGTCGCGGCGTGTGCTCGAAGCGGTAAGGTCGATAGCAGGGAAGATACGCTTGTTAGATAGCTTCCTATCCAGTTGCAGTTCCATGTTACCGGTACCTTTAAACTCTTCAAAAATAACCTCATCCATTTTCGATCCGGTTTCGGTTAGTGCCGTTGCGATGATGGTTAACGAGCCGCCGTCTTCAATTTTACGGGCCGCGCCGAAGAAGCGTTTTGGTTTATGCAACGCGTTTGCATCCACACCACCCGATAATATTTTACCCGATGCCGGAGCAACAGTATTATAGGCACGTGCCAAACGGGTGATAGAATCCAGCAGGATAACCACATCATGGCCGCACTCAACCATTCGTTTTGCTTTCTCCAATACAATGTTCGCTATTTTAACGTGGCGCTCGGCAGGCTCATCAAAAGTTGATGATACTACTTCGGCGCGTACGCTGCGGGCCATATCGGTTACCTCTTCAGGACGCTCGTCAATCAGTAATATAATAAGGTAAACTTCGGGGTGGTTTTTGGCTATGGCGTTTGCCACATCCTTTAACAACATGGTTTTACCGGTTTTTGGCTGTGCCACAATTAAACCACGCTGCCCCTTACCAATAGGAGCGAACAAGTCTATGATGCGGGTGGAGTAATTACCCGATTCGGTAAACAGGTTCAGTTTCTCCGACGGGAAAAGCGGTGTTAAGTGGTCAAACGGTACACGGTCGCGCACTTCGGCAGGTATGCGGCCATTAATGGCTTCCACGCGTACCAGCGGGAAATATTTTTCACCTTCTTTTGGCGGGCGTATGCTTCCGCGAACGGTATCGCCGGTCTTCAAGCCAAACAGCTTAATTTGCGATTGCGATACATAGATATCATCCGGAGATGTTAAGTAGTTATAATCTGATGAGCGTAAAAAGCCGTAACCATCGGGCATAATTTCCAAAACGCCTTCGTTAACAATAACATTGTCAAAATCAAGGTTAATGGCCGGCTCCTGGTTTTTAGGTTGTGCGTTCTGGTTGAATTTGCGCTCAAATTTCTGTGGGCGCGCTTCAGCAATGTCGGGTTGGCCTGTCTGCGGTTTTATTTCTTCGGTGGCAGCATCCATGGCCGATACGGTATTGCTTTCTGTTGGCTGTACCGAAGGTTCATCATCATCAACCTGGTCAAAAAGGTTCGTGTCGTCTACACGCACTTCAACCCTTTCGTTCGATTTTGATTTCATGGTGCGTAGCCTTTTACGCGGCTGGCCTGCGCTGTCTGCTGCTACTTCGGCAACTTCGGCCACGGCCTGGTTATGTTCTTTATAATCATTGGCAACTGTTTCCTGTTGTAACCTGGCGGCTTCTATCAGTTGTTGTTGCTCAACAATTTTCGTTATCAGTTCGGCTTTTCTCAGGCTGTCAGCTTCGGCAATTCCAAAACTTTTAGCCATTGTGCGTAGTTCAGAAACGAGTTTGTCGTTTAGTTCGGTTGTATTAGACATTTTTGAGAATAATATTTCAAAGGGATACTTTATGAGTAGGAATTACCTTGCAACACCAGCGTGCGAATATTTAGAAAACTTTGTATTATTAATAAATGTTCCGGAAACTTAAACTGATTCTTTGGTGCAAGAAATTCAGGAAAACGATACAATTTTAGTCAATTTATTTAATTAATCAAATTTTTTTAAAAATATTCAATTCAGAAGGGCAATAATCACTCATTATTTCATTATTTTGTACAATAATAATACCAAAGATTTATGCCCAGCCGCCAGCAACTCATCGGTCAGATCAAACAAAAAAAATCATTTTTATGTGTAGGCCTTGATTCTGATATCGATAAGATACCCGAACATTTATTAAGCCACGCCGATCCGGTTTTTGAGTTTAACAAGCAGATCATCGATGCTACCCGCGATCTTTGCGTAAGTTATAAACCCAATGCCGCCTTTTACGAAAGCAGGGGAGTAGCCGGCCTGCAAAGCCTGGTAAAAACCTGGGAATATTTGCCTAAAGAGTGCCTCAACATTATAGATGCCAAGCGCGGCGATATTGGTAATACATCCGATATGTATGCCAAAACCTTTTTCGATGAAGCTTCATCGGGTATGAGTTTTGATGCCATTACCGTAGCGCCATACATGGGGAAAGATAGTGTTATATCTTACTTAAAATATGATGGCAAATGGGTAATACTTTTGGCATTAACATCTAACGAAAGCAGCAAAGATTTTCAGTTTTTGCCCGTTGGCGATAGTTACCTGTTTGAAGAAGTAATAAAAAAAGCCAATGCCTGGGCCGGTGCCGACCGCATGATGTACGTAGTAGGTGCTACCCGCGGCGAGGCCTTTTTAGATATCCGCAAACATGCGCCCGACCACTTTTTACTGGTTCCCGGCGTAGGCGCCCAGGGTGGAAGCCTGGAAGATGTATGTAAATATGGCATGAACAAAGATTGCGGCTTGCTGGTCAACTCATCACGCTCCATTATTTTTGCCTCTTCAGGAAAAGACTTTGCCGAAGCCGCCCGCGCCGAAGCATTAAAAATTCAGCAGGAAATGGAAGCGGAGTTGGAGAAGGGTGGGATTATATAGTCCATGGTCGATAGTCCATAGACCATGGTAAGATACGTGATATTTTAACTAATTTGCATTGAATTAAAAAAACACTATGGACTATTGACCATGGACCATCGACTAAAATATGTTTTTCAACGAAGACTTCCTCCAATACGTTTGGAAATTCAGGCTGTTCGACTGGAGCAACCTGCAAACTACGGATGGTGAGCGCGTTGAGGTCGTTTCACCTGGTTTACAAAACACCGATGCCGGTCCCGATTTTCAGCAAGCTAAAATTAAGATAGGCGATACCCTTTGGGCCGGCAATGCCGAGGTGCATTTAACATCATCGGACTGGAAGCGCCACGGGCACCCGGCAGATAAAGCTTATGAGAATGTGATATTGCATGTGGTTTACCGGGATGACGAACCCGTTATCCGTGCGGATGGCAGCAAAATACCCACCATAGTATTACAGGAGCGCATTGCGCCCGAGCTGCAGGCCCGTTACCAAAAGTTGCTGTTCGGCGAGCAGCAGGTTATCCCTTGCGAAAAAACTATTGGCACCTTAGATGGCATTATAATACATAACTGGCTTACCCGCGTATTGGTAGAACGCCTGCACAAGCGCTCGGTAGCAGTATTAAAAACCCTGGATGTTAACCGCGGCGATTGGGAAGAGACCTTTTACCAGTACCTGGCGGCCAACTTTGGCTTTAAAACCAATGCTTTACCGTTCGAACTGCTGGCACGCTCGTTACCCCAGCTCATCCTGGCAAAGCATAAAAATAACCCGCTGCAAATTGAGGCATTAATATTCGGGCAGGCGGGTTTCCTGGAAGATGAGTTTACCGACGAATACCCGCTGTCGTTACAAAAGGAATATCATTTCCTGCAAAAGAAATACGGCCTGAAACATATTGAAAAACACTTATGGAAGTTTCTGCGATTGCGGCCGTCAAACTTTCCAACCATCAGGCTGGCGCAGTTCGCGGCGTTGATTAACCGGTCGAACCACCTGTTCTCAAAAGTTCTGGACATTGAGGATCCTAAAAAGTACAGGGATATATTTACCAATATCAGGGTAAACCCCTATTGGGATGATCACTACCTGTTTGATAAGAAATCAAAACCCGCGTCTAAAAACTTAGGCCGATCGTCGGTTGATGTTTTGATATTAAATACATTAGTGTTAATTTTATTCGCTTACGGAAATAGTTTACAATTAGAGCGTTACGTCGACCGTAGTTTGCAGCTGTTGGAGTTTATTCCCGCCGAACAAAACAATATCGTCGAAAGTTTTGTAACTTTGGGGATAAAAGCAAACACCGCTTATCAAACCCAGGCACTGCTCGAATTGAAAAATTCGTATTGTAACCATAAGAAATGCCTGCAATGCGGCGTTGGTAATAAAATATTAAATTTGGCATAACATGTTACAGCGTATACTAACCTTTTTCGAAAAACACTCCTTTGGGGTGTGTACCTATTTAGGCGAGCGCTTCAATATTTCCATCTCAAAAATTCGCCTGTTTTTTATTTACTCTTCGTTTCTGGCAGTAGGTTTCCCGCTGGTGTTTTATTTCTTTGCAGGAATAGTGCTTGATATCCGCAATTACGTTAAGCGTATACATACCAGGATAACGGATCAGTAGCCTCCTAACCCACTGAAGGGGGAATGACGAGCAAATAGCTAAGTTTGTTTAAAGATATTAATAAATGTCATCTCGACCGCAGGGAGAGAACTTTACAAAGCGAGTATAGCGCTAATGCATATTGGTTAGGCATAGTTTGTAAAGGTTTCTCACTCGTGCCTCGTTTCGAAATGACAAATTTAATATCATTCAATCATTCGATCAATCAACCCCTCAATCAATAAATCAATCCGTCAATATCGCAGCTATCTCGTCAAAGCCCTTTTCAGCGGCCAGGTCGGCGGGGAGTTTGCCGCCTTCCATACGCACGTTAACCTGTGCGCCGTTCTCTAATAACAATATAAGTAACTCTAAATTACCATTCTGGGCGGCGGAATGCAGCGGCGTAACGCCCGATTGCTGTTTAACATTTACCATAGCGCCATGCTCTATCAGCATACGGGCAATTTCGGTTTGGTTGGCAGCCACTGCCGAGTGTATGGGGCAAACATTGAAGCCGTTTTGCGAGCTAAGATTAACATCGGCGCCCTTTAAAACTAAAAAGCGGGCAATTTCTGGCTGACTGAAATAACAGGCCAGTCCGAGCGGCGTAAAACCATCTTCCGAAAAATCATTTACCGCCTCGGGGTGCGTATATATCAGGTGCGCAACCACATCAAACTTTCCTATCGCCGAAGCTTCAAACAAGGATAACTCATCGGTATATTTCAATAAAAGATCAATAACAGCCGGCTTTTTATAGTAACAGGCCAGCATAATAGCCGAAACCTTGTAGCTGGTAATACTTTTAGCCAGCTGCGGCTCGTTATCAAGTAATGATGTAAGGCCCTGTATATCGCCTTCCTGAATAAATTGTTCGAGGGAATCTAAACTCATTTTCATTCAATATTACTAAAATTAAAAATCTCCACAAATAAGTTGTTTTATCTATTAACTTTATATTTGCGCTTAATCGCTTTCGAATAATAATGCCGGTAAAAGGAAACCAGTTCAGAACTAATAGTTTTAAGGAAGATAACGTCTCCGGATCGTCATCTTCAAAACCACAGAAGCCCCTAAAGCAAAAGACGGAGTCGATGCCTTCTTTCGATCTGAAGGATGGCCGCATCACTAAAGTGGCGGGCTTGTTTTGCCTTATTTTATCGCTTTATTTTCTCATCGCCTTCACCTCATACCTGTTTACCTGGCAGGAAGACCAGAGTTATGTATCGCCCGCTAACGGCGGCTGGCACAATCTGTTTAAAACCCAACAGGAGCTTATTGATAATGGTGTTAAAAACCCGGTGGTTGATAACTGGCTGGGTAAATTCGGCGCGCTGCTATCCAACCAGTTCATTTATGAGTGGTTCGGCGTGGCCTCTTACATATTTGTGGCCGTGTTTTTTATTATTGGTTACCGCATGTTATTTAAGGTACGCCTGTTCGCGGTGAACAAAACATTGGCTTACGCGGTGTTTGGCATTATCTTTTTTTCGGTAGCGATAGGTTTTGTGCATGGCTTTATGAGCGAATACCCCCATTTTATGGAAGGCGAGTTTGGCTACTGGAGCAACCGCTTGCTGGATGCGCAGATAGGCCAGGCCGGTACCGGTTTATTGGTAGTATTTGCCGCTTTAACGTTTCTCATCATTGTTTATAATATAGATTTTAAACTTCCCGAAAGGAAAAGAAAACAGGAAGCAGCGCTTGACGGTATTGATGATGACCCCGAACTTACCTCACGCGTGTTGCAAACCAGCACCTTCGGCGCTTATGTGGTTGACCGTGATGACGAAGATATCCCCATCCCCGAGCCTGATTTCCCGCGCCGTGATGCCGATCCTTCGGCCAACAAGGTAAAAGATATTGTGATGACCCATGAGCAGCCCGATGTTGACCCTGAACTGGAAACCGCTGCCTTTACTGCGGCAACGTTCCATCAGCCGGTTACCCTGATGCCATCGCCAAGCGCGGATACCGATATACCCTTAACTATAAGCGATGAGCGCCCTACCGCTGAAACAAATATTGAAAAGGACGAAGTTTCGGCAACCGACCTGGTGGAGCAGTTCGGCGAGTTCGATCCACGGCTCGACCTTTCATCCTACAAATTTCCGCCGCTTGATCTGTTAGAGAATTACGGCGCCAACAAAATAACCGTAAGCTCGGAAGAACTGGAAGCCAACAAAAATAAAATTGTTGAAACGCTTAACCATTATAATATCGAGATAGATAAGATAAAAGCTACCATCGGGCCAACCGTAACACTCTATGAGATTATACCGGCCCCGGGTGTGCGTATCTCAAAAATTAAAAACCTGGAAGATGATATCGCCCTGAGCCTTGCGGCCCTGGGTATCCGTATCATCGCGCCCATGCCGGGTAAAGGTACCATCGGTATCGAGGTGCCGAACCAGCACCCCGAAATGGTGTCGATGCGCTCGGTTATGGCTACCGAAAAATTCCAGAGTACCACCATGGATCTGCCTATCGCCTTAGGCAAAACCATCTCGAACGAAGTATTTATAGCCGATCTGGCTAAAATGCCTCACCTGCTGGTTGCAGGTGCTACTGGGCAAGGTAAATCGGTAGGTATAAACGCCATATTGGTATCGTTGCTTTACAAAAAGCACCCTGCCGAACTGAAGTTTGTACTGGTAGATCCAAAAAAGGTAGAGCTAACATTATTCAAAAAAATAGAGCGCCACTTTTTGGCTAAGCTGCCCGATGAAGCTGATGCTATTATTACAGACACCAAAAAGGTAATTAATACGTTAAACTCTTTGTGTATCGAAATGGATCAGCGGTATGATCTGTTAAAGGATGCGCAGGTGCGTAATTTAAAAGAGTACAACGTTAAGTTTGTGAACCGTAAATTGCTGCCTACCGAAGGTCACCGCTTTTTGCCTTTCATTGTGCTGGTGGTAGATGAGTTTGCCGATTTGATGATGACCGCAGGTAAAGAGGTGGAAACACCGATAGCGCGTTTGGCACAACTGGCCCGTGCGGTGGGTATTCACCTGGTTATTGCTACGCAGCGGCCATCGGTTAATATTATTACGGGTACCATTAAGGCCAACTTCCCGGCAAGGCTGGCGTTCAGGGTACAGTCGAAGATCGACTCGCGCACCATCCTTGATTCGGGCGGTGCCGATCAGCTGATTGGCCGTGGGGATATGCTGCTCTCGACAGGTAATGATATTATACGCCTGCAATGCGCCTTTGTTGATACGCCGGAAGTTGACCGTATATCCGACTTTATCGGCGCACAGCGCGGCTATGCCACCGCGCACATGCTGCCCGAATATGTTGGCGATGGGGAATCGTCAAGCCCTAAAGAGTTTGACCCGGATAACCGCGACCCGATGTTTGAAGAGGCCGCGCGTTTAATAGTGATGCACCAGCAGGGTTCAACATCGCTCATACAGCGTAAGTTAAAGTTAGGCTACAACCGCGCAGGTCGTATTATCGACCAGTTAGAGGCGGCGGGCATAGTGGGCCCCTTTGAAGGCAGCAAAGCGCGCGAAGTTTTAATACCGGATGATTACTCGCTGGAACAATTTTTGAGTAATATGGATGATAAATAGACAGATGAGAATAATGAAGAACGCGATTATATTTTTTTTACTGACAGCAGGCACCATTACAGGGGCCGTAGCGCAAAAGGACGATCAGGCGAAAGCCATTTTAAGCGAAGTGAGCAAAAAGTACAGAACTTACAATGTGGTTAAAACCAGCTTTACCTATACATTAGAGAGCCCGCAGGCCAACGTTAAAGAAACGCAAAGTGGCACGCTCATAGCAAAATCAAAAACCAATAAGTTTAAGGTTACGCTGTATACTAAAGGCGGCACAAAAACTCAAACTGTAGCGCAGGAACTAATAAGCGATGGTAAAGAGCAATGGACCTACCTGAAAAAAGATAACGAAGTACAGCTGAACGACGTGAACAACAGCGATGACGCTATGAACCCCGCGCATATTTTTACCATTTATGAGAAAGGCTTTAAATACCTGTACATAGGCGAAAATAAAGTTGGCGGCAACACCTGCCAAATCATCGACCTGACACCTACTGATGATAAGAAAACCTTTTTTAAGGTGCGCCTGATGATTGATAAAGCCAAAAAGCAAATTTATAGCGCCCAGATATTCGATAAGAACGGTAATAAATATACTTACACCATGCAAAGCTTTTCGCCTAATGTAAATGTATCCGATACCGTTTTTGCATTTGACGTTAAAGCCCATCCGGGCGTTGAAGTGGTAGATCTGAGGTAATGTAAGATGCCTGCCTGTCGGCAGACAGTGAGGGGGTACGATGGAATATGTTGGAAGAAGCTATTTTTTGTTCAGGTTTTCCTTTTTAAATTCAATTACATTTTCCATCTTACATCATCCATTTTACATAAAGCGATGTCTCAAGTCCAGACCCTTAGTTTAACCAACCACACCCTCGAAAAGCTGGAGCTATTGCTGCGGGCCGGTGGGTATAAGGTAAGGTATGAGAAGGGGAACTTCAAAACCGGAGCTTGCGTATTGCAAAGCAGCAGGGTAGTGGTGATCAACAAGTTTTCGAACCTGGAGAGCAAGATACAATCCATACTCGAATTGTTTTTGGAGCTGGAGCTCGATCATCAACTGCTCGACGATAAACAAATAGCGTTACTGCATCAAATAAAACAAACAAAACTGCAATTGTGATCATCACTTTTTTAGGAACCGGAACTTCGCAGGGCGTACCTGTAATAGCTTGCGATTGCGCGGTTTGCACCTCTGCCGACCCTAAAGATAAGCGCCTGCGCTCCTCGGTGATGGTGGAGATAGATGATAAGCTCATCGTTATTGATTCCGGTCCCGATTTCCGGTACCAGATGCTGCGGGCCAATGTAAAGCATTTAACGGCCATACTGTTCACCCATGAGCATAAAGACCATGTGGCAGGTATGGACGATATACGTGCCTTTAATTACCGCCAAAAGGCCGCTATTGATGTATATGGTACCGAGCGTGTGCAAACTGCTTTAAAGCGCGAGTTTGCCTATATCTTCCACGAGTTTAAGTACCCGGGTATACCCGACATCAGGCCGCAGGTAATCACTAACGAGCCTTTTAATATTGATGGTATAACCATTACACCTATTGAGGTGATGCATTACAAATTGCCTATAATGGGCTACCGTATTGGCGATTTTACCTATATTACCGATGCCAAAACCATAAGTGATCCCGAAAAGGAAAAGATAAAAGGCAGCAAGGTTTTGGTAATAAATGCCCTGCAGCGCGACGCGCATATCTCGCACTTTACTTTAGATGAAGCTATAGCCTTTGCCAAAGAAATGGGTGCCGATAAAACTTATTTTACGCATATCAGCCACCGACTTGGCCGCCATGCCGATGTATCTTTAGAGCTTCCCGCCGGTATTGAGCTGGCTTATGATGGCTTGAGGTTGGAGATGTAGGTTGGTGAGCGGTGGGAATGTTTGTCACATCACACCTTTAACAAATTTTAACTGTAACATAAACAGCCCTGCCGTCGTCTATATTTACACATCCGCCGTGTAAATCCAATGATGCTACGTATATGTTGTTTATTGATGCTTTTATTTGCCGCCCCGTACCAACGGGCCGCAGCAAACGGGCATCGTGATCCTGTCGGGCACATTGTATTTCCTAACGCGCGATTAATGGACCCTGATGGCGAAGGTGATTTTAAAACCATCGTTATCCCTATTAAACGGGCGCAAAACCTCATCATTATACAGGCTAAAATAGATTCGACTGAGGGGAACTTTATTTTAGATACCGGCGCGCCTTACCTGGTGCTCAACCAAACTTACTTTCGCGATGCCATCCATTATGGCGACCAGGAAGAATCGGGCGGTGTAAATGGTGATGCTTCTTCGTTCCATACGCTGGTAAAGAGCTTTAATATTGCCGAATTAAATTATGATCGCCTGCAGGCTGATGTTACCGATCTGTCGGCCATCGAGAACAGCCGGGGCATTAAGGTGCTGGGTCTGCTGGGCACCAAATTATTTTCTAAATTTGCTATCACTGTCGACCTTTTTCAAAACGTGCTGTACATACATAAGCTGGATAAAGATGGAACAATTCCGGCCGGGGAACAGGTTTACCACGATCCGTTCTTAAAAATGCCGTTCAATTACGCCAACAATACCATTTACCTGAAAGCCGAAATAAACGAAAATACCTTCTGGTTTGCCTTTGATACCGGTGCCGAAACCAACCTGATAGATTATCGCTTGTCGAAAAAGATCATGGCTTCCATACAGATCATTAACCGGTCAAAACTAACAGGCATAGGGGGCAGTACATATGAGCTGATCTATGCCCGGTTCGACAAACTATTTATAGGCGGCCGCACGTTTGAGAATAATAAATTTTTGATAGCCAGTATGGATAAAATGGGAAAGTCATACGGGCATAGTGTTGATGGGATGCTGGGGTTTGATTTTTTTGCGAGAGGTGTTTTTACACTTAATTTCGTTAAAAAGGAATTTGAAATGTATATTGATAAAGATAGCAAGTGAAGTTGTACCGTTACATATTGTTAATGCTGATGTTGCTTTATAGCATTCATCCCGCTGCCGCGCAAGGCACCCGGAATGACTTTGCTATCGAGAACGATAATATGGTGCTGTATCTTCATCTTAATCTAAAAAAGGAAGAGATTGACAGCCTGCTGCGCATAGCCGATATTAAGGGCGTAACTTATGATAACCTGCTCCACAACAATTATCAAGCCCTCGAAAAAGAAGGCTGGATAGTTAAGCTCATTAATAAAAACCTGCTGATGCTGAGCAAACCACTCGACCTGGTGGTGAAAAACCAAACCTACCGGCCGTTGTTTTTGCCGCGCCCGGTAAACAGCGATAAGCAACCCGGCTACCCCGCCGACGTGAATTACGGCATCAACAAATTTAACAGGACCAGCGTACACGAGCTACCTACCGGAGCCACCCGTTTCTTTCTGCGGGGTAATTTAGCGGCCAAAAAGGTGCTGCTATCAGGTAATTTTAACAGCTGGAATACGCTGAAGGGCCTGATGGTTAAAACCGATAGCGGCTGGATAGCCGATATTAAACTGGATGCCGGCGAATACCTGTACAAGTTCATCATCAACGGGCGCTGGACGAACGACCCGGATAACCAGCTTAAAGAAGAGGACGGTTATGGCGGGTATAACTCCATATACTTTCGTTATAATTATACCTTTAAACTGGCAGGGCGTACCAACGCGGCGCGGGTAATGGTGGCAGGCAGTTTTAATAACTGGAACGCCAATGAGATTGTGATGCTTAAAAAAGGCACCACCTGGCAGGTATCACTCTATTTAAAAGAAACGGTACATACTTACCGCTTTATGGTAGATGGCAAATGGATACCCGACCCGGCAAATCATAAAGTAATGGCGGACGGAAAGGGAAACATCAATTCGGTATTGCAGCTTGGGCCTTTATTCACCTTCAAATTGGCGGGCTTTACCGCAGCGCATAATGTTTTTGTTGCCGGCGATTTTAATAACTGGCGCGAAAACGAACTGCGTATGAAAAAGATTGGCAATACCTGGCAGCTGGATATGCCCTTAAACGCGGGCAATTACGGCTATAAATTTATAGTAGATGGCAGATGGATAACCGATCCGGCCAACCCCTGCCAGTACGGCGACGAGGGTAAAGTAAACTCCTTACTGGTAGTGAAGCCTAATTATACATTTACCTTAAAGGGTTATCCCAATGCTAAAACAGTGAGGCTGGCAGGAACTTTTAACGATTGGAACGACTACGGCTATACCATGGCGCACAGCAATAACCAATGGACGCTCAGCCTGCATTTAAAGCCCGCGAAGTACCTTTATAAGTTTATTGTTGATGGTAACTGGATAATAGATCCCGGTAATAAGTTATGGGAGCAGAATGAGTTTAATACGGGTAATTCGGTGTTATGGCTGGAGCCTTAGGAAATTGATCCGTTTATTTGATCAATAGTTATTTACCTGGTATAAGCGAAAATAATAAAGGCCCCAAATGGAGCCTTTATATTGGGTTTGATCAATAGTTATGATCTGGTACAGCCACCAGTCAAAAGGTTGACCACGTACGCAGTTCCGTTGATCACAAGGTTAGCCTGGTTATTACCTGTAAAGGTAATGGTGCCATTAAAGCTATACGACCCATTGTTGCTGCTGCCACTTAAGCTGAACGTGGCATTACCCGATGCGATAACGCCACCGCTCTTAGGTATAGAAAGGCTGCTCAATACGATGTCAACATTGCTGCTGCCTTTGTTCAGGTCACCTGTTTTTTTGGTGAAGCTTCCGGCACGTTTATATTCGCCGCTAAGGGTATATGCTGCAGTGCTTCCAGCGAAACCTCTTACGGTAAAAGTAGATGTTCCTCCATCGGTACTACTTAGTGTAGGCCCGTCGTACGATCCTGTGCTGGTTGCTGTGCTGCTTACATTATCAGGTACATTATTAACGCAGTTAAGTGTATGAGTATAACTGAACGAATAACTGTAAGCGATAGGTGATCCCTGCGGACTTTGGCGGCTAAAGTTATAGGTTTTAGTGCCCCCGCAACCTGGGTTTGCGCTAAAGGTAAGTTGCGCGTTAACCGTAACATCGGCCGACGCACTTACCATACCTCCCGAACCTGACGACATGGAATTGGCCATTATGCTGGCCGCGTCATCGGTAGATATCGACGCTGTGGCTTCATTGTTTGTTTTTGAACATGCGCCTAAGGCTAATAATAACGCCAGGGCAGGCACTTTAATAAAATTCATCGTTTTCATAAGTAACTGTTTTAGTACAATTACTCATTTGCAAAAACCATGCAAGCTTTGCCGGCCCCGGGTTTCCTGGTCGCCACCAAATTGAAAAGCCGTACAACTGTGCCGGTACAATAGCTTTTGCGAACCGTTCTGTGAAAGTGGCAATGGCCTGCTCGAATGTAAGCAGTACGTTAACATGTCTTGAATAAAGGACCTTTCCTGAACAGGGGGGCGAGTGATGTTTTGTTTTTAAGAGGATCTGGTGCAGCAATGAAATGCGAAACAGGGTACCAGATCAATAAAAACTATAAGTTACTGTGCCCAGGAGCAGATTCGAACTGCCACACCCTTACGAGTGCCACCCCCTCAAGATGGTGCGTCTACCAATTTCGCCACCTGGGCTTTTGAAAAGTTCATTGGTTAATTAGTTCACTGGTTAATTTAGTGTCTATCTAAAAGCGATAGGACCAATAAACTAATGAACCAATGACCAATGAACTAAAAGAAGGATGTGCCCGAAGAGAGACTCGAACTCTCAAGAGACAATTCTCAACGGCTTCTGAGACCGCAACGTTTACCAATTTCGCCATCCGGGCATATTATAAGAACTGTGTTGATTTAGCGTTAACTAATATCAACGGGGTGCAAATATAATAGATTATCTGTACCCAATAAAATAAATATAAAATTGATATTTCTTGGTAATCCATCGCCGAAAGGCTAATTTTAGGTACCAATTAACAAAGTTTATTATGATCAGAAAAACAAGTATGTTAATGTTGTTTTTATTAGCATCATTAGCCGTATTAGCGCAAAATGGCGATGCCATAGTAGGTAAATGGTTAAACGCCAGCGGCGAAGACCAGATATGGATATATAAAAAAGGCGATAAATATTTCGGCAAGTTGGGCTGGATAAAGGTTCCGGATAGAAATGGTAAACCGAAAGTGGACGAAAAAAATCCGGACCCGGCACTAAGAACGCGCCCGGTTTTGAACCTTGAGCTGTTAAAAGATTTTACTTTTAATGGTGAGAACTGGGAAAACGGCACAATTTATGACCCGAAAAGCGGAAAAACGTACAGCTGTAAAATGACGTTAAAAGACAATTCATTAAAAATAAGAGGATATATCGGCATATCGCTATTTGGGCGTACCGAAGTTTTGACAAGAGTTAAATGATAAAACAGATACTAACCACTGCCGGCGCAATAATGCTGGTGTTTATTCTCATTAATAACACAATTGCTCAAAAGGTGACGGTACTACAGCAGGGCAAACCGGTTAGTATACGTGGTTTATCGGTGGTTAATGATAAGGTAGCCTGGATAAGCAGCAGCAAAGGTTATGTAGCTGTAACAAAGGATGCAGGTAAAACCTGGAACTGGCAACAGGTAAAGGGATTTGAAACTTCAGATTTTAGGGATATTGAGGCTTTTTCTGATAAAGAGGCCATTATTATGAGCTCGGGTACACCCGCGCTCATCCTGAAGACGACAGATGGCGGATCATCGTGGCAAACAAAATACCATAACCGGGATACCTCGATATTTTTAGACGCGATGGATTTTTTGGGTAAGTATGGCTGTGTAATGGGCGACCCTTTAAATGATCATTTTGTATTGTTTGAAACTAAAGATAAAGGCAAAACCTGGAAAGAACGTGATGCTTCAAAACTGCCCGCGGCACGTCATGGCGAGGCCAGTTTTGCCGCCAGCGGAACATGTCTGCACGTATTTGATAACGGCCTGATAAAATCAAATTCTATATTAATGGTTTCGGGTGGTAGTTCTGCTAACCTGTATAACGCGCAGATATCAGCAAAAAAATGGATAACGCAGCCTTTGCCGCTTGCCCAGGGCAGATCGAGCGCGGGCGCTTTCTCTATCGCTACAAATGGCAAACATTGGGTAGCAGTAGGTGGCGATTACCAGCGCGATTCGCGTACCGACTCAACAGCGTGCTATTCGTTTGACGCTGGTAAAACATGGAAGATTGCCAGGAGTTGTCCGGCTTTTCAATCCTGCGTTCAGCACCTTGAAGGGAAGATATACCTGTCTACCGGTACCTCGGGCACATACCTGAGTAAAGACGACGGCATTAGCTGGACAAAAATTGATGCCGGCAGCTACAATGTTTGTGTGCGCACCCAGCACGGCAAACTCACGCTTTTGGCAGGTAATGGCGGCAAAATAGGCCTGTTCAGTTTAAAGTAATACAGCTATGGCTGAAAAAGAAAAACTACGTATCGATAAATATCTATGGTCCATCAGGGCCTTTAAAACCCGCTCGCTGGCTACCGATGCCTGTAGGGCAGGTCGTGTAAAGCTGAATGGTGATAACGTTAAACCCTCGCGCGAGGTACGTATAGGCGAAGTGTACCAGGTATCAAAAGGGCCCGACCGCAGGGTGATAAAGGTGACCGGACTGCTGGAGAGCAGGGTAGATGCCAAAACAGCAGTTAACTTTTACGAAGACATTACCCCCGTTGAACAAACCCCGGCCTTTAAAAGCATGTTTAACGCGCCGCTACTGCAACGCGACCGCGGCGCCGGCCGCCCCACCAAAAAGGACCGCCGCGACATAGGCAATCTGACGGATGATTTTTTTGATTGAAGGATTAAACTCAAGAGTAGCGTTAGCGATAGCAGTGGAAAGCCCGGAGTCCCGATCCTTTATCGGGACGAGGACTTGGAACGAATAGCGCGGGCCGCAGGCAACGCCCGTCGTTCCCATTCTAATTTACAAGTCAATATAACCTATCATTCTTAATTTAAAATATAGTTTAAAATCATTCAATCATTCAATCATTCAATCATTCAATCATTTTTTTACTTTAGCGCATGGATTCACCAATAACTATCCCCGTACTTGACGATACCGAACTGCGCGTTTTAGGCGCTTTAATGGAAAAGTGCAGAACCACGCCCGACTATTACCCCATGACGCTGAACGGCCTGACAACGGCCTGCAACCAAAAAACATCGCGCAAGCCGGTGGTGGAATATGATGAAGAAACGGTTATACTGGCTTTAGATTCATTAAAGAAACGAGGCCTGATCTCGACGGCTACGGGCGGCTCAAGTCGTGCTGTAAAGTACAAACATAACTTCGCTATCGTTTTCCCGGTGGTACCTGCCGAAGTAGCTGTTATTTGTTTGCTGATATTGCGGGGCCCACAAACACCGGGCGAGATAAACACCAACTCGGGTCGTTTATACGAGTTTGAAACGTTGGACGAGGTGCAGGAGGTTTTGGAAAAGCTATCGCAGCCCGAAACGCCATTTGTACAGCAATTGCCCAAACGTGCCGGGCAGAAAGAAGTACGTTACGTGCATCTGTTAGGCGGTACACCGGTTATTACCGATGATGACGAGCCGAATGAGCCCGCCCGCAGAAATGTAAGCGACCTTGAGGCCCGCCTAAGCAAAGTAGAAACCGAACTGGCTGAACTGAAAGAGGCATTTGATAAGCTGATGAAAGAATTAACGTGATAATAAATCATAATTCGGTAATGGAGGTTTATTAAAAAGCTTTCAAATTACTGTTTATGAAGCGGTTAATTACTGATGAAAAATATATTCAAAAATAGCTTGCACTATACACCCGATAACTCTATATTTGCACCACCAAAAACGGAAACGGTAACGATTCCGTAGCTCAGCTGGTAGAGCATAACACTTTTAATGTTGGGGTCCTGGGTTCGAATCCCAGCGGGATCACAAAACGTCCCCAACGACGTCACTGATTTTTGGTAGAAAGCCTCTTGAAAAAGGGGCTTTCTTTGTTTTATGCCGTTTTTGGGATAAAAACAAGGTTTCGTAATTTGGTCGCGATATCTTCGGCTTAACTCTTTTCATAATTCCAGTACAATTTAAGGCAACTCATTACAACCAATTCGGTACCCTATTCGGTACTCTATTCCTTTTTCCGAAAATAGGGTACCGAATAAAATTTAGTACACTTTGATTTCGGTTGTATCAGTTTGATTATCAGTTCAGAGAACCAGGTTTCACTTAAAAATTTGGAGTATGAAAATTAATGAAGAGTTGTCAATTTTATTTTGGCTAAAGCGTGAAAAGGTACTAAAAGACGGACGGGTACCTATCTACGTTCGCATTACCGTTAATGGTGACCGGGATGGTTTTGCTTCCGGTAAGAAAATCCACCCCGACTATTGGGATGAAGAGAATGCTACGGCAGACAAGGCCTGCCCTGACCATCAGTTTATCAATAGCTATGTGACGAAAACCAAAGCTGAATTGGAAAGATGCTACAATCAAGTCGCCGCGGTACACAAGAAAGTTAAGGCGTCGATGGTGAAGGATACTTACATGCCTAAGCCGGTGGTGCAATCAAAATCTTTAATGGACGCTTTCAACCTGCATAATGACGAGTTCGCGGAGCGGGTGAGAAAGGAGAAAGGCAGTCCAGGAACCTTAGCCCGCTATGAGCGTCTGAAAGACAAAGTAGAGGTATTTCTGAAGAAGAAGTACAAAAAGGCTGATATCGCTCTTGATGAAATTGAAATGGCACTCGCTGTTAATTTCTTTCATCATCTATCAATGAATAACATAGCTGATAATACAGCGATGAAATATATCAAGACCTTAAAACAGATCATCGACCGTGCCATCGATGAGGGCTGGATCAGGCACAATGCCATTACAGGTTTCAAATGCACCTACATTGACCCTGACCGGGAAACCCTGGAACAACACGAGATCCTGGAAATGTATAAGAAACCTATCGCGATAAAACGTTTGGAAGAGGTGCGTGATGTTTATGTTTTTTGTTGTTTTACGGGCTATGCTTATGAAACCGTGTATAAACTCGAACCGGAAAATGTCTTCAAAGGCTTGGATGGTAAGCCCTGGATCACTAAGGACAGGCAAAAAACTGGTGTCGAGGAAACGGTGCCTCTGCTGCCTATACCATTGGCGATCATTAAGAAATATAAGAACCACCCATACTGCTTGGAAGAAAATAAGCTTTTGCCGGTCAATAGCAATTTTCGTTACAATGCTTATTTGAAAGAGGTGGCCGATATCTGTGGCATTAATAAAAAGCTAACTACCCATACCGCCAGGCATACGTTCGCTACGACCGTGACACTCGAAAATGATGTGCCCATTGAAACCGTAGGAAAGATGTTGGGACACAAAGATCTCCGCTCTACGCAGAAATACGCTAAGATCACTAAGCGCAAGATCAGCAACAACATGAAAGCGCTGGAGCGTAAAATATTTAACAAAAGTGGCCAACTTAAAACTACATGATATGAAAGACTTAATGATTAGTGAACAGGTGATCGCCGAGAAGATATACCTGCTTCGTGGAAAAAATGTGATGCTTGATGGCGACCTGGCTGCGTTGTATGAGGTGGAAACAAAACAATTGAAAAGGCAGGTACGAAGGAATATGGATCGTTTTCCGGATGATTTTATGTTCGAACTAACGCCTGAAGAAGTTTCAAGGTGCCAAATTGGCTCCTTGAAACAGGGTGGGAATGTGAAATACGCGCCAATGGTTTTTACCGAGCAAGGTGTGGCCATGCTGTCGAGTGTGCTTAGCAGTGCGCGGGCGATACATATCAATATTCAGATCATCCGCATTTTTACCAAGATGCGGCAATTGATCCGGGACCATACCGATGTATGGCTGGAGATCGAAAAGATCAAAGGTAAGCTGGACAACCAGGATAAAAATATGGAAATCGTGTTTCGTTATTTCGACGAATTATTGGAGGCAAAGCCACCTGTATCGCGGAGAAAACGTATCGGCTTTAAATCGGACGAACTTTAATTAAGGAGCGTTCCAATAGCACCTGATTGTGAACGCACTGCGTTCACAATCAGGTTATCTTATTATGCCGTAACTGAACTGGTTCGTTTGCAAACAATTCGTTTTATTCGTTGGTTATTTTATTACTCAAACCTACGATGATGATAAGGAAATTAAAATCCGGCCAATACCGGATCTATTCTAGGAAGGTCGATCCTGAAACGCATAAGCGCAAAAATCTCGGAACATTCGATTCTATGGAAGCGGCTAAAAAACATGAGAAACAGATTCAATATTTTAAGCATCATTGATCTCGCGGAAAAATAATGACGGCTGTCTCATAAAATGAAGCGCCCCGTGTTTTATACCACTGAAAAAGATCAATAGGCAAAACACGGGGCGAAACGGGCTCCGCAAGGCGGAGCCGTTTTGCAATTTTTAAAGTTCGATCACAATGCCGTCCTGGCATTCGGCAGCTTCCTCTTCCGCCTCGTTTTTGTTATCAAATACAAGATTGTTGCCGTTCTCGTCGGTTACGATGATGGCGGCTTCTGCACCGCCATGCGTTTCAATCACTATATAACTCATTGCGTTTTCTTTTAGTTGTAGCTGTATTAATTTTTGATAAATATCCTCCCAGTTATTTGCCGTTTGGCATAAGCCGCATGGCACTCCGGGTCTAAATGTCGGATATGGCGATAATCTTCGGCTTGCATAATCGCTAATTACAGGTCATCTATGTCGATGTCGAACCCGTTCATGTCTGTTACTTTCATAAATAGTTTATTAAGCCACCTTCAATGGCTGCGTCCTGAAATCTTTTAAATTCAAAAAGAAACCCCGGTTAAATAATATCCCCTCACGAAACAGTTGCCATAATAACGACGCTCCTACGTTGGCCAAAGCGGAGTTGATAAACAAATCCTGTTTGGTCAGGGCTTCTGCTAAGGAACAGCTTGGCGTGTTGTCGGTGGTTTCAGACGCCTTTAGCAATTCACTAAATTCATCGGTTACCATCGGCAAGGCTTCTGCGGTGCGGTACTGTTTGGAATCAGGCTGTTTGATTTTACCGATGGTGGACAGGATAACCTGCCCTGTTTCCCTGCTGTTCCCGAAGTCCATGTAGTAAAGCGGTTGACTACGGCTGTTGCTCATGCGTTTATTTAGCGTTTTCAGGATGTGTGCGATATCTTCTCTTGCTTGCACGGTATCGACACAACCGATGGTAATCGTTGCCCATGCGCTCTCCTTATCCCCGCTATAAGTATTATCATATCTTTCAGTAATAGCTTTCCAGTTCGTACCGAAAAAACGGTTGATGCGATTAATCAAGGCGACGGACTTGGGCAAACCCAACTCTGCGGTCGTAAATAATTGCCTCGATAAGTTAGCCCTGCTTACTATATCATCGTCAAATACCCTGACAAACAACCCCGGATGGTTGAGCGCCACCAATGCCTGGCTCATCCTTGCCAACGCGGTTAATACCTGACTGCCTGTTCCTCCTGCACCGATAAGGTTGACAGTAATAGGGTTATACGGTTGTAACAACTCTTTACTCACGATATGCACCGCTGTGCGGTTTTCGTTTGCTTTTACTTTTTTCATCATATCAAGTCTTTTAGGGTTCTACCATTTTTAATCAATTCGTGCTGCGGGAAATCTCTACCTGTACCGACCTGTTCCTGCCATAACTGGACAAGATTACCATTGCAATGCCGATGGTTACCGAGCGTGTGGGTGAAATAGCTGTTAAAGAAATACGTTTCCCATTGCGTCATAAACTGCTCTAAGTGCGTTTGTCGGTCAATATTGATATTGACCGTACCCATGCAAACGCTACCATCTTGCGACAGATTAAATAGGGGCGCATAATAGAGCGGAGTATTTGCGTTTGGCTTCGCCTTTCCTTTTAGGGCAAATACCCGTAACTTATCTTTTGTTGCTTTCCAAATTAAGGCGGGTATTTTGGTTTTACCTGACGGGATGCCTAAACTCTCACTAAAAAACATAACAACTTCCTGCAATGGCGTGTACCAAATGGCATAACCATTATTTTGGGCGTTGACATAAATTAACTTCGGTGGTAAGACACCCCTGCATTGCAGGTACGTGGTTTGGAGTTCTTGGGTTGACTGCATCAATTCGCTCAATAACATCATTTCCGCAATGGATAAAGGATGGGCATTCATCGGGTTGCCCTGCTTCCCAATATCATAGCTTTCGACATAAATATCGCTTTCCCTGCGTTCATGGCTTTCCCGTTCCACCGACCTGTAAATCAACAAGGCTTTAACAGGCAAATATTGTTCGTTAAATGTTTGGCTCACGTTCTTCATCATCATGGTCATTTAAGAGTTTGCAAAATTTCCATACCTGTTCAAACAGACGGTCTTCAAAATCAAAATCGGTTTTGTCGTTTTCGGGCAATCGGTCAAACTTTTGCAGATGCATCGGCTCGTCCATATAAGGGATTTCCTGAAAATTGCAGTTTATGGTATCAAAAAGCGTATCGGTAAAACGATCGTTCCCGCTCCAATAAAAGCTGATATACTGGTCGACGGAGATACGGTCTTCATCTTCGGGATAAAGCAAGCCTGAATGGATATTATCAAATATGGAACGTTGCGGATAATTTTGATACAACTGTAAAAACCCGACACCAATGGCTTCCCATTCCTGCTCCCAACTATCGACAGGGCGAAAGTTGCCTACGATGTGCGCAAACTGTTCCACATAATGTGGGTTACGGATTTGCTCATATAGTTTCAGCCCTGCGTTTTGCAGGATGTAGAGTTCGTCCAATTGTTGTTGACGGTCGTCCTCGTCCTCTTGGTCATCGTTTACCCAATCCTCTATCATTTGGTACTGACACCCGACATAACTGTCATTTTCCGTATAAAAGGGTATTTGCACCACCAGATGTAAATAGGCACAAATAGCTAATAAAAGTTCGGCTAACCTTTGTCCCTGACTGCTTTGCACCCAATGCCATAGCGGACGTACAGGGATGTAGTATAAATTCATACCTGTATCATACCTGCTGACGGTCGCCAACGTGGCAATATGCTGTTCATCGCTTGCGATGATACATTCCAGTTGTTTATCCTTAGCTTTCAAAGCTTCGCTTACGACCTGCCAAGTTTGGTAGATATACTGCGGAAATAAGTTATTGGCAGATTGTGGGATGGCTAAACCGTAATATTTACAGAGGTGGTAAAGGGAGTTTTCAAACTCCCTTTTTGCCCTTTCCCTGTTGCCGTCAAATGCCCAGAACGGTTTGAACTGATGCGTTAGAAAACCATTTCGGCAATGCCCTGCGGTGCGCTTCTTGATGGGTTGCGCAGAATTTCGTTTGCATCGGGCAAACGGTCTAACTTGTCTGCCAATGTTGCGAACTGCTGTTGTAGCTTCCATTCCCGTTTCTCCCTATTTATTTTTATTACCCGTTCTTTTTTCATGGCTTATCCTTTATGCCCCATCGTACTCTCAAAGCGGTACTGCACTTCATCGTCCTTGATGTCCGGGCCGATGATTTTCGCATTGGTGAGTATAGGGTAATTAGCCGAATAAAAGTTCTGTACATCGCTTACGGTAAATTCCGCACCGGGGTCTGCCAAACGTACATCCTGTCCGTTTTCCTTGTGCAGAAACACCCTTTTTAATTGGTTGACTATCATGCTCGTAATGGCTAAAGTTAAACTTCCTGTAAACTGGTGTAGAGTTCCAGACGCTTCTGCAACTGCTCCCGCTTGGTTTTGATTTCGTTTGCTTTGTCGGGATATTCTTCCGCATCAGGCAGCTGGGCGATGGCTTCATTGTACTTCATATCGGTATTCAAGTGATTGACCCTTTGCATGGCTTCATCGTACAGGCGTTGCTTTTCTGCTAACGCCTCGGTTTCATCGGGCTGTTCGTCCAAATCATCATCTGAGACGTTATCAAGTTCCTCGGCAGGTTGGTCGAACAAATTGTTATCGGTTGTTTTCTTTGCGATCGGGGTTGCTGTTTTACCCTCCTTTTCAGGTTGCTTTTTCGCCTTGTCCAGTTCGGCTTGGTAGGTTTCCAGGTTGGCAAATAGTTTTACGGTTTGTTTTACTGGCTCACCGATCTGACTAAAAAATGCTTCGTCCAGTTCCTGCGTAGTGCCTTTTAACAGCATGGGCGGTATGTTTTTAGCTGCGGTGATTTTAGGGTTATTATTCGCCAGCATCACCGATACGGTGAATATACCGCCCTTGTGGGATTGGATATTAATTTGCAGGGTGCCATTGACTTGCAAACCTGCTATCTGTTCAAAAAAATTCGTTTTCATAATCGTTAAAATTTAAAATGATGATTAAAACCTGCGAGGGTGAGTAAAAGCGAACCCAACAACAGGGATATATTGCCGATAAATAAAATCAGCCTTTCCATCAGCATTACTATAACCGCCCTGTTGTAGGATGGAAATTGCTGTAAACCCGATATTCCCCTGCGGTTAAACCTACGCCTGCCAATATGGTAGCGAATGAACAATCCGATGGTTGCCAATAGTAATGCGCAGGGAACGGGATAGTTGTGGGCTTTCATGGTCAAGCAAATAAAAGTTCAACGGCGGGTTTAAACTTCGGTTCTTTGTGCCTGTCGTTTGCAACGTATTGCACCAAAGCATGAGCCGTAAAAATGGCGGTATAACCATCAAATAACTGGTCGGCAAATACGTTGGCACTTTTGTACAGGTCTTTAGGATATTTCGTCATGACCCTATGTACCTGCTCGGCCAGTTCAAACCAAAAATCCACACTGAATAATTGGTCTTTCCACTCGGCTGCGATACGTTCCCGGTCGTTCAGAACCGTTTCGGTCAGTTCCTTGAGATACCCTAAAAATTCGGGTATCTCGTTTATTAATAAGCTGTGCAAAAGCCTTGCTTTCTGCACATTGTTCAATAGCTTTAATGGTTGCATAATCTGTGTTTTAAGGGGACGGCTATGCCCATCCCTGTTGTTTAGCAAATGATTTGATTTCCTTTAGCGTTACCTGATGGCAACCCACACGGATGAAATTTTTGTTGACCTCGTAAACGGTGTACTTGTCCAAGAATAACTTTTCGCAATCCGTGCAACCCCCTTTGGCGTTGGTCGTTAATACGAACTGATATAGTTGATGCCCCGCCGACAACGCAAACCGCACGCCCTGCGTAGTTTCGACCTGTCCCGTTTTAACATCAAACCGCAGGTAGTCGAAACCATCATAGATTCGGAGATTATTCCTTTGGAACAAACGCCAATCCTTTAGTTGCTTTTTTTGGACAGATAACCATCGTCGTTGCTGCTTTTTCTCCTTAGCTTCCTGTAATGCCCTTTCTTTTTGGAAGTAATCAACGAACTCCCCGAAGTTTTGGACATTTGCCAACGCTACCAATCGTTCCGGCAGTTCATAACCAAAAAAATCAGCGTAACGCTTAGCCTTATGAAATAACTGCTGTATTTGAAGCACATATTTTTCAGGCTTACGTGCCGTTCCCAAATGATTTGCAAGCTCATAAATTGAGGTATGCCAACGTTCAAATAATTCAAACCTGCTTGATGCCGGGTCAGGTACGTAAATCTTCGTTAGGTGCGAGGACGCTCTTCTCACAATTTCGACATGCTTGCTCGTCGTTCTGCTGTATGTCCGTTCGGTGAACAACACGGCGTGTTCGCCATGCCCGTTCCGAACGTGTTTAGCAATCATAAAGTGGTCACCATACGAGTAAATCGCACCACTTGCAAAAAACAAGTTGGATGACGATGCCGAGGCATTATTATCTGTACGGTTCGCCCAATCATGGGCTACATCGTATATATCCATTCTGCTATTCATTTCCTTTGCACTAATCGGTCAAAATTATTTCACCTCTTTTTCAAAAACCTTGATATAGCCGTATAAAAACGGCTATATCCGTTTAATTAAACTCATTGCTTGGTTTAATCACCTTGTTTTTACCATTCGTCTGTGTGGGTTTCCCAGTGTCGTTTTTAGCCGATCTGGTCAGCATGTTAATCTCATCGGTGCGGAATTTCAGGCTTGCCATTGCTTCGCCGTCACCGCTTATCCACGGCTCGGCGGTCATAAACCCTGACAGGTGTACCACCATGCCTTTGGTTAAATAGGGTGCGATACCCTCACCCCGCCAATAGGTGCAGTCGATGTAGGCGGTTTCCTGCTTTTGTTCCCCTTGTGATTTGTAATTACGGTTAACCGCTACCCTGAAGCCTGTTACCTTTTTGTCTGCGTTCACTGCCCTCACGGTAGCATTTGCTACCAGTCTTCCTGTGATTTCCATAACGTTTTGTTTTTTAATGAATAAATTTTGTTCGTTATTTCTTTTCATTCCCTATTGCTCTGCGACCCTGCCCGGGTAGTTTTTTTCAAAGAAAAAAGGGTAAAAAAGAAAGCAATCAGAGGTGTGATTGTAAGGACACGGGAGAACTATAAGTCCCGAAGGGTGGCCGCAGCGCAGCGGAGGACATTATGCGTTCGTACGGGTCTGCAATCACGACCTCCGCGTCCTTTTTTACCCTTGTTTCTGGAAATAACTGTCGTTATCATCTCTATCGGCAATCACAAAGGCAGCGTGCTGCTTTTGGTAGCCGGGGCTTTTGCAGCGCAGCGAAAATGCCTTGAGGCGGCGGTAAGGATCGCAGCGGTATCCTCCGCAGGAGATATAGCGGAGCGCCTGGTTCGCTGATAAGCGGAACCGCACAAACGTTTAGAAACGGGTATAAACGGATATTTTACGACGATTCCGACCGGTATTGCCCAACTTTGTCCCAACAAATTTTTAGATTATGAATAATTTAAGTAACAGCGTGCGTTTGACCGGGAGGTTGGGCGCGGCACCAGAGATGAAGGAGTTGGATGATGATTTGAAAGTGGCCAAGATCAGCCTGGCGACCAATTTTTATAAAAAGAATAGTAAGGGCGAGACCGTCCAGGAAACGCACTGGCACCAGTTAGTGCTGTGGAACAGGCAGGCGGAGATCGCGGAAAAATACCTGGATAAAGGTAGCCAGATCGCTATTGAAGGCCGGCTGGCGAACCGTTTTTATACCGATAAGGATGGTGCCAAACATTACGTGACGGAGGTTATCGTGAGTGAGATGATGATGCTGGATAAAAAGGCAAGTTAGATGACTGTCAGCGTATTAAGCGCCGCGCTGTCTGGTATTGATGCCGTACTGATCGATGTGGAAACGCGGATATGTGCCGGGACGAGTTATTTTATTGTCGGCCTGCCGGGTGAAGCGGTCAAGGAGAGTTTGTTCCGGGTGGAGAGCGCACTTAGCTCGGGCGGGTTCGAGATGCCGCGTCAGAAGATACTGGTCAGCCTGGCACCCGCGGGTATCCGTAAGGAGGGCGCAGTATTCGATTTGCCCATAGCATTGGGTGTTTTGGCGGCCTCCGGCCAGTTTGCCCCGGAACAGATGGGTGATTTTTTGTTTACGGGCGAATTGTCGCTGACCGGTAAGCTGCGCCCGATAAACGGCGCGCTGTCTGTGGCGGTCGAAGCCCGGCGGGCCGGTATTAAGAACCTGATCGTCCCTAAGGAAAACGCCAATGAGGCCGCCATGGTCAGTGACCTGGCGGTTTTTGGTTTTGAGCGTTTGAGCGAGGTCG
>JADMIO011434987.1_pt1 | contig 37474 bp, 42 predicted proteins | sample 8958161 | NCBI WGS metagenome assembly JADMIO01 (sample SAMN16585339, study PRJNA669376) | soil metagenome | isolation source: Crop rotation soil | place: USA: Cullars Rotation, Alabama | collected 2011 | reverse complement strand
GCCGCGACTTCAAGTCACGTGAATTCCAAGCTTCGGATCCCACTGTGCTGGAAAGCCGCGGCGGCATCCGCATGGGGACGAGCGAGATCTACCGCGCCGTCTCGTCGGTACCGGAGGTGCTCGACGCGCTCGTCGTGGACGTCCCGAAGGAGGGCACCGAGGGCTGGATGCCGCTGTTTGTCGTCCTGCGGGAGGACGCGAAGCTGGACGACGAGCTGACGAGGGAGATCAAGCGCCGCATCCGCGAGCAGTGCTCGCCCCGCCACGTGCCGAACGAGCTCTTCCAGATCAAGGAGGTGCCCCGGACACTGAGTGGCAAGGTGCTCGAGGTGCCCGTGAAGCGGATCCTGATGGGAGAGCCGGCCGAGAAGGCCGCGAGCCGGGACTCCCTTGCCAATCCCGCAGCGCTGGACTACTTCACCGAACTGATCCGCTCTTGACGGAGCCGCGTAGTTGGGGAGAGGATCGCAAGAGATGCTCGCGAGTGAACAGGCCATCCCTCCCCGCGAGACCTGGAAGCAGGACCTCGCCCCCTACCTGAAGGTGAGCACCCCCCGCAGCCTCGGCCAGATCGGGAGCGCCGTTCTCCCCTATCTGGCCATCTGGGTTGCGGCGGCGCTGCTGCAGCCGAGCCCGATCGCGGCGATCGGCCTCGGCCTGGTGGCCACCTTCTTCCTCACCCGCATGTACTCGCTGTTCCACGACCTCACCCACAACTCGCTGTTCACCTCCCGGCGTGCGAACACGATCTGGGGACACGCACTCGGATTCCTGCTCTTCACCCCGTACCGCTGGTGGCAGCGGCAGCACGCCATCCACCACGCGCACACCGGCGACCTCGAGCACCGGGGCGTCGGCGAGATCAACACGATGACCGTGACGGAGTACGAGAGCTCCTCGCGGCTGAAGCGCTTCGGCTACCGCCTCTACCGCAACCCGTTCCTGATCCTCTTCGTCGGGCCGACGCTCGTCTTCCTCTTCGAGCGCCGGTTTCCCCAGAAGGGCATGACCCGCCGGATCCTTCTCAGCGTCCTCCTCACCAACATCGCGCTGATCGCCTGGGTGGTCGGCTGGAGCAGCGTCGTCGGCCTGGGGACCTTCCTCCTGATCCAGGGAACGACCCTGGTCGCCGGAGGCGCGATCGCGGCCTGGATGCTCTACGTGCAGCACCAGTTCGAGGACACCTACTACCAGGCGCCCGGCAAGTGGCGGTTCGAGCTCGCGGCGCTGCAGGGCAGCTCCTACTTCGACCTCCCGCGACCCCTGGCCTGGGCGGTCGGCAACGCCAACTTCCATCACGTCCACCACCTCAGCGCCAAGATCCCGAACTACCGGCTGCGCGCCGCGCACACCACCCACCCGATGTTCCGCGTCACTCCGGTGTTCACCATTCGCAGCAGCCTCGAGACCTTCCGCCTCAAGCTCTGGGACGAGGAGAGCGAGTCCCTCGTCCCCTTCCCGCGGCGCCTTGATCCCTCGCGCGAGGGAGTCCTCGACCGCGAGACGCTTCCCGCGAGCTGACTCGCACGCGATAGATTCGCGGCGCATGGGTGCGCGCCGACTTGGGGGGACTCTGCTCGCCCTCGCCTGCATCGCAGCGATGGGCTGCGGAGGCGGCGATGGCGACGACTCGGGTTCCCGCCAGGCGCTCACCGCCCAGCCGGTCGAAGGTGGCACCCAGGGGATCAGCCTCGACGCGTACCACGAGTCGGTGGACGAGATCGTCTCGCTGCTCAACGAGTACTGGGCCAAGGCGCTGCCGGAGAACTTCAACACCCCCTACAAGCCGCCCGATGACGTCATCCCCTACGACCCGGAGCAGGGCGCGCCGAAGTGCGGAGGTAAGCCACTGGGTGCCGAGAACGCCTATTACTGCGGCGACAACAACACCATCGCCTGGGACGAACCGGGCCTGATGATCCCGTTCTACTCAGACGTCGGCGACGCCGCGGTCGGCTTCGTTCTGGCTCATGAGTGGGGCCACCTGATCCAGAACCAGGTCGCGGGTCCCGAGTTCCAGTACACGATCGAGGGCGAGCTGAACGCCGACTGCCTCGCCGGCGACTTCGCCCGTGCCCTCTACGACGAGGGCCTGCTCGAGGGGGGCACGGACCTGAAGCCCGGCACCGACCTCGCCGAGGCCGCGGAGGGGATCTTCGATTTCGGCGACGCCCCCGCCACGCCGTGGCAGGACCCGGACGCGCACGGCACCAGCAAGCAGCGCCTCAGGGCGTTCGAGATCGGATTCGACGGACGCGTGCAGGCCTGCGCGGACCAGCTCGGCCCGGGTTTCGCCGACCAGGCCTGAGCGCGAGAGCTAGGCCGGCGTGATCGGGTTTCGCCGCTCGGCGAAGCTGCGGTCCTTGGTGGCAGCCAGCGCGTAGCGGCGCAGCAGCTCCTCGCGCAGCCGGTCTGGCTCGATCACGGCGTCCACGACCAGCTCCGAAGCGAGATGGAGGACGTCGATGTCCTCCGAGTACTCCTCCCGCTTCTCCTTGATGAAGCGCTCCCGCTCGTCCGGATCCTCGATCTCCTGGATTTGGTTGAAGAAGACGGCGTTGATCGCGGCCTCGGGCCCCATCACCGCGATCTGCGCCTGCGGGAAGGCGAGGCAGGCATCGGGCTCGAAGGCGGGACCCGCCATCGCGTAGAGACCGGCGCCGTACGCCTTGCGGACGACGACCGAGATCTTCGGCACCGTGGCCTCGGAGACGGCGCTGATCATCTTCGCCCCATGCCTGATGATCCCCTGGCGCTCCACGTCCTTGCCGATCATGAATCCGGGCACGTCGGCCAGGAACAGAAGCGGGATGTTGAAGGCGTTGCAGTTCCAGATGAACCGGGCGGCCTTGTCGGCCGAATCCACGAACAGCACGCCTCCCTTCACCTTGGGCTGGTTGGCGACGATCCCGATCACCCGCCCCTCGACACGCGCGTAGCCGACCACGAGCTCCTTGGCCCAGCGCGCGTGAACCTCCAGGAACGAGCCGGCGTCAACCGTGGCCTCGATCAGGTCCTTGATGTCGAACGGGTCCTTCTCGTTCTGGGGCACGATCTCGGAGACGCGCTTCCCGGACTCGGGTTCGGCCGGCGGGGTGGCCGGCGGGTCCTCGCGCCAGTTGGCCGGCATGTAGGAGAGGTAGTTGCGCGCCAGGTCGATCGCGTCCTCGTCCGTCTTGCTCAGGAAGTGCCCGCATCCGGAGACCGAGGTGTGCATCCGAGCGCCGCCCATCTCCTCGAGCGAGACCTCTTCGCCGATCACCATCTGCGCCATTCGCGGCGAGCCGAGGTACATCGAGGCGTTGCCGTCGCGCATGATCACCACGTCGCAGAAGGCGGGGATGTAGGCGCCGCCGGCCGCGCTGGGGCCGAAGAGCAGGCAGATCTGCGGCACCTGGCCGGAGAGGCGCACCTGGTTGTGGAAGATGTGCCCCGCACCCCGGCGCCCGGGGAACATCCGCACCTGATCGGTGATCCGCGCCCCCGCCGAGTCGACCAGATAGATGATTGGAACCTGATGCTTGAGGGCGCGCTCCTGGATCCGGAGGATCTTCTCGACGGTCTTGGGGCCCCACGAGCCGGCCTTCACCGATGGGTCGTTCGCCATCAGCGCCACGGGCCGGCCGCCGACCGTTCCCATTCCGGTCACGACGCCGTCGGCGCCGAGCCCCTCCTTCTCCCAGTTCGCCAGCAGCCCCTCCTCTGAGAGCGAACCGGGGTCCAGCAGACGCGCGACACGGTCGCGCACCGAGAGCTTCTCCTGCTCGGCGACCTTCTTGCGATGGCGCTCCGGCCCGCCCTCGAGCGCGGACTCCAGCGCAGAGCGGATATCGCTCATCGCATCGTCAGCAGATCAGGCCTTGACCCGCTTGGTGCTGCGGCGCGAGGAGCGCTTCGTGGTCTTCTTCTTGGTCGCGAGCTCCGGCTCCTCCTCGGCCTCCGGCTCGTCCTCGACCTCGGCGACAACGTCCTCATCCTCCTCGGTCTCGTCGTCGGCGACGTCGTCCTCCTCACGGGCGAGCGGATCGAGCTCCTCGGGCTTGTCGAAGGGATCCGAGCCCTTCGGGCGATGCTCGCCGACCGCCGTGTCGAGCTTTCGCCCGAGCTCCTCGGTGTCGCTGAGCACGTCGTCCCGCCGCCGGACGAGGTCGGCGATGACCGCTTCGATGTCCTCGCGGCGGGCCGTGCCCTCCTCGACGATCCGCCGGGCCTGCGCCTCCGCGTCGGCCACGATCTCGCGCGCCTCGTTCTCGGCCTCCGTGTGCTGCTTGGCGGCGTCCTGATCGGCGTCGCGGCGGGTCTTCGTGGCATAGGCGTCGGCCTCGGAGCGTGCGTCCTCTGCGTCCGAGTTCGCGGTGTCAACCGTGTTCCGGGCCTCCTCCTCTGCCTCCGCGCGAATCTGCTGGGCCGCCTCCTCGGCTTCGGCGAGAATCGCTCCGGTCCGCTGGCCGACGCGCTCCAGCTCCTTCTTGACGGTGTCCGAGCGGGATTCGTCGCCGGCGCCGGTCTCGAGCCAATCGGCAAGACGAGAGAGGAACTTCTCGACCTCATGCTTGTCGTAGCCCCGCCGGGAGTTCGGGAACGTCGCGTTCCTGATCCGATCGAGGCTGGTCTGATCGACTCCCATTGGCTCCTCCGGTCGCTTGCCTGGAACTAGCCCCCGGCGTCCACCGGGACGGGCTTATCGCCCGAGTAATCGTAGAACCCCTTGCCGGACTTGCGGCCGTAGTCCCCTGCGGCGACCATCTTCTGCAACGTTTCGGGCGCGGCGAAGCGGTCCTCGCCGTAGGCGTCAACCATCACCTCTGAGATCGCCACGAGGGTGTCGAGCCCGACGAAGTCGGCCAGCGTCAGCGGGCCCATCGGGTGGCTGGCGCCGGCCATCATCCCGGTGTCGATGTCCTGGATCGAGCCGACGCCCTGTTCGTGGGCGCGAATCGCGTCGAGCATGTAGGGAACGAGCAGCCGGTTGACGATGAACCCGCGGTTGTCATTCGCCGCGACCGTCGTCTTGCCGAGCTTCTCGCCGAGCTCGAAGCCGAGGTCCACGGCCTCGTCGGAGGACTTCTCGCCTCGCACCACCTCGAGCAGGGGCATCACCTGCGGCGGGTTGAAGAAGTGCAGCCCGATCATCTTCTCGGGGCGCTTCGTGGCATCGGCCTGCGCCGCGACGGCCAGCGAGGAGGTGTTGGTCGCGAGGTGGGCGTCGTCCTTGACGATGCCGTCGAGCTCCTTCCACATCTCAAGCTTCTGGTCGAGATCCTCGGTGATCGCCTCGATCACGAGGTCGCAGTCGGCCAGATCGTTGTAGTCGAGCGTGGGCGTGATCCGCCCCAGGATCGCGTCGGCCTCCGACTGCTCGAGCTTTCCCTTCTCGACCGCTCGCCCGAGCTGCTTCTCGATCTTGCCCATGCCCTTGTCGAGCTGTCCCTGGTCCGCCTCGCGGACGATTACATCCCAACCCGCCTGGGAACAGATCTGGGCAATGCCATGTCCCATCAGGCCACATCCGACGACGCCGACCTTGCTGATCGCCATTAGCTCTTGAGTCCTCCTCTTGGGTAACGAACGGTGGCGCAGAATACGCAGTCACGGGATCCACGCGCAGCGGGCGCAACCGACCGCTAGCTTGCGGGTTCTCTCAGGGATGTCTTTCCAGCGAAGAGCGGGGGCTGTCGCGGCCGCGACGTGCGCGGTGGCGCTCGCCTGCGCGGTCACGGCGCCGGCGGCGCCTGCAGCGGCGAAGCCGAAGGCGGAGAAGCTCAGCAAGAAGAAGCGGGCCGAGCTTCGGCGCAAGAACGCGAAGCAGACCCAGCCGAACGTCGTCCTGATCAACACAGACGACATGAACGTCACGGACATGTTCGTCATGGCGAACACGCTCAACCTGCTCGGAGCGCAGGGCACGACCTTCTCGAACAGCTGGGTCTCATATCCCCTCTGCTGCCCCTCCCGCGCGACGCAGCTGACCGGCCAGTACGCCCACAACCACGGGGTGCGAACGGACCAGCGCTACGGGGACCTGGACAACACCAACACCCTCGCCGTCTGGCTACGGAACGCGCAGTACCGCACGGTCATGGTCGGCAAGTACCTGAACGGCTACGGCGTGGCCCGGCCGCGTGAGGTCCCGCCGGGCTGGTCGCAGTGGTTCGCCCTGACCGGAGGAACGGAGCAGAAGCGCTACGCCTTCCGGCTCAACGAGAACGGCAAGGTCCGCAAGTACCCACGCAAGAAGAAGAACTACGTCACGGACATCCTGAGCCAGAAGCTGAACGGCACCCTCAAGAACTGGGCGCGGAGCCCAAAGCCCTTCTTCGCCTACTTCAATCCGAACGCGCCGCATGGCGAGCGTGGCACTCCTCCCTGGTCGACCCGTGACCCGGAGCCGGCCCCCCAGGACCTGGGCCGCATCGGCAACACCCCGAACCCGCGCTACCCCAACTTCAACGAGGACGACGTCTCGGACAAGCCGAGCGCGATCCAGCAGCTGCCCACGCTGTCCGACGCTCAGCTGGCCGACCTCGACCGGCGCTACCGAGGCCGCATCGAGAGCCTCTACTCCGTCGATAGGGAGGTCGGGCGCCTGGTTCAGCTGGTCAGGAAGGCCGGCGACGACGGGAAGACCGTGTTCATCTTCACCTCAGACAACGGGCTCGAGCTGGGCGCTCACCGGATCATGTTCAAGGACTACCTCTACACCGAAGGCGAGGCGGTCCCACTGATCATCCGCGGACCGGGCTTCCCGGCCGGGGTGACCCGCTCACAGCCGGTCATGAACATCGACCTGGCTCCCACGATCGCCTCGCTCGCCGGGGCCCAGCCCGGACGGGTCCAGGACGGGATCTCGTTGCTGCCGTTGGCCCAGGATCCCACCGTTGCCCAGAACCGCGACTTGCTGTTCGAGAGCTTCGACCTCGGCTCGTTCGGGATCAAGCAGGGTCCCTGGATGTACAACCAATACGACAACGGGGACGACGAGCTCTACAACCTCGACAGCGACCCCTACGAGCTCCAGAACGTCGCCTCGAAGCCGGGCAACGCCGGACTGAGGACACAGCTCTCACAGCGGCTCGCCCAGCTCAAGAGCTGCGCGGGCGCAAGCTGCCGCTAGGCGGCAGTCACCTCTTCGAGCTTCTTCTGCATCGCCTCCGCCAGCGCGTGCATGCCGCTCATCGGGCGGACGTAGACCTGCATTTCGCGGACACGCCCATCGGGTCCGAAGCGGAGCAGGTCAATCCCGTCCAGCTCCTTGTCGCCGACCCTCGCGCTGAAGGCGAGCGTCGCGGTGTCGCCAGTCTCGGTGTGGTCGGTGTACCGGAAGTCCTCGAACACCTGGGCGACGGCCCCGAGCAGCATCGCCACGGAGTCGCGTCCCTCGTACTGCTTGTAGACCACGGGGCTGCGGAAGCTGACGTTCTCGTCGAAGAGCTCGTCGATGGCCGAGAAGTCCTTCGTCTCGGCTGCGGCGCGGAAACGGTCGGATTTCACGCCTCCACCCTACTCCCGGTGCCAATCGACCGGGCCCGCGGTGAGCACATGCGCGCCGAGCGGGCGTCCCAGCACACGCTGCGCCTCCGCCGAGGCGGCGACCAGCTTGGGCAGGTCCACACCGGTCTCGACGCCCATCTCCTCGAGCATCGAAACGAGGTCCTCCGTGCCGATGTTCCCCGTTGATCCCGGCGGGACCGGGCAGCCGCCCAACTCGCCGAAGGAGCTCTCGAATGAATCCACGCCCCGCTCGAGTGCGGCGAGCACGTTCGCGAGACCCTGGCCGCGGGTGTTGTGGAAGTGGGCGGTCAGTTCGACGTCCGGCAGCCGCTCCCGCGCCTGCTCGAAGAACTGCCCGACCTGAACCGGGTTCGCCATCCCGGTCGTATCGCCGAAGCCGATCTCCTCGCAGCCGAACCCGGTGAGCTTCTCCGCGATCCCAAAGACTCTCTCGGGCGGCACATCGCCCTCGTAGGGGCAGCCGAAGCTGGTCGAGATAACGCCCTCGCAGCGGAGGCCCGCGTCACGGGCTTCGCCGATCGTTCCCTCGAGATCTGCCAAGGACTCGTCGATCGAGCGGTTCACGTTCTTCTGGTTGTGGGTCTCGGACGCCGAGAGGAAGAAGTTCGCCTCCTGGAAGCGATCGCGCTGCTTCAGCGCGTTCTCGAGGCCCTTGCGGTTCGGGATCAGGACCGAATAGGCGACATCGTCCACCGGCTCGAAGCGCTCGAGGACTTCGCCTCCGTCAGCCAGTTGCGGGATCACGTCAGGGCGGACGAATGAGGTCACCTCGATCCGGCGCAGCCCGGACTCACCGAGCAGCTTGATCAGCCGCACCTTCTCCTCGGTCGGGATCACCTCGGGCTCGTTCTGGAAGCCGTCGCGCGGGCCGACCTCGCGGATCCGCACGCTTCCTGGAAGCTCACCAGCCATTCCGCTCAGGCTAGCCGGGAGCGATACTTCGCCGGATGGCAGAAGGAAACGCCACGCTCGTCCGGCGAATGATCGACCTGTTCAATCGCAAGGAGGTGGAGCGTGCCCTGGATGTGGCGAACGAGGAGTTCGTCATGGACTGGTCCAATTCGATCGGTCCGCTGAGCGGGATCTACCGTGGCAAGGACGGCGCCCGCGAGCTCTGGACGGCTTTCACGGACGCTTGGGATGAGTGGTCCTGGGAACCGCAGGAGGTGCTCGAGTTGGACGACGACAGGGTCCTGGTCGTGAACCGCATCCGCGCGCGTGGCCGCGGCAGCGGTGCCCACGTGGACGCGGTCGGCGTGCAGGTGTGGACGTTCAGGAATGGCCGCGCCACCTTCGTGAAGCTGTTTCAGACGAAAGAGGAGGCCCTCAAAGCCGGCTGAACTACGCGCCGGTGACCGAGCCGACCTGGATCACGCGGCGCTCATGGGTGCCAACTCCGACCGTGCGGCCACCCTCCTTCACCTCGACGTCGAAGCGCAGCTTTCGGTCGTCCTCGACCTCACGGAGCTTCGCCGTGGCGGTGCACGTCTGCCCCTCCGCGGCCGCCGCCACATGCTTGATGCAGACCTCGAAGCCAACGGTCGCCTTGCCCTCGCCGAGCTGCTCGAAGGAGAGCACCGCAGCGGTCCTTTCCATCATTCCGATCATTCCCGGGGTCGAGAGGACGCTGGCGCCGATCGTGCCGCCCACGTCCGTCAGCAGCTGTCCCTCCACGACGAACTCGTCTGTCCGCTCGGCCCCGATCTCGAGCGCCATCTAGCCCACCATCCCCATCCCGCCGGAGACGCCGAGGCACTCGCCGGTCACATAGGAGGAATCATCGGAGCAGAAGAACGCGACGGCGGCGGCCACCTCGTCGGGCTGGCCCAGGCGCCTCAGCTGCGTCCCCGCCTTCATGTTGTCGATGATCTTCTGGCCGATCTCGCCGAACTCGGTCGCCTGCATCAGCAGGGGCGTCTCAATCGGCCCCGGGGCGATCGCGTTCGCGGTGATGTTGAAGCGCGCTCCCTCCCGCGCCATGACCTTGGTGAAGGCGATGACGCCGCCCTTGGCCGCGGAGTAGACCGCGGAGCCCTTGGAGCCGATTCGCCCGGCCTCGGAGGCGATGCTGACGATGCGCCCATAGCCGGCCTCCTGCATGCCGGGCAGAGCCGCGTAGGTGCAGTTCAGGACCCCGTTCAGGTTCACGGCGATCACCTTCTGCCATTGCTCCTCGCTGGTCTGGCTGAAGAAGCCGAACTCGTCGGTGCCGGCGTTGTTGACCAGGAGGTCGATCGGGCCCGAGCTCTCGACCGCCGCCTTCGCGGACCCGAGGTCGGTGACGTCGAGCTCAACGGCCTTTCCGGAGATCTCCCCTGCGACCTCACCGGCCCCCTCCATGTTGAGATCGCCGATCGTCACCTCCGCACCTTCGGCAGCGAGCCGCCGCGAGATCGCCGCGCCGATTCCGCTGGCGCCTCCGGTGACCAGCGCTTTTCTGCCCTCGAGCCTCACGTGGCCGGGGAGCCTATTGACCCACCCCTGTAGCTTGCGCGCCAATGGCTGACCGGATTCCGATCGTTGGCGGCACCGGCGCTCTCGGCTACGGCCTGGCGGTGCGGCTCGCGCGGGCCGGGCGCGAGATCGTGATCGGGTCAAGAAAGCCCGAGCGCGCCGTCGAGGCCGCGGAGCGCATTCGCAAAGAGGTCCCGGACGCAAAGGTCGAGGGACTGGAGAACGGCCCGGCGGCCGAGGAGGGACCGATCGTCTTCCTCACCGTTCCCTTCCGCGCCCAATCCGAGACGCTGACCAACCTGAAGCAGTCGCTCGCCGAGGGGCAGCTGCTCGTCGATTGCACCGTGCCACTGGCCGCGGCGGTCTCCGGCAAGGCGACGAGGACGATCGGTGTCTGGCAGGGGTCCGCCGCCCAGCAGGCGCAGGAGATGGTTCCGGACGGCGTCACGGTGGTCTCGGCCCTGCACACGGTCAGCGCTCCCGTTCTCGCCGGCGATGACGCGCTGGACGAGGACGTCCTGATCTGCGGCAGGCGGCGAGCGGACAAGAAGCGGGTCGCGGAGGTGATCGAGCAGGTCGAGGGGCTGCGTGCCGTGGACGCCGGGCCTCTGGAGCAGGCCCGGATCGTCGAGTCGCTCACGGCGATGCTGATCGGCATCAACGGCCGCTACAAGACCCACGCCGGGATTCGCATCACCAACTTGCCCGACCAGGCGCCCTGGTCCTGAGCGACAGGTCATGAGCGACGTCCAGCGCTGCGTCGTCCTCGCGGGGGGAACCGGAGGGGCCAAGCTCGCCGCCGGCATGCAGGAGCTGCTCGGCGAACGGCTCTCGGTGATCGCCAACACCGCCGATGACATCGAGATCGCCGGCATCGACGTCTCCCCCGATCCCGACCTGATCACGTACTGGCTCAGCGGCCAGATCGACGAGCAGCGCGGCTGGGGGATCAAGGACGACACCTTCACCGTGTTCAAACGGCTGGTCCAGCTCGGTGCGCCTGACTGGTTCCAGCTGTCCGACCGCGACCTGGCGACCTGCCTCTACCGGCGCACCTTCGTCGCAGAGGGCGGAACCCGTACGGGCGCCCAGGGTCAGATCGCGCGGGCGCTCGGCGTGACCGCGCAGGTGTTGCCGATGTCCGAGGAGCCCGTGCGCACCAGGGTCCGCACGGCGGCGGGCTGGCGCGGGCTTCAGGAGTTCCTGATCCTGGACCAGGGCCAGGGACCCGTCGAGGGAATCGAGATCGACGGGATCGGCGAAGCCCACCCGACTCCCGAGGTGCTGGCAGCGATCGAGGCCGCCGACGCGATCGTGATTGGGCCGTCCAACCCGGTGATCTCGATTGGCCCGATCCTCTCGATGCCGGAGCTGCGGGAGGCGATCGCGCGCTCGTCGGCACCGGTCGTGGCCGTCAGTCCCTACGTCGCCGGGAAGGTCGTCAAGGGGCCGACGGACGTGTTCATGCGGGCGGTGGGCCGGCCATCGACGGCGGCGGGGGTCGCCTCCCTCTACGAGGGGCTGATCGGCGGCATGGTCTGCGACATCGAGGATCCGGATCCACCGCCCGCGGGAATCGAGGTCCTCGGAGCCCCGACCCTGATGCAGGATGCCCGGGATCGCCTGCAGCTGGCCGAACGAACGCTTGAGTTCGCCGCAGCAGTCGCGGATGGCGCTTGAGATGCGTGGTTTGCGGGTAAAGCCGTCAGCACATCGCTAGCCTGACTCACTCCGTGGGGGCGGAACAAAACACGGTGAAGACAACTGCAGTCGTCCCGATCAAGGGACTCGATGGGGCAAACGCGCGGCTCGGAGAGATGCTCTCCGAGGACGAACGCCATCGCCTCGCCGAGGCGCTCTTCCACGACCTGCTCGCGAAGCTCTCGAGGAGCCGCAACCTCGACGACGTCCTGATCGTCGCGTCAGACCCGACCCTGGTCCGTCAGGCCAGGTGGCGGGGCTATGGCGTGCTCTTGCAGGATGAGGACTCCGGTCACTCCGAGGCGGCTTCCGCGGGTGCCCGCGCGGCGATGAAGGAGGGCGCCGACCGTGTCGCGATGCTTCCTGTGGACTGTCCGATGCTCGACGTCCAGGAGCTCGACAGCCACATCGGGCGCTCCCACCGCACGGTCCTGATCGTGCCCGACCATCACGGCACGGGCACCAACGGGCTCGTGCTCGCACCTCCGGACATCTTCGTTCCCGCCTTCGGCCCCGACAGCTGCGCCCGGCACGTGAGCAAGGCGCGAGCCGCTGGAATCAGCTTCGCTCTCGAGCGCATCGAGTCCCTCGCCTTCGACCTCGACACGCCTCAGGACCTGGTCCTGCTGCGCGACAAGCTGCTGCTCGAGCCGGGCCCCGCGCCGCGCACCGCGAAGGTGCTCTGGGAGCTCGGGGACCGCTCCGGGCAAGTCGCCGCCTAGAACCGGCGGCGTTGGCTTCCCGCGAGCTTCGGATTCGCCCGCTCCGCGGCCTCCCGGAGGTGGCCGAGGGCGATCAGCTCGGAGCCCTCATCGCCGAGACAGCGGACCCCGCGGCTGACGAGGTCGTAATCGTCTCCCAGAAGGTCGTCTCGAAAGCGGAGGGCCGGGTGCGCTCACTGGCCGGGGTCGAGCCCAGCGAGAAGGCCCGGGAACTCGCCGCCGAGATGGAGAAGGATCCCGCCCTGGTCGAGCTGATCCTCGCCGAGAGCACCCGCGTCGTCCGCGCCGAGCGCGGCGTTCTGATCACGGAGACCCATGACGGCTGGGTCTGCGCGAATGCCGGGATCGACTCCTCGAATCTCGAGGAGGGGAAGGTCGCGCTCCTACCCGCCGACGGCGACGAGTCAGCTCGCCGCATCCGCTCCGAGATCGAGGCCGCCCGTGGAACGCGCCCCGCGGTGATCGTCGCGGACAGCTTCGGCCGGCCGTGGCGCGTGGGTCAGGTGGACGTGGCGATCGGCTGTGCCGGCCTCGCTCCGCTCGACGACTGGCGCGGGCGCGCCGATCGCGCCGGTCGCCCCCTCGCGGCCACCGAGATAGCCGTCGCGGACGAGCTCACGGCTGCGGCCGACCTTGTCAGGGACAAGGACTCAGGAGTTCCGGGCGCGGTGATCTCCGGGCGCGGAGACCTGGTGACGCCTGAAGATGGCCCCGGCGCCGCAACGCTCCGCCGCGCGGCGGCCGACGACCTGTTCCGCTAGGCCGGGGTGGCCTTGGCCTGCGACTTGGCCTCGATCTCCTCGAGCGTGGGCGGCTTGGTGCCCTCCTCGGAGAATTCCGGCGGCTCGTAGATCCTCCCCGGAGTTCCGCCGATCGCGATCACCCTCGCAGCCTCGCCCTCGGTCACGATCTTTCGCTTCTCGCTCGCTGCAACGCGTGCGAACACGCCCGGCTCGAGGTCGTACTCCTGGCCCCCGACGAGCAGCTTCGCGCGACCGGAGATCAGCGTGTAGACCTCCTCCTGGTCGTCGTGGGTCTGATCGTGCTCGGGGAAATGCGAGAAGTTCGGCGGCAGGTCGATCGTCGAGAGGCCGAACGAGCTGACCCCGAGGCCGGCACGAACGCGGCGAAAGGCTCCACCGAAGATCGCATCGAAGTCCTCGACGCGCTTGACGGTCACATCTGGCATTGGATTCCTCTCCTCTTGCGCCCTCAGGCGGGGCGCGAACCGACCGAGAGTACGGCGGCACCGCGAACCCTACCGTGACGTAGGTCATCCAACGCAGCGTTCGCGTCGTGCCCGCATGCAGCCGACCGGCGGAATAGGATCGCTCACAGCCAGGGGTGAGAAGAGGAGGCTGTATGAACGAGGACCGTTACGCGAAGTACGGGGCGGCAACGGGCCTGATCGCCGTGATCCTGCTGTTGATCGGGTTCGCGGTCGTCACGCCAAGCCCGCCGGACGTGAGTGCACCGGCGGCCGAGTACACGAAGTACTTCACCGATCACCAGGACGGGGTGCGCGCAGGCGTGCTGATCGTCTCGGTCGGGCTGTTCTTCTTCGTCTGGTTCCTGGGCAGCCTTTCGGACACGCTGCGGGTTTCCGCCGGCGGCCCGAGGCTGCCGACGGTCGCCTTCGCGGGCGGCGTGGTGGCCACGGTCGCGTTGGCGCTGACGCTCGCACTGGTCGCAGCGGCGGCGTTTCGGCCGGCCGAGACAAGTCCGGAGCTGACCCGGGCACTGAATGACGCTGCACTGATGATCGCCGCACCCGCCGCGGGCGGCGCGGTGGCGCTGTTCGCCGCGACGGGGCTCGTGATCCTGCGGAGCAACGCCCTGCCGGAATGGCTCGGATGGCTCTGCGCGGTCACCGCCGTCGGGCAGGCGCTCGCACTCGGGGTGATCTTCACCCAGGACGGAGCGTTCGCCGCGGACGGTGTGCTGGGACTGATCGTCCCGGTCGTCACCTTCGCCGTGACGATTGCGGCGCTGAGCATCACGATCATGCGGCTGCCCCCGCAGGAGCGGAGCATCGCCGACCGGGTTCGCGGCACCGTGACCGGAGCTGCGGCCGGCGCCCAGGCGGGCGCGGCGGGCCGCCAGGTCCGCTAGGCGGGCTGGGCCTCGGCCTCTTCGTAGGTCTCGAGGATCTCGTAGAGAGTGGACCGCTGGGCCGGCTTCCTGCCGGCCCGGCGGGCCGCCTCGATCAGCTGCTCCGGCTCGAGCCGGACGCCGTGCTGTGAGCCCGCCATGCGAGAGATGTTCTCCTCCATCAGCGTCCCCCCCAGGTCATTGACGCCCCAGCGCAGGCTCTCGGTCGCCGCGTCCAGGCCCATCTTTACCCAGCTCGCCTGAAGGTTCCGGATGGACTTGCCGAGGCCGAGCCGGAACGCCGCGGTGTGCTTGAGGTTCTCCTCGCGTGAGATCTCCTCCACCCCATGGGTGCGGCCGAGGAGCGTGTTGAACGGAATGAAGCTGAGGGGGACGAACTCGGTGATCCCGCCGGTGCGCTCCTGGAGCTCTCGGATCACACGCATGTGACGGGCCAGCTCGCGCGGCTCCTCGATGTGACCGAACATCACCGTCGAGGTCGAGCGCAATCCGGAGCGATGCGACGCCTCGATGATCTCGACCCACCGCGCGACAGGAAGCTTGTTGGGCGAGATCCGCTGGCGAACTCCATCGTCAAGTACCTCGGCGGCGGTCCCCGGCGTCGAACCCAGTCCGCACTCGATCAGGTATTCGAAGACTTGCTCGGGAGACCGCTCCGACCGCTCGCACATGTAGTGCACCTCCATCGGCGAATACGCGTGGAGGTGAATCTCGGGCGCCTGCTCCTTGGCGAGCCGCAACCACCGCCCGTAGTCCTCGAGTCCGTAATCCGGATGGATCCCACCCTGCATGCAGATCTCGGTGGCCCCGAACGAAATCGCCTCGTCGATCCGAGCAGCAAAGTCATCCTCTTCAACGAGGTAAGCGTCGGGCGACCGCTTCCCCTGACCAAACCCACAGAACGCACAGCCCACGACGCAGACGTTGGTGAAGTTGATGTTGCGATTGACGACAAACGTCGTCACGTCCCCGGCGAGCTCCTCTCGAAGCTCATCCGCGGCAACCCGCATGTCTTCAATGACTTCGGGCCGCGTCTCCGAGAACAACGCCGTGAGCTCCTCCTCGGTGAGCTCCTCTCCCTCCCTGCCACGCTCGATCGCTCTGGGGGCAACATCCGGCGCCGGCGGCGCAGACTGCCGTCGACCGGACCCCTTTCTAGGAATGAACGACCAGTACTTGAGCTTCACCACGTCGAGGACCCCCTGCTCCATCCACTCCGGATCCAGATACTGCGGATAAGCACAGAGCCGCTCCGTGAGCGCATACCCACGGGGCGCGAGCTCCTTCCGCACCTGGTGGGGACTGGGGAAGGGCTCCTCGGGGGAAATGTGGTCGCCGTTGCTTGAGAGCCCGCCGAGATCGGTGGCGCCTGCCTCGACCAGCTCCGGCCACCACTCCGCGAGGTTCGGCGGAACCTGAACACCGACATCCGGCATCAACCGCTTGCACTCGGCGATCAGGTGCTTTATGTCCTCGACGCTCACGGGGTTCGCCCAATCGGGCATGGCCGCGGCGGCGGGCGGCGGCTCCGGAACATGGGGCGCATCTAGATCACCGTCAGTCCCTTCGAGAGCTCCCAAAGCCCGCGTTCCGGAGACGGCGCCCGCCGGCGCGGCCCAGCGCCGCCTGGAGGACTCATCAGCAATGTCGGCCACCTCCGCCCCGTAGTACCGAGGATGCGGCACGAAGTTCTGAAGGATCACCTCCTGCAGATGCCCATACTCACCGTGCAGTGCCGCCAGCGCCTCGAGCGCGGCGACACGATCCTCGGCCGACTCCCCGATCCCGACCAGGATCCCGCTGGTGAACGGAATCCTCAGCTCGCCGGCCAGGCGGATCGTCTCGAGGCGTTTCGCCGGATGCTTCGTCGGCGAGCCCTGATGGACGACGAGATCGGGGTTCGTCGATTCGAGCATCAGGCCCTGTGAAACCGTGACCTCCCGGATGCGCGCTAGGTCCTCGCGGTCGAGCACTCCGATGTTCGTGTGAGGCAGCAGGCCCCGGTCCAGGGCGCGCTCGCAGGCCCAAGCGACATAGGACGTGAAGTCTTCGTGACCCCACTCGGTGAGGCGGGCTGCGACCTCCGGATTGACCTCGGGCCGCTCGCCGGTGAGGACCAGCAGTTCCTTGGCGTTCCGCTTCACCGCCTCGTCGAGCCGGCGTTCCACCTCCTCAGGCGGATGGATGTGCGCCCGGTGCGTCGCGAACGCGCAGTACTTGCAGTAGCACTGGCACGTCCTCGACAAGGAGAGCGTGTAGTTGCGCGAGAACGTGACCCTGCGCATCGCAGGGCAACCTAGCGAAGTGGGTTCAGCGGCTGGTCGAGCCTATGAGCCGGCGATGCCACCGGGGGGCGACGAGGGCGGCTTGCCACCCGAGTCGCCCTTGTCGCCCGAGCCGCTCTGGCGGAGCGGCGGAGCCTCGCCAGCGGGCGGGGCCGGGCCGCGAGGGGCGACCGTGTCCGCGGCTTCCTGCACCGGGCCACTGGCCGGCTCGATCACGAACTTGTAGACCGCGACTGCCAGCAGGGCGCCGACGATGGGGCCGAAGATGTAGACCCAGGCGTCGCTGAACGTGTTGCTGACGAGCGCCGGGCCGAACCAGCGAGCCGGGTTGAAGCTGCCACCCGTCAGCGGTCCAAAGACCATGACGATCATGCCGAGTGCGCCACCGATCGCGAGCGCCGCCCAGCGGCGGGTCTCGGGGTTCAGTGCCACGGCGAGAACGGTCGTCACGAGCATGAACGTGCCGAGGCCCTCGATCATCGCGCCCTGGAAGGCACCGCCGAGGAGGTCGCTGACCTTCGGTGTCCCGTAGTCGGACGCGCGTCCCTCGTCCAGCAGGAAGGCCTTGGTCAGCAGCGCGCCGAGCACGCCACCCGAGAGCTGGGCGAGGATGTAGACGAGCCCGTCAACGGGGTCGATCCGCCGCAGCGCGATGAAGGCCGTCGTCACGGCGGGATTGAAGTGCCCGCCGCTCGCCACCCCGACGCTGATGATCAGCGCGAAGAGCAGGAGGAAGTGGGTCAGCCCAACGACGGCGAAGTCAGAGCCGAACTGCGCGTTCTCGCCGACGGAGACGTAGAGAGCAACGACACTCGTGACAAAGAAGACCAGCAGGAGCGTCCCGACCAGCTCTCCGATGTACGCAGCAAGTCCTCGATCCTGCACTTGAAATGCCTCCTCGTCTTGGGGTTCGGCCTGCGGCGGCGCGCAGTCTAACCGGATTCGCGGTCCGGCTCGCCCCGCCCACTGGAGCGCTTATGCCCCGCTTAGGAATAGGGTGAGCTTCGGATGAAACGAGTCGCCGCGCCGCTGGCGGCCGCACTCCTCGCGCTGGCCATCACGGGCTGCGGAGGAGGCGGCGCAGAACCGGGCGCGCCGGAAGGCGCGACCCTCGTCCTCGACTTCGAGCCCAACGCCGTGCACTCGGGGATCTACGCCGCCCAGGCCGAGGGCGACTTCCGCGACCAAGGGGTGAGCCTCGAGATCCAGCAGCCCTCGAGCAGCGCCGACAGCGCCAAGCTGCTCGAGTCCGGCCGCGCCGACTTCGCCGTGATGGACATCAGCGACTTTGGGATCGCTCGGGAGCGAGGACTCGATCTGGTGCCGATTGCCGCCGTCGTCCAGCGTCCGCTGGCCTCGGTCATCGCCGCGAATCGCAACGAGATCCGTCGTCCGGCTGATCTCGCGGGCAAGACGGTCGGCGTAACCGGGGTTCCCTCCGACGACGCCGTCCTCGACACCGTCCTCCGCTCAGGTGGCGTAGATCCCGGTTCGGTGACTCGGGTGAACATCGGCTTCAACGCGGTCTCCGCGCTCGCGGCCGGCAAGGTCGATGCGGCCACCGCCTTCTGGAACGCTGAGGGGGTCGAGCTCCACTCGATGGGCGTGCCGATCCGCGAGTTCCGAGTGGACGAGTTCGGGGCCCCGCGCTACCCGGAGCTGCTCGTCGTCGCCCGGAGGGGCGAGGCCCAGCGCCTGGAGTCACAGGGGTTCCTCCGGGGGCTGCGTCGCGGGTACCGAGAGCTCGCAGCACATCCGCGGACGGCGCTCGACGACCTGCTGAACGAGGTCAGGGGGCTCGACCGGCCCGCCCAGGCTGCGCAGCTGCGAGCCCTGGGCGAGGGCGAGGCGTTCACGCGAGGCGGGGAGGTCACATCGGTCCTCGATCCTGCGTCGATCGAGCAGTGGCAGCGCTGGGCCGAGCGCGTCGGCCTGCTCGGTCAACCCTGAGCCAACAGCGAACCGACCAGCTGCGGCAGCTCGCGCGACATGCGGCTGCGCGGAACCGCCACGGCGATCCCGGATGCGTCCGCACGCTCCTTGAGAGCCGTGTCCGTGTGCGGGTAGAAGCCGATGACCGGAACGCCGGCCTCCGCGAGCTGCTCGGGCGAGACGGCGTCGAGGTCGGCCACGATCAGATCAACCTCGCCGACGCCGTCGAGCGCGGTCCCCTGCTCGACGTCATGCCCAGCGGCCTCGAGCGAGGCCCGGACACGGCTCGCCAGCATCAGATCCCCCGAGAGAGCCGCGATCCTCGCCATCGCGGCGGATCTAGAGGCTGCGGCGGCGGCGGAAGTCGCGCCGCACGCTCTCGGGGCGCCCCCACATCTGGACGACCTCGGCGCGCCCCTCCTGCGCGTCCCTGACCCGAAGCTCGCCCTCGATCCCTTCGCGGTCGATCTTCTCGAGCACCCCGTGCACGCTCTCCGCGGCAGCGGCGTGGCCGAAGCGATGGGCGACATTGATGCGCCAGTGCCAGTCGGCGTGAGAGTACGGCTGTGCGTTCACCTGGGCGAGCATCACCGCAGCGTCCACGTAGCGGTGCTCGTCCGCGATCCGGAGATCGAGCTCGAGATCCGTCCAGTCGTCCGGAAGGGAATCCACCACCGCCTGGAACTCCTGTGCCAGCGCCACGCCCGCAGCCTACCCCTGATGCGAGGGTGCTCCAGGGGAGCACCCGTTACTCACGCATTCAGCCGATGAATACCTGCTCCAACAGGAAGACGTTGAGGGCGATGATCACGCCCGAGAGGACGCTGACCAGAGCGGTCAGCCAGGGCGGGTTCGTGAGGCCGCCCATCAGGTCCCTCCTGCGCGCCAGGATGACCAGGGGGATCAGGGCGAAGGGGATGCCGAATGAGAGGACCACCTGGCTCACCACGAGTGCGGCCGTGGGGTCGATGCCGATGCCGAGCACGATCAGGGCCGGAGCCAGGGTGATCGCGCGTCGCAGGAAGAGCGGGATTCGGCGCCGGATGAAGCCCTGCATCACCACCTGGCCCGCCATCGTCCCGACCGAAGACGAGGCGTAGCCGGACGCGAGTAGAGCGACACCGAAGATCGTCGCGGCGCCTGGTGAGACCAGCTGCTTCAGGCCGTCGTACGCGCCGTCGATCGTGTCGATATCGACGAGCCCACTCGGATGAAACAGGGACGCCGCCATGATCATCATCGAGAGGTTGACCGCGCCCGCGATCGCCATCGCGATCACGACATCGACCCGCTCGAACCGGAGGATCTTTCGGCGCTCGCCCTCGTCGCGCCCGACGATCCGCTTCTGAGTCAGCGCTGAATGCAGCCAGATCACGTGCGGCATCACGGTCGCGCCGATGATGCCCGTCGTCAGCAGGATGCTCTCGGTCCCGGCGAAACCCGGAACGAACAGATGCTTCGCGATCTCACCGCCGTCCGGATGCGCGTTGATGACCTCGAACCCGAAGGCCGCAACGACCACGCCGACGAGAGCGACGATCGCAGCCTCCAGCCGCCGGAACCCGCGCTGCTGCAGAGCCAGGATCGCGAACGCCCCAAGGCCGGCCAGGATGCCCGCGGGGAAGAGGGGGATGCCGAAGAGGAGATTCAGTCCGAGCGCGGCTCCCACCACCTCCGCGATGTCGCAGGCGGCCGCAACGATCTCGGCCTGAAGCCAGAGGAAGACCGATGTCCGTCGCGAGAATGCGTCTCGGCAGGCTTCGGCGAGGTTTTTCCCGGTCGCGATCCCGAGCTTCGCGGACTGGGTCTGGACAACCATCGCGATCAGGTTCGCTCCGAGGACGACCCAGAGCAGCAGGTAGCCGAACTTCGCCCCGCCCGCGATGTTCGTCGCGAAGTTGCCGGGGTCGATGTAGGCGACGGCCGCAATGAAGGCTGGGCCGAGGAACGGCCAGATCCGGCCGAACCCCGTGGCACGACCCTCGAGCGACCGGCGCGCCGCTCGAGCGACAGCGGCCTCCCCGGGAAGCACCTGCTCAACGCCGGGTCCCGCTCCGTTCTCGGCCGGATCGGCCGGCCTCCTCGCGGAGCTCACGACCTCGGGCCCGCTCGGACGACTCAACGACCCTCCTCCCGTGTCACCCGCATGCTGCGCGCGAGCTCCTCGCCCAGCGGGTGGCTCTCGCCCTTGATCTCGGCGACGACGGACCCCCCGAACGGCTCGTGCGAGCGCAGCCGCAGCTTCGCGCCAGGCTGAATTCCGCGCTCGGCGAGATAGCGGAGCATCGCCCCGTCGCTGTCGGAGATGCGGGTGAACACCGCCCGCTCGCCGGGCTCGAGCTCGATCAGCGGGATCGAGTGGTCCTCCCGCACGGCGAGGTCACGATCGGGGATCGGGTCACCGTGTGGATCCCAGCCGGGCTCGCCGAGCTTTGCGGCGATCAGATCCTCGAGCTCGTCGGAGATGTGGTGCTCGAGCACCTCCGCCTCTCGGTGAACCCGATCCCAGGGCATCCCCAGGACGTCGGCGAGGAAGAGCTCGATCAGGCGGTGATGGCGGATGACCGCGAGCGCGATGCGCTCGCCCGCAGGCGTGAGGCGGGCACCGCGGTAGGGCTCGTACTCGACGAGCCCCTCCTCGGACATCCGGCGCAGCATCCCCGAGGCGGAGGCCTTCGTGACGCCCACGCGGTCCGCGACGGCTGTGGTGCCGGCGCGCGGTTCCCCCTTGGAGGTCAGCTCGTAGATGGCCTTGGCGTAGTTCTCGACGCCCTCGTTGGTCCGCCGCTTTGGATGGGCGTTGTGGGCATCGGCCAGCATCCGCAGGATTGAAGCACACCTAACTACAAAGTTTGTCCTGACTAACTTCTGGCGCGCCTCCTAGAATCGGGGCAATGGAGCTGGGCACCACGGTCGAGTTGGACGGGCAGTACCGCGCCCTGCGCGAAGAGGCGGGCTGGCTGCCCCGCCGACGCGCCATCGTGACGGTGGACGGGCCGGACGCAGCCGAATACCTCCAGGGGCAGCTGACGAACGACATCGAGGCGCTCGCGCCGAACGAAGGCTGCTACGCGGCGCTGCTCGACCGGAAGGGACACATCGAGTGCGACATGCGCGCGCTCAACCTGGAGTCCACACACGAGGACCCCTCCTCCGCTTCACGTCCGGGGGGGTCCGGCATCTGGCTGGACCTCGAGCCCGACGCAGCCGAGAGCACGCTTCGCCACCTGAAGACCTACAGCGTGGGCCGTGACGTGAATGTCAGGGACGTCTCGGCGGAATGGTCGGTGACGTCGGTGATCGGCCCGCGCGCGGGCGAGCTCTCCGGCTTCGAGAAGCTCCGCCCCGAGTATGCGCAGGGCTTTCGCGACAGCGACGGCATTCAGGTGCTCGGGGTCGCCACCGACCTCGGAGTGGACCTGATCACCAGCGCCGACGACGCGGAGGCACTGCGCGAGCGGCTGGTCGCCGCCGGCGTGCCCGAGGTGACAGAGGAGGCTGCGGAGATCGTGCGGGTCGAGTCCGGCCGCCCCCGGTTCAGCATCGATTTCGGGCCGGAGTTCATGCCGGCGGAAGCGGGGATCGTCGAGCGAGCCGTTGACTTCGAGAAGGGCTGCTACATCGGCCAGGAGCCCGTCGCGAGGCTGCACTACCGCGGGCGTCCCAACCGCAGGCTCGTGGGTCTGAAGCTGAGCGGCTCGGCGGAGCCGGGAGCCGAGCTGCGCCTGGGAGACCGGGTGATGGGAACCGTGGGCAGCTCCTTCCTCTCCCCCGCCCACGGTCCGATTGCGCTCGCGATCGTCCGCCGCGAAGCGGACGAAGGCGCCGAGCTGTCGCTCGAGGGCGGGGCGACGGCCGAGGTTGTGGCACTTCCCTTCTGACGGTTCGGCTAGATTCTCCCCGCATGCTGCGGAGGAGGGGCATCGTCATGGCTGTCACCGTGGTCGCGCTCGCTGCGGGGCTCACGGCCTGTGGCCGCGATGACTTCAAGAACGACCCGCGCCCCCCGGTCCCCGCTGAGGTGTCGATCAAGATGGGCAACGGCGGCATCTCGGTCTCCCCGAAGGAATTCGGTGCCGGCCTCGTCAACTTCACCGTGGCGAACCTGACGACCGACCCTCTGACGCTGGAGATCAAGGGTCCGGTCGATGCGACAACCGACGAGATTCCCCCGGCCGGGACCCAGACCATCAAGCTCGAGGTGAAGATGGGCGGGTACGAGGCCAGCGACCGCGAGGGAACGCTCCGACCGTTCCAGTTCACCGTCGGGCCTGAACGACCCTCCGGTCAGAACGACCTGCTGCTGCCCTAGCGCTTGTCAGGCTGCTCGCCGGTGAGGCGAGGCAGGACGGTGCCGAGCATCAGCTCGAGCCGCGCGAACCCCCCGGCGTGACTCCCCCCGGGTGAGAGCAGCTCCCTGATGCGCCGTCCATCCACGCGCTGCAGCACCGGCTCGTGAGAAATACCGCGCATAGACAAGGTGTTCTCGGACGCTTCCATTGGTCTTCCCTCCCCATTTCGACCCTCTCCGTGCGTGCCTGAATCGCGTCGAGTCATTCTGGACGGAATAACAACTATTGGGGAGCAGTCTCGATCAAGGACTCGACCTCGGCCAGGCACGTCTCGACGTCAGCCACGATCTCGTCGAAGCCCTCGCGTGCCCCGTCAATGCCCTGTTGGGCACGCGTGAGGTTGTCCCTGACGCCCTTGCCGCGCTTCAGCACCGCCGCCGCACGCTCCACCTGAGCGGCCACGCCTGAGGCGTCCACCTCGAGGTTCGCCTCAGAGGCCATCAGCGCACGAGCGCAGGCATACCGGTAAACGAGCTCGAGCCCCAGGGGGTCCAGGTCCTCCTTGTCTAGTGCCACGACCATCTTGTTGCCCTGGTACTCGTGCAGCTCCTCGGTGCGAGCGGGGATCTTGGACTGTGCCGAGACGACCAGCACGGCGAAGCTCGCGTCGCGTCCCTCGAGCTCGGCGTCGAGCTCCTTCCAGGCGTCATTGCGGCTCAGCTTCTTGTCCTTCGCCTCGAAGATCACGCGAGCCTTCGGCGGCCCGTCCGCCCCGCCGATCTCGACCAGCGTGTCGCCCTTCTTGCTGCCCGCTTCGTTGCTGACTCCGCCGACGTGGTGGGCGGCGTCGCCGCGCGCAGAGGCGATCCGCTCGATCTCCTCGTGGACCACGTCCTCGAAATCGAACCCCTTCTGGGTGCCTGCCTCGATCGCGGCCTTGAGCTGCTCGCCGCCGCGCTGCAGACCGGCCAGCTCCGCGGTCTCCTTGAGCACCTCGTTCAGCTTCTGCTCGAGCTTCTCGTCGCGCTGGTCCTGATCCTCCTTGCGGTCGCGGGCCCAGTTCCGGATGACCGACATCAGCGGCGCGAGCGGGTTGCTCTCGCCATCGGCTGAGAGGCGGCGAAGGAACTCCTCGTCGCGCTGCTCCAGGATCGTCCTGATCTGAGCCTGCACGGCGCTCTCTCGGCCTTCGCCGAAGGTCTCCGCGATCAGCTCGGAGAGGTCTCCGCGGTGGGACTCGAGGGCCGCCCCGAGCGCACCGGGCGAATCGTCGGCCCCGAGACCGCGCTTCAGCGCCTCCTCGATCCGGTCCACGGCGTCCTCGTTCTGCTTGGCGATCGTCTCGCGGTGCTGCGACTGGAGCCGCTCGAACTCGCGCTTCACGTAATCGACCTCGGCCGCGACCTCCTCGCGATCCAGCACGCGGGCGCCGATCTCGATCGCCTTCGCGACGGTGTCCGCCGCCGGCTGCTCCGCCTCGAGACGCTGGCGCACGACTCGCGCGGACCGCTCGTCGCTGATCGTCAGCGACTCGATCACCAGCCGATCGCCGATCGCACGAACCGCCCCGTCCGCCGCCGCGCCGTCGTCCAGCGGGAGCTGTGGTTTCTCTGAAGCTTCCATCGAACTATTGAAAGTAGTCGCGGCCACGGACGGTTCCTGACACCCCGACGCTCACCCGTGAGGCTCGACTACGATCCACCCGTCAAACGACCAGAGAGGGAGTTAAGTGGCTGTAGAGATCGCCGACGTATCGAAGCTTGAGGTGGAGCCCGGAACGCTGCCCGAGAAGATGGCCGCCTGGGTCATCCGGCAGGAGCGCGAGGGCGAGCCGAAGGACGCCATGCAGGTCGAGGAGATCGAGGTCCCGCAGCCCGGGGCGTTCGAGGTGATCGTGCGGGTCATGGCGGCCGGCGTCAACTTCAACAATGTCTGGGCCTCGCTGGGCGAACCCGTCTCGGTCTTCGGTTACGGCGACCACCCGGAGTACGGCCACCACATCCCCGGCTCCGACGCCTCCGGCGTCGTCTGGAAGGTCGGCGAGGGCGTCACCCGGTGGAAGCCGGGCGACGAGGTCGTGATCCACTGCAACCAGGCCTCCTACGAGGACGTCGAGGTCCACGGCCTCGACCCGATGGCCGCTCCCAGCCAGGAGATCTGGGGCTACGAGACGACGTGGGGCTCCTTCGCCCAGTTCACGAAGGTCCAGGCGCAGCAGCTGCTTCCGAAGCCGAAGAACCTCTCGTGGGCAGAGTCCTCGGCCTACGGGCTCACGTACTTCACCGCCTACCGGATGCTGATGGACCAGTGCAACATGCAGGCCGGCGACAACGTCCTGATCTGGGGCGCGGCCGGCGGGCTCGGGGTCTTCGCCGTCCAGCTCGCGAAGGCCGCCGGAGCGAACGCCGTCGGCGTGGTCTCCTCGGACGAGAAGGGCGAGCTCGTGAAGCGGCTCGGCGCGGTGGACTACATCAACCGCAACGACTTCGGCCCGATGATGCGCAATGACGAGAATATGTCGGACCGGGATGCCGAGAAGACGCGCTTCAAGGCTTCACGCGACTTCGCGAAGAAGGTCAAGGGCATCCTCGGCGACGCGCCCGACATCGTCTTCGAGCACGTCGGCCGGGCGACCTTCCCCACCTCGGTCTTCGTCGTTAAGCCGTTCGGCAAGGTCGTGATCTGCGGCGCCACGTCGGGCTACACGCTCGACTTCGACGTCCGGTACCTCTGGATGAAGCAGAAGCAGATCATCGGCTCCCACTTCGCCAACGCGTACGAGTGCATGCGTGCGAACCAGCTGATGGCCGAGGGCAAGATCCAGCCCGTGCTGTGGCGGGTGATGGACTTCGACGGAGTGGCCGAGGCCCATCAGCTGCTCCACGAGAACAAGCACCTCGGCAAGATCTCGATCCTCGTCGGCGCCACCAGCGAGGAGGAGGGCAAGGAAGAGGACGGCCCCGGCGCCATCCGCGCAGAGGTGGGCGCGTGACGCCCGAGGAGACCGCCCAGGGCACCTGGGATCAGCCGTCCACTGGATCCACCGAGACGCTTCACGTCGTCTACATCGACTGGCACATCCACCCCTTCCGGGCGGAGCGCTGGTTCGAGATCTGGGAGGCCGGCTCGGCGAGGGCGATGGCCTTCGGCGCCAAGGGCTGGTCGCTGACGCGGAACGTCGAGGACCCGCTGCACTTCCGCCAGGCATCCGTCTGGTCGGACCGCGAGGACTTCGAGCGCTACTGGTACTCGGACGAGATCGCGACCCTGCGGGAAGAGGCCATCAACTACTTCAACAAGCCGGTCCTCCCTGTCTGGCACACGCTGGTCGCGGGCGAATAGCCGCACGTCGCGATAGCTACTTCCCAGCCTGCGGGGTGTTCACCTCTTTGCCCCCGATGACCGCCTCGACCTCACGACTCCGGCTCCTGCTGCCGATCGCCGGCATCGTTGCGCTCTGCCTCACCGCCTCCGCCGACGCGAAGGTGACGGCCGGCGCGCGCGGGCCGCTGCTGATCGTGCAGGGGAGCAAGAAGCCGGACCGCGCCGGGGTCGCCTGCGTCGGTGGCTACGTGAAGGTGAACCGAAAGGACCCGGTGACCGGGGCGATCACCTGCTCAGCGGTCTCCGAGGTGGACGCGGTGATGGGCCCGGGCAGCGACCGCGTGGATCTCTCCGGCGTCGGTACGGCCCAGGGGTTCGGAGTCCGCAACCTCGAGGGCTTCGGGACCGGGACCGGCTGTGCAGCGTCACTCGCCAACGGCAACGACCGGTTCATCGGTGGCGGCTCGTGCTTCAACCTCGCGCTCGGCGGCCAGGGCTCTGATCGCCTGGCGGGTGGTGGCCTCCGGGACGACCTCGCGGGCGGCGCGGGCAACGACCGGATCGTCACGGGCGGCGGCCGCGACATCCTGCTCGGCAACTCCGGGAACGACAAGCTTTCCGCCGGGCCGGGCGACGACCTGCTCAGCGCCAATGCCGGCAACGACGTCCTGCTCGGTGCCGCCGGCGCGGACCTGCTCGGCGGAGGCGCCGGAGACGACACCTTGATCGGTGGGCAGGGCGACGACCAGCTTGTCGGGGGAGCCGGCAAGGACAAGATCCGCGGCGGCCCCGGCCACAACAAGCAGGACAAGCCGAGCGGCAAGTAGGTGGGCGACCAGCTGGGTGCGCTGGTGCCCGGGCCCGCAACGGTCATTCCGGCGGGCCGCGGCCGGCTGAGCGACCTCACCTTCGTCGTCAAGGACGTGATCGACGTCGCGGGGTCGGTCACGGGGGCGGGCAACCCTGACTGGGCGAGCGAGAGGGAGCCTGCCGAGGGCAACGCGGCTTCGGTCCAGACGCTGCTCGACGCGGGCGCCGGCCTGGCCGGCAAGGGTCAGTGCGCAGAGCTGGCGTTCAGCCTCAGCGGCGGGAACGTGCATTTCGGGATGCCGGAGAACTCGGCGGCGCCCGATCGCGACCCCGGCGGCTCCACGAGCGGGCCGGCGGCGGCCGTCGCGGGCGGGCTGTGCGACCTGGGGGTCGGGACGGACACCCTGGGCTCCATCCGCGTGCCCGCCTCCTACTGCGGCCTCTACGGCTTCCGGCCCACTCACGGGGCGATCTCCACCGAGGGAGTGATGCCGCTCGCGCAGCCGTTCGACACGGTCGGAGCGCTGGCGCGCGACTCCGGAGCCCTTGTGCGCGCAGTTGAGGTGCTGCTCGGGGGCTCCGTCGGGGAGACCCGGCCACCGGACCGGCTCCTGCTCTCCGAGCGCGCATTCGCCTGCGCCGAACCCGCCGTCGCCACGGCCGCGCGAGAGGCGGCTCAGAAGCTCGCGGAGACGCTCGGCTCGGAGCTCGCCGAAACCGACCCTCTCGCCGATGCCCCGAGCCCGGCGGACTCCATGGCCGCGTTCAACGTTCTTCAGGGAAGGCGTGTCTGGACCAACTACGGCGAGTGGTTCGAGACGACCAGCCCGTCGGTGGGGCCGGACGTGGCGGCCCGCCTCGAGCGGGCGCGCGGATTCGGCCCGGATGACGTCGCCGGCGCAGAGCCGGTGGCGGAGCGGGTCGCCGGCGCGGTCGGGGGGCTGGCCGCGGATGAGGCGCTGGTGATCCCCACGGTCGGGACCCTCGCGCCCCACCGCGATGCCGGCGGAGACGAGCGCGAGGCGGCACGCGCCGGGGCGGGGCAGCTGACCTGCATCGCCACCTTGGCCGGAGCTCCGGCGATCACGCTTCCGCACATCGAAGTGGACGGGATGCCCGCCGGCCTCAGCCTCGTTGCGGCTCCCGGCCGCGACCTGATGCTGCTCGCCGCTAGTGCTGCTCGAGAGGGGCCATCGTCAGGCCCGACTCCTTGAGCTGCTCCCAGTAGAGCTCGGCCGGCTCGCGCGGGCCCGTCCAGACCGCCGCCCGACCCGTGTTGTGGATCTTGTCGGCGTAGCTGTACCCGCCGTCGAGGCTGACGCCCGGGATCACGCGGGCGAGCGTCTGCGCGACATGATCGAAGGTGTTGTGGTTGTCGTTGAGGACGATCACCAGCCAGTTGCCCCCGACTCCCTCCTCGGGACCGGCCGACCGGGGACGCTCAACCGTCGTCGTACCCACGGCGGCGAAGATAGATCAATCCCTCGCGGCCGAGAGAAAGATCCGATTCGGCCGAAACCGTCCCTAGCCGGGGTTCGGAACCTGGACCGTGACCGTGTCGAACAGCCCGGTGATGCCCGTGCCGGCGCCCGTTCCCTTGGCTCCGACGCCGACCGTGGTGTTCCGGCCGTCGGGCTGGTCGGGGCCGGGATCCGAGGTGTTGACGACCTGGCTTCCATTCACCGTGGCCACGACGCTCGTGTTCGTGCCGCCGAAGGCGAAGGCGCGGATCATGATCGTGTTGGGCTTGGCCCCGGCCTTGATGAACTTGCCTTGGCCCGACGCCTCGATCTTTGCCGGATCGGGACCCTTGGGATCGCGCAGGTACTGCCACTTGCCCTTGCCGGGCAGGAGGCGCAGCTGGTAGCCGGCCGTGGAGCTCTGGCGAACTCCGACCGCGACGTAGCCCTTCGAGGTGAGCTTCGGATCCTTGTTCTTGCCCATCGAGACCGTCGCGACCAGGCCCTGGTCCGCGTAGGCCGTGCTCGAGTCCGCGATCACCGAGGTGCGGAAGACGCACGAGTTGGTGTTCCGGCCCACCGCGATGCTCATCATCTGACCAGCCTGCTTCTTGGTGCAGCTCGTCCCCTCCACGCTCTGGAACGCGTTCACGTCGTCCGCCGTGGCGAACGTGTAGCTCGCGACCGGGATCGGCGCAGCCTGCGCCGACGCGCCCGCCGCGAGGGCGAGGCAGGCGATGGTCAGGGCTGTGAGCTTGGTGCGCATGCGTGCGTGAGCGTAGTGCCGCGGTCGTTCGCGAGATGCAAGAACACCTTGCAGCACGACTCGGAGCGGTGGTTGAGGCGCACGCCTGTGCGAATCGCCATTTACCCTTAGGGCGATGAGCGAGCACCGCCTGCCCGAGCGCGACCGGCCCTGGATGATGCGCACCTACGCAGGGCATTCGGACGCCCGCCGCTCGAACGAGCTCTATCGCAAGAACCTCGAGAAGGGCCAGACGGGCCTGTCGGTCGCCTTCGACCTGCCCACCCAGACCGGATACGACCCCGACGCGGAGCTCGCGCGCGGTGAGGTCGGCAAGGTCGGCGTCTCGATCGCCCACAAGGGCGACATGCACACCCTCTTCGACGGGATCCCGCTCGGCGAGATGAACACGTCGATGACGATCAACGCCACCGCCGCCTGGCTGCTCGCGCTCTACGCCACCGTCGCCGAGGAGAACGGGGTCGAGCGCTCCGCGCTGGCCGGGACGACCCAGAACGACATCATCAAGGAGTACCTCTCGCGTGGCACCTACGCCTTCCCCCCCGGGCCCTCGATGCGGCTGATCGCCGACACCGTTGCGTTCACCGTCAACGAGATCCCGAAGTGGAACCCGATCAACGTCTGCTCGTACCACCTGCAGGAGGCGGGAGCGACGCCGGTCCAGGAGATCGCCTACGCCCTCTCCACCGCGATCGCCGTGCTCGACGCGGTCAAGGAGCGCGGCCAGGTCGCCGACGAGGATTTCCCGAAGGTCTTCGGCCGCATCTCGTTCTTCGTCAACGCCGGTGTCCGGTTCGTCGAGGAGCACGCGAAGCTCCGCGCGATGGGCCAGATCTGGGAGTCGATCGGCCGCGACCGCTACGGCGTCACCGAGCCCAAGATGCTGCGGCTGCGCTACGGCGTTCAGGTGAACTCGCTGGGGCTGACCGAATCGCAGCCCGAGAACAACGTGCCGCGCATCGTGCTTGAGGCTCTCGCCGTGACGCTCGGGCGCGACGCCCGCGCCCGCGCCATCCAGCTGCCCGCCTGGAACGAGGCGCTCGGCCTGCCGCGGCCCTGGGACCAGCAGTGGAGCCTCCGGATCCAGCAGATCCTGGCCAACGAGACCGACCTGCTCGACTACCCGGACATCTTCGAGGGCTCGAAGGTCATGGACGGGCTCGTCGCCGAGCTCGTGGAGGGCGCCGAGGCCGAGATGAAGACGGTCGAGGAGAAGGGCGGCGCGGTCGAGGCCGTTCCGTACATGAAGGCCCGCCTGGTCGAGTCCAATCGCGAGCGCATCGCGAAGATCGAGCAGGAAGAGACCGTCGTCGTCGGCCAGAACAAGTTCACCTCGTCCGAGGACTCGCCGCTGACCACCGGCGAGGACGGCGGCATCCTCACCCCCGACCCGGAGGTCGAGCGCGAGCGGATCGAGGCGCTCGAGAAATGGCGCGCCGATCGCGACCAGTCGGCCGTTGACGCCGCGCTCGAGAAGCTCGCCGAAGCCGCTCGAGACGAGAACGCGAACATCCTCCCAGCCACGCTCGAAGCCGCGAAGGCCGGCGCCACCACCGGCGAGTGGGGCGAGACGCTGCGCGAAGTCTTCGGCGACTACCGCGCCCCGACCGGCGTGTCGGACGCAGCCGCCGGCGGCTCGGTCAACGGCGACCTGCTCGCCGACATCCGAGATCGCGTCAAGGGCGTCTCGGAGGAGATCGGCCACCCGATCCGGATCCTGGTCGGCAAGCCCGGGCTCGACGGGCACTCGAACGGCGCAGAGCAGATCGCCGTCCGCGCCCGCGACGTCGGCATGGAGGTGATCTACCAGGGCATCCGCCTCACGCCGGAGCAGATCGCGAAGTCCGCCGTCGAGGAGGACGTGGACGTAGTCGGCCTCTCGATCCTCTCCGGCTCGCACCGCGAGCTCGTCCCGCGCGTCGTGGAGCTGCTGAAGGAGGACGGCGCCGACATTCCGGTGGTCGTCGGCGGGATCATCCCCGCGGGCGACGCCGCCGCGATGCGCGAGGCAGGTGTCGCCGGCGTGTACACGCCCAAGGACTTCGAGATCAACAAGATCATGGGTGAGATCGCAGAGCTCGTACGCGAGCGCAACAAGGCGGCTCAGCCCGCCTGACACGGTGAACGAGGAGCTGAACGGCGACCGCTCCTCCTGGCTGCGCTGCTACCGCTGCTGGGCGCGCGACCTGGAGGTGCAGCTGCACTACGACGCGATCCTGCGCGTCGATCCCGATTCGGGCGAGCCGTCCGACCGGCTCGACGAGGTGCAGGAGGCCGTCGTCCAGTGCCTCCGCTGCCTGCACGACCAGCCACACCTGACGATCGCCGTGGACGAGAACTCCGAGACGCCGCGGGTCGTGCCCATCGAGGGCCGCTGGGAGCGGATGGTCGCGGGGACGCCGTGGGTCGCCTCGTGCACGGTCACCGTTGACCAAGACCAGGTCGAGAGCTGCTCGGGGCCCGAGGCCGCCGAGTCGCTCACCTACGGCGCCTTCGGAGAGGCGGGGACGCGCGAGTTCTTCACCCACGTCCGCTTTCACAAGCACGACGAGGAGCGGATCATCATCCACCTGCTGGTCGAGCTCTACGCCCGCTCTCCGGAGGAGGCGACTGAGGTGCTCGAGGAGGCCTCCCGCGGCGTGCTCGAGATCACCTCGCTGGCCGAGGAGTCGCGCCCGCCGGCCCACGCGGCCGACGAGGCTCACTAGGCGCTGGATAGGGTCCTCACTGTGAGGAGGGTCATTTCCGCCGCGGGACTCGGCGCGCTGATTGCGGCGCTGGCTCTATCCGCACCTGCCGCGGCCGCCCCGGTGACGATCGGCGCCAATGTCGCCGATACGACCAACACGTTCTCGATCGGCTGCGCATCAGGACCATGCACCGTTCAGGACCTCGTCGACGTACCTGACCAGAGGATGCAGAGCCCGTGCGCGGGCTCCGTGACCACCTGGCGCGTGAACGCAGCGGCGGCGGCCGCGTTCAGGCTGAGGATCATTCGGGACAACGGAGGCGGCACCTTCACCTCGACCGCCAGCAGTGGGGTCCAGACGACGGCTGGGGCCGGAATCGCGACCTTCACGACCAATCTGCCGATCTCGGCCGGCCAATACATCGGGATCGACCTGAATGGGGCGAACGTGATCGTCGGGCGGAATCAGCCTTCAGGGCCCCCAACCAGCGCCAATCTCTTCATCCCTTCGATGGTCGATGGCAACCCCGAGGTACCGAACTTCTACAACTCGCCCTACCTCCCCCTCGTCAACGCCGATGTCGCGTGCTCCCAACCGCTCACCGTGGTGAAGGCGGGAAGTGGCCAGGGAACTGTGACCAGCAGCCCTGCCGGCATCAGCTGCGGCGCTACCTGCTCAGCCGGCTATCCGGAGGGCACCACCGTCACGCTCACCGCGGCGGCGGCTTCGGGCTCGACCTTCACCGGATGGAGTGGCGGAGGCTGCGGCGGAACTTCAGCCTGTGTCATCGCGATTGGCGGCCCGACTTCGGTGACCGCCACCTTCGCGGCCAGCAACAGCACTGGCGGCTCCACCGCCACCGAGGATCGAAAGTGCTCTCACCTGCGGAAGAAGCTGAAGCGCCAGAAGCGCAGGCTGGCGGCCGCAACTGAGCCCACGAAGCGCGCGATGATCGAAGCGAACATCGAGGACACCAAGCAGAGGCTCAAGAAGCTCGCCTGCTCGTAGGCCTCTCCGGACTGGCTACTGCATCCCGGCTAACCGGGGTTCTTCTTGGGGATGAGGACCGCGCGCTTGAACTCCGCGACGAGCGTGCCGTCCTGCTTGTAGACGCGGGTGTGGACCTTGACCACGCCCCGGTCGGGCTTCGACTTCGAGGGAGTGACCTCAAGAACCTCGGACTCGCAGAAAAGCGTGTCGCCGTGGAACACGGGCGCGGGGTGCTTGAGGTCCTCCGTGGCGAGATTCGCAATCGCCTTGCCGGAGACGTCGCTCACGGACATGCCCAGGGCGAGGGAGTAGACGAGCGGGCCGACGACGACGTTCTGTCCCTGCTGGGACTTGCCCGCGTACACGTCGTTCAGGTGAAGCGGGTGGTGGTTCATGGTGATCAGGCAGAAGAGGTGGTCGTCTGACTCCGTGACCGTCTTGGCGGGCCAGTGCTTGTAGGTGGCGCCGACCTCGAACTCCTCGAGGTAGCGGCCGTACTCATGTGCGCCGGACGCCTCGCGCTCGGCCTGATCTGTCTGAAGTGTGTGGTTTTCGTCAGTCATGGGCGCGGCATCCTAGCTAGGGGAGGCGAGGGTCGCTTCGACGCCCTCGAACCGGGTGATGTCGGCGATCTCCGCCTCGATCTGCCCGGCCAGCTCCTTCTGGAGCGATTTCGAGAGGTTGAGCGTCACCTCGATCCGGCCACCCGAGCGGCGCGACCGCCAGCCGCCGAGCACCACCCCGTCGCGAACGATCACGGGGCGGATCCAGCCGCCTCCGCCCTCCTTCACGTGAGCCGTGTGCTCGCGCGCGACGGCGAATTCCCTGTCCTTCCACCCGAGCAGGTAGGTGTCGAAGTTCCCGAGCATCCGGATCTCGCCCTCGGTCGGGAGACGGGGTGCGCGGCCCCGTGGGGCAAGCATCGTCTCCTCCCCCACCCGGATCTCCTCGATCTCTGAGGCGATCGCCTCCAGCCCGGCGCGGACGTCGCGCAGCGGCAGGCCCGCCCAGTACGCAAAGTCGCGATCGGTGGCCGGCGCGAAGGCGCCGATGTAGCGACGGGCCAGCTCGGCCAGGGCGGCGTCGCGATCGAAGCGCGGCTGCTTCCCGAGCCAGTCCTCGCGACGGACCAGACAGGTGGTCGTCGGGCCCTCGTCCGGGCCGAGGCACGCCATCCCCGACACGACCGCCACCAGGACGATGTGCAGTCCGGTCTGCGCATCCAGCTTCACGCCGCCGCTCTGGATTCGCTCGCGCAGCTCGCTCCGGGTGACCGGGCCCTCGTCCAGAGCCCCCGCGGCGATGCGCAGCGCCTTCTCCTGCTTGCCCTCGGAGAGGCCGAGCTGCCCCAGGCGGCGGCGCGACCAGCGCTCGATCCCCGGTTCGAACAGCGGCAGCCACCAGCCGGCGTCCTCGGTCGGGATCAGGTGGATCGTCATGCGCATCACCCAGGTGCGAAGCAGCGAGCGCTCCTCGACCCGCGCGCGGCGGATGTCCTCCGCGCTCAGCGTCCGGCTGCGCGAGCGGAAGGTGAGTGGCCCGGCATAGACGTCCTGCGCCTGCGCACCGGCGATGTCGCGGGCGAGCGCCGCCGGCTCCCGCTTGGCCCGCGGCCGATGGAGCAGCTGCCGCGCGGACCGGAGCCGGGGCAGCCGGGCGGGATCGACGCTTTTCAGTGGACCTTCTTGGTCGCCGCGCGCTGCTCGTGGCGCTCGACGACCTGGGCGATCAGCTTCTTGATGTTCTCGTCGCCCTCCGCCTTGATGTGCCCGCTCTCGACGGCCTCGCGGTATTCCTTGACCGTGCCCTCGGTCGCGAGCTCGTTGAAGTCCGAGCGCGGGATGCTGACGGTGACGCGGGCATCCTCGGTCGAGCCCTTGCTGATCTCCGGACCCGGCACCTCGACGCGGAACATCTGGACGTCCCCCCTCCCCCGCAGCTCCAACTCGAAGACGAGCTTCAGCTGAGCGAGCGCCGGCACCTCCTGCTGGAAGCGCTCGATGGCCGTCTTGATCAGGTCAGGGGTGGAGGCCATGTCACCAAGGTATTGCCTCACGGTCGCGAAAGAAGCCGCCGCTCGGTCCATCGTCCGGGAGCGTTGCGAGCCAGACGGCGGTGTCGGCGCCCTCCTCGACCGAGCGCGGAGCGCTTTCGCCGCCCATGTCGGTCCGGACCCAGCCGGGACACATCGAGTTGACGATCACCTCGCCGTCGTTCGCGAGGGTCTTCGTCATCACGTTCATCCCGGTCTTCGACAGTCGGTAGGGGTGGATGCCGCCGTTCATGTCGTCGAGCTGGCCGGCACCGCTGGAGACGTTGACCACCCGCGGACGATCGCTCTTTCGCAGCAGCGGCAGCATCGCCTGGGTCAGCCTCCAGGCGCCGAACAGGTTCGTTTCGAGCACACGCTTGATCTCCTCGATGTCCGAGTCCACGAAGCCGTCGCCGTAGTGGCCGCCGTGGATGCCGGCGTTGTTGACCAGTGCATCGAGACGACCGGGCCCTGACTCGATCGCCGAGCGGACGGCATCGATCTCGCTCTCGTCGGTGACGTCGAGTTCGATCGGCTCGACGCCGTCCTGCTCCGCCACGTCGCCCGGATCGCGCGCGCCGGCGTAGACATGGAAGCCGTGGTCCCCGGCGAGCTGTCGCGCGATCTCCGCGCCGATTCCGCGACTCGCGCCGCTGACCAGTGCGACCCCCTGCTGGTCGGACGCCAACCTAGATCTTGTGTCGCTCGAGGAGCTTCTTGCCGATGACCATCCGCTGGATCTCGGAGGTTCCCTCTCCGATCAACAGCAGCGGCGCGTCTCGGTAGAGCCGCTCGATCTCGTACTCCTTCGAGTAGCCGTAGCCGCCGTGGATGCGGAATGACTCCTCGACGACCTCCTTGCCCGTTTCGGAGGCGAGCAGCTTCGCCATGCCGGCCTCGAGGTCCGAGCGCTGGCCGGCGTCCTTCATCCGCGCGGCCTTGCGCGTCACGAGGCGGGCGGCCTCGACCTTGGTGGCCATGTCGGCGAGCTTGAACTGGATCGCCTGGTGCTTCGAAATGGGCTTGCCGAACGTCTTCCGCTCCTGGCTGTAGCGCAGAGCGAGCTCGAGAGCCCGCTGCGCGATGCCCACACCGCGTGCCGCCACGTTGACCCGGCCGACCTCGAGCGCGTCCATCATCTGGACGAAGCCCTTGCCGACTCCCTCCTCACCGCCGAGGATCCGCTCGGTCGGGCACTTGTAGCCGTTGTACACGAGCTCGGTGGACTCGACGCCCTTGTAGCCCATCTTCTTGATCTTCGGCGGAATCTCGAGTCCCGCGAAGTCGCCTTCGTTCTTCTCGGTCCACGGCTCCTTCTCGGTGATGAAGCAGGTCATGCCCTTGTAGGGCGGGTCCGCCTTCGGATCGGTCTTCATCAGGACGAAGACGACGCCGCTGCCGAGCCCGTTCGTGACCCACATCTTCTGCCCGTTCAGCTCCCAGCTGCCGTCGTCCCCCTGCTTGGCGGTGGCCTTGATGCCCTGAACGTCGGAGCCCACCTCCGGCTCGGAGAGCGAGAAGGCGGCGCGAATCTCACCCGTCGCCATCTTCGGCAGGAAGTGGTCCTTCTGCTCGTCGGTGCCGAAGTTCATCAGCAGGTAGGCCCCGATGAAGTGGGTGTTGACCACGCCCGAGATCGAGATCCAGCCGCGCGAGAGCTCCTCGACGATCAGCGCGTAGGTCGAGAGGTCGAGGCCCATCCCGCCGTACTCCTCCGGGATCGTGACTCCGAAGAGACCGAGCTCCTTCATCTGCTCGACGATCGCCTCGGGGAACTTGTCCTCGTGGTCGAACTCCTCGGCGTTGGGGATGATCTCGCTGTCGACGAAGTTCCGGACCATCTCGACGATGTCCTTCTGCTCGTCGGTCATCTCCTCGTACGTGCTCGTCTGCTTCTGCTCGGTCGCTACGGCCATGGCTCCTCTGAAGTCGTGGTTTTAAGACTCCCTCCCGTCCTCAGGATACGGATACTGCGGGGGTGGCCGACGCACCGCAGAACGACGTCGAGCGCATCTCGGTGGCCCTCCTGCCCTTCCTCGACGCGGATCTCGTCCAGCTCTTCCGGAGCGAGGAGGGCGTCACGAGGATTCGGGAGGCGCTCAAGGCGATCGCCGCGGATGACCTGACGACGCTGATGATCGGAGCCGACCGCGGCCTGACCGGCACCTTCGAGGGAATCGATGGCTTCGTGGAGGCATGGCACGACTTCACGGAGACGTTTCAGAGCCTGCGAAACGAGATCACCGACATCTCCGAGGTACATCCGGGAGTGATCTACGCCCCCACACGCCAATTCGGCACCACGGCGACGGCCGGGGTCGAGATCGACTACGAGGCGGCCGCCATCTTCCGATTCAGCGATGGGAAGCTGCGGCAGGCGGAATTCCATCTC
>JADMIO011054774.1_pt1 | contig 37476 bp, 26 predicted proteins | sample 8958161 | NCBI WGS metagenome assembly JADMIO01 (sample SAMN16585339, study PRJNA669376) | soil metagenome | isolation source: Crop rotation soil | place: USA: Cullars Rotation, Alabama | collected 2011 | reverse complement strand
GCGACAACTTGTCCACGTGGAATTCTAAGCTTAGGATCCCAATGTGCTGGAAAGTGCCCCTCTGCTGCGCCAGGGAGAGCAGATGCCGTCCCGGATTCACCTGAAACAGATGGTCCACCCAGAGGGAGCGCAGGCGTTTACCCAGTTCCAGGTGGTGCAGCGTTTCCGCCAGGAGACGACGAACGGAGACCGCTTTGCCTTGGTGCGGGCATTTCCTGAGACCGGCCGGATGCATCAGATCCGGGTGCATCTCGCACATGCCGGCTACCCAATCATCGGCGACAAGCTCTACGGACCCGACGAAGGCTGCTACCTGGAATTCATCGAGACCGGCTGGACGCCCGCCCTGGCCACCCGATTACTACTCCCTCGGCATGCCCTGCACTCGACCGCTTTGCGCCTGCCGGGGGCCGGATTGGCCTGGCAATCGCCACTCGCCCCGGACCTTGCAGCGTGGGCCGGGGAAAATTTGCTCGCGACGGCAGGAATTCGCGCCGTATAAATTCGCTGTATGTCTCGTTACGGCAAATGCCAGAACTTCTCGGGGTGCCTGCTCGCCTACCGCGGTGAGGAAACAGAGGTCGATAACGACCAGCCATTTATCTGCGCGGAATGCGGCAAGCCGTTGACGGAAGTGGGTTCCCCCTCCGCCATGTGGATGCGCTACCTCTACGTCATCGTGGGTATCGTCGTCGTCGGTGGCGGCGTGGTTGTCGGCGTACCCTCCATCCGCGCCAAAGTCTTCAAACCCAAGAAGCCGGACGCTACCGAAGTGCAGCAACCGGTGATCGAATCGACTGCCGACACGGGCATCCCTGCGACACCCGCGCCCACGGGACCGGGCAATACGACGTCTACCCAGACGCCGCCCGAAGCCGCGGAACCGCCCCGTTTCGTCACGGCGCCCGCGCGCATCGACCTCGATGTTTCCAAGCAGGAAAATAAAGCAGTCAAAGCGGAGGTGCTCACCCGTGTGGACCTGATGCCGAATGTCTCGTCGAGCAACAAGGACAAGCTCTACCAAGCCGTCGAACGCGCGCGGAGCATGGGCAAGATCCTCACCATTCCTTTTGCCTCCGGTAAAACCGAACTGAACGCCTCCGACATCGAAGCGCTCAAGACGGAACTCGATAAACCGCAACTCGCCAAGCTGCGCGATGACCCCACCGCAGTCTTCGTCATCCTCGGCTATGCGGATCCCAAAGGGGACCCGAAGAAGAACATCACCTACTCCCAAGCGCGCGCAGACGCCGTTCTGAAGACGATGCGGGACAAACTGGGCATCATCAACGTCATGCATACCGTAGGCATGGGGGGATCGAAGCTGCTGGATGCGGACAATCTTGAAAAGAACCGCATCGTCGAAATCTGGGCCGTCCTGCCGTAAGCCGGACGAACCATGAGCGGCGCGCACCTGGCAGTAACCGGCGGGCTTCCTTCCCGCGTGTTCCCGCTCGGCGAGGGTAGTTTCATCGCCGGGCGTTCAGCAGATACCGACCTCGAGCTCAGCCACGTCGAGATCTCGCGACAGCATTGTCGTTTCTCCTGGGACGGCAAAACCTGCACAATCGAGGACCTGGGCAGCGTGCGCGGCACCCGGGTCAACGGGCAGCGCATTGAAAAGATCACCACGCTGCGGCCCGGCGATCAGATCGCCATTGGCCCGGCCATTCTGGTCTTCGGCCTTGGGACCGAGTCCTCCTCCTCGTCCGCGTCCACCGAAGTAAAATCGGCCTCGCCCCCCTCGGCGCAGATGCTCGTTTTCGGCAAACCAGCCGACCGGGTCGAAGTCACCCGCCCTGTGACCATCGGCCGGGAACCCGGGCTCGATGTCTGGCTCAATGACCCCGGCGTTTCCCGGCGCCACGCTTCCGCGGCGCCGGCCGATCGCGGCGGAATCGTCATCACCGACCTGAACAGCACCGCAGGATCCTTCGTCAACGGCCACCGCTTCGACACCCACGAACTGACCATCGGCGACCGCCTGCAAATCGGGCCGTTCTGCTTTCAGTTCGACGGTCACGCGCTCGATCGCGTGGCCAATGCCGCGGGCGGGACCATTCGCGCGGATCACGTCGTCATGCGCTCCGGAGCGCTCACCATTCTGGACGACATCGCGCTCACCATCCCCGCCTCCCGCTTCGTCGGGATCATCGGCCCCAGCGGCGCTGGCAAGTCCTCCCTGCTCACCACGCTGAGCGGTCTGCGCGCGCCGGAAAAAGGCGTGGTCCTGGTGGACGGCAAAAACATCTACTCGGGCAATGCCCCTCAATCCTTCGGGTTTGTCCCGCAAGAAGACATCGTTCATGCCGACCTGACGGTGGATGAAGCGTTGCGCTTCAGCGCCAAGCTACGACTTCCCGCCGGCACGCCGTCGCGGGAGATCGACAAGCTGCTCCTGCAGACCATGGACCAGCTTGGCCTGCGCGCTCACGCCCGCAAGCCGATCAGCCGGCTCTCCGGCGGCCAGCGCAAGCGGGTCAGCGTAGGCGTCGAACTCCTCGCCAAACCCGCCATCCTCTTCCTCGACGAGCCCAGTTCGGGTCTCGATCCCGCTACGGAATTCCAGCTCATGGAACTCCTCCGCGATCTCGCGGACACCGGCTGCACCATCGTCTGCACCACCCACGTGATGGAGAATGCGTATCTCATGGACCAGCTCATCGTGCTGGTCGGCGGATGCCTCTCCTTCCAGGGTTCGGCCCAAGCCACCCGGGAATATTTCGGTGTGCCGAAGCTCACCGGCCTCTACGACCGCCTGGCCGATCGGCAACCCAAGGAATGGCAGGCGGCTTTCCGCGAGCGCCCCGCCACCCCGGAAGATGCGCCCAGCGCCACTCCGGCAATTTTGCAGACGCCACGGAAAACCCGCCGGGCGATGGCGCTCCCGATCCTGCTGGCTCGCCAATGGTCCATTCTACGATCCGACTGGCGCAACTTCGTGCTGCTCGCCGGCCAACCGCTGGTCATCGCCGCGCTTGTCTCCTGGGTCAGTGACGACCGCGCCCTGCTCATGTTCTTCGCCTATCTGGCGACGCTCTGGTTCGGCTGCAGCAATGCCGCGCAGGAAGTGGTCAAGGAACTCGCCATCTACCGCCGCGAACGCCTGGTCGGAGTCAGCGCGCACGCCTACCTGGCGAGCAAGTTCATCTTCCTCATCGGTATCACCGTCGTGCAGGCCGCGTTGCTCTACGCCACGATGCTCATCGGCGAGACCGGACACGACGGCTCGACCTTCTTCCAATTACTCTCGCTGTTCAGCATCGCCGTCGCCGCGGTCGGCATCGGCACCGCCATTTCGGCGCTGTCCCGCTCCGTGATGCAGTCGGTGATGTTCGTCCCGCTCATCCTCATCCCGCAGATCCTTTTCTCGGGATACACGGTATCACCCACCGACATGAGCCGCAGCGTGCTGCTCGTCAGCCGCTTCACGCCGACTTTCTGCGCGCAGACCATCATGGACACGAGCTTCCTCTGGCAGAGGGAGCTGAGCGGCGACTTGATGCGCGATCACCGCGAATCCTACCGCAACCTCGATCCACAGCGCGAATTCTCCAACGGCGACGTCTTCACCAAAAAGCGCCCCGCCATCCGCGGCTTGCTCGGCAATTTGATGTGGGGCCTGGCGGCGTATCTCGTCGCCTGGATCACACTGAAGAAGCGGGAGCGGGTGTAAGCGCCCCGCGAAAAAGATCAGGACAGAGCGCAGTGAATCCAAAGGCGTAATTCGACACCCTCTCGTTCCCAAAGTCAGCGAGGAACGAGCGCTTTGGGAACGCACCTTCTCTGGCGATTGGAGCGGAGCGACAAACCTTCCGTAGGAAGCCCGTAGGGCATTCGCGGAGGCGAACGGTAAACTCTGTTTCGGTTGCAGACGACAACGTAACGCGAGAGATTTCATCAGACCAGCGAACCGAACGCTCGGAGCGCCATTTCGAATAGCCGTCGATCGCCGACCACTGCGCACCCACCGAAACAGAGTTTCGCCGGGGAGCGTCCATTCTTTTGACTCCGAAGGAGTCATAGCCGGTAGCCTGGGGTTGAGCGAAGCGACACCCCAGGGATAGCGTCCTTTCCGGAACGACCCCGAAGAGGGTCGCAGAACCGAGGCTTGCAATGCGGCGGGCGGTACTGCGACCGCCTACGGGGTCGATGGACGAGAGATCGGGACCCTAGGGTGTCGCTTCACTCAACCCCAGGCTAACAGCTGCGAACCCTTCGGGTTCGAAGGCGAGCGAAACAAAAAAGCCTGCCGCAGGCAACCCAGAGGGGCCCACGGCAGGCAAATGGTCAAACTCCGCTTCGGTAGCGGTAACTGGAGTTAGGCGATCGTCTCGAGCGCCTGTTGGCGACGCTTGCGCATCCAGTCCGCGCCGAGAACGGCGAGGACGACTCCCGCCAGAGGCAAGAACGTGGAGGCTTCGGGCACCGAAGTCATGTTCGATCCGAGCACCGCGAAGGTCTCTTCAAACCCACCTTCCGATGGCTGGCTGTTACCCCAAGCCTGATACATGTAAAGGTTGTCGGTGGCGCTGGCCCCGGCAAAATTGGCAACGGGGATGTAGATGGAAATGTCCGCCTGGCCGCTTCCGCTATTCCCGTCGTAGTAAAGGACGTTGTTCACCCCGAGGGAGGGGCTCATCGTGTAGCGCAGCGTTCCGAGCGAACCGTTAAACAGGCCGTTGGCGTCCGTCGAGGTGCTGTCCTGCAACGTGGGCGAGGTCCAAACGCTCAGCATGTCCAGCGACAGCGTCGTCGCGGATGTGCTGTTCGGTTCGTTCACGTCGACCACGAACTGGTAATATTGCGTACCGTTGACCGTGACCGTCGCCAGGGAACCGAGCGTGATCGGATGATTCCATTGCGGAACCCGCTTCGTGTCGAAATTGTCGTTGGTTCCATTGTAGCCTTGCTCCGTGGGATTGGCCTGAATGGTCAGAAAGGGATCAATTACACCCGTCCCCGCAGGCTGTAGAAAATTGGTGGTGTAGATCGCGCCATTGATGACACCCGTTCCCGTGGCAGGCGGAGACGTGATGTCAGGATTGTTCAGGTTGATCGTGGTGGCGTGCGCCGAATGGGCGGCCAACACCATCGTCAGGGAGAGGGTCAACAGCCCTCCGAGAGTCTTCGCCGATAACAGTTTGGGATTCGTTTTCATTGAGTTGTTCGCAGAGGTGAATACTTTTTGACCAGAATTTTCCGGCCGTGTTTCGACGTAATTTCATAATCGCCATAACCGAAGAATCAATCATTTTTGAGAAAATCATTCGTGCCAACATTTGAACTATTTTCGAATTTAGAGTTTTTTTGAATACTGGTACATTTAATGACCCTCTTTATTTCAGTGTTTTCTACCCCACATCAGGCTCAGCTCGGCTCGTGTTCGGCATCAGCGCATCGCTAGCTCCTTGAGATCATGTCCTCTCCCAGCGTAGCCGAGCCCACCGGCGCTCCCGAGCGCACTGCCGTCCGCAGTGTTTGGGCGCGGATAGGAATTATACTTCCTTGGGCCGCTTGGTGGGGGCTGGCGCTCCTCCCCTCTTCCGGCTTCTGGGCGACCAATCCGCAATACTCCTACGGCTGGCTGGTCCCGCCGCTCGCTCTGCTGCTCGCGTGGCGCCGCTGGGGGACGAGTCCCGCGCCCGGAAACCCCGCCGCGTGGGCATTGCCGCTCATCGCCGTCTCGGCGGCCATCCTTTTCCCGGCGTGGATCATCGTGCAGGCCAATCCCGGATGGAGGCTCGTCCCGGCGCTGCTCGCCCTCAGCGCCGTCGCCGGCACCCTCGGCTTGGCGGGCCGACTCGGGGGCGCTCCCTGGGTCCGGCACTTCGCGTTTCCGATCGCCTTCATCTTTAGTGCGATCCCTTGGCCGAGCGGCCCCGAAGCAATGCTGGTGGAAGGCCTCATGCGTTTTGTCGCCGGCATCACGGTCGCGATCATGAATCTCACCGGCGTGCCTGCGCTCCAGCACGGCAATCTCATCGAAATTTCGTCGGGCATCCTCGGCGTCGATGAAGCCTGCAGCGGTGTTCGTTCCCTCCAGGCGTCGTTCATGGTCTCGCTGTTTCTGGGCGAGTTTTACCGGCTGAAATCCGGCGCGCGCTGGGTGCTCGTCCTAGCCGGTTTCCTCGTGGCCCTGGCCACCAATATCGTTCGGACCACGCTGCTCTCCTACTCCGCAGCTCGCGGCGGCGTCGGGGAAGTGGCGCACTGGCACGACCCCGCCGGTTACACGATTCTCACGGTGTGCCTGGTCGTCGTGGCGATCCTGGCCAATTGGCTCACCGTACGCCATTCCACCCCGACATCGCCAGCCAGCGCGACGCCTGCCCACGCCATGCCGGTTTCCACCCCGTGGCTGCTTGGCGCCTGGATCGGCCTGGTCTGCGCCGCAGCCGAGATCTGGTATACGAAACCTCCCACGCGTGAGACGCAAACCTGGGCGCTCGTTTTCCCCGCAGATTATGCGCAGGAGCCGATCCCGCCCAACGCGCTGGCCCTGCTCGGCTGTGACCGCTCCCATGCCGCGAGTTGGAGAGACGCGGAAGCCCGGCAATGGCGCGGCGCTTTTATCGAGTGGTTCCCCAACGGCAGCCGCTCCTCGATTCTCGCTCGGGTGCATCGTCCGGAATTTTGTCTCCAAGGAGCGGGCCTGACCGAGGCCGGCCCGCGGCGCCAAGTTCCTGTTTCCACGGAGGGCTTCGACATTGAGTTCGAATCCATGCATTTCCGCGACATGAATGGCCGCGACATCTACGTCTTTTTCTGCCTGTGGGAAGTCGTCCCGGGACAAGCCGGACGCTACGCCAGGATTTCCGGCGATACCCGCACGGACAGTCTCCTCCGCGTCTGGCGCCGCGAGCGCATTCTCGGACAACAAACGGCGGAGTTGATGGTCACGGGCGCCTCCTCGCGCGAGTCCGCCGAGGAAGCGCTCCCGCTGCAACTCCGCACGATGATCGGCCACCAAATGATCCCCGGCTCAGGACCCCAGTCATAAACCGATTCCCCGCCTCAACCGCTAGTCCCGCTCGCAACCCGTCCCTCACCATTTCCGCCCCGTGAATATTGGTAAAAAGCAACGTCCCTTCTGGCACTGGCTCCTTCTTTTCGTAGCGCTTCTGGCCCTCGTCGGCGGGGCCCTGGCCGTCCGCAAAATCTACAAGAAGCTGGAAGCACCCCGGCTAACTAAGCGGGCCATCGCCCTCATGCAGAACGGCGACCACAATGGCGCCAGGCTCTCGCTCCGCCAAGCGCTCGTCCTGGACCCCGCGAACGCGACCGCCGCCCGACTGATGGCGGAAATAGCCGAGGCCGCCAACAACCCCGACGCCGTGACCTGGAGGAAACGGGTCCTGGCCTTGCAGCCGCAATCCATCGAAGCCGTCCTCGATTTCGCTCGTGCCGCGCTGCGCTTCAAACAACCCGCCGCAGCCGAGGCTGCGCTGAAGGGCGCCACGTTTGCCGCCGCCAATGCCGACTACCACGCGCTGCTCGCCGAAGCATCCGCCGCAACCGGGAATCAGGCGGCGGCGGTGGAGCATTACGGCGAAGCGCTGCGCCTCGATCCCAAGAATCAGCAGGTCCGCCTCCGGCAGGCGGCCGCCATGCTGGAGCGCGGCAAGCCCGAGGATATGGCCCAGGCCCGCGCCACGCTGGAGGAATTGGCGACCGATCCGCAAAACACCGCGCCGGCGCTCCGGGCCATGATTAAGGAGGCCGTCACCGCCGGCGAAACCGACCGGGCCTTGCGCATGGCGCGGAATCTGATCGCCGATCCCCAGGCGACATTCGCCGATCGGCTCGGCTTCCTCGATCTGCTGCATCGCATCGCCAGCCCCGAGCTGCCCGACTACCTGGCGTCGCTGCAAACGGCGGCGCGCGAGCACACCGAGCAAATCGCCGCCTTAACCGCCTGGATGCTGAGCACCCGGCGCGCGGAACAATGCCTGGAATGGTCCCGGACCTTTTCTGCCGCCGAATGGGCTTCGCCCAATGTCTGCGTCGCGGTGGCCTTTGCCGCGCTGGCCGAGCGCGACTGGAAACAGCTCGAAGCGCTGACTGGGCCGGGCGATTGGCGGCAGGCGGAACACATCCACCTCGCGTTGCATGCGCGCGCGCTGCGCGAGCAAGGCGATCGGGACAATTTCAACAAATTCTGGACGGCCGCCACAACGGCCTCGCGGGGACGCCAGCACGGCACTTACGAACTAGCGCGACTGGCCGCGAACTGGGGCTGGCAGACGGAATCCGCCAAGCTGTTCCTCGACCTTATCGACGATCCGGTGGTCGGCGCAGAGGCCGCCCGCGCCGCCCTGCCCGATCTCGCAGCGCAAAAGGATACCGCCAATCTCTGGCGCGCGATGGGCAAGCTGTTGGAGGAATCCCCCAACAACGATGCCGTGGCCAATAACTTCGTCATGTATTCGCTGCTCCTGCGCAAGGATCTGCTGCGCGCTTACAAGCTGGCCGAGACGCTCGCCACCAAACATCCGCGAGACCCGCAATTCGTTTCCACCCACGCCTACGCGCTGCATCTCCAGGGAAAATCCACAGCAGCTATCGAGGCGATGAACACACTCGAACCGGCGCGCCTCGACGCCCCGGACTTGGCCGCCTACTACGGTATCTTGCTGGCAGCGACCGGAGATTTTGCCCGAGCCGGTCAGTATCTCGACCGAGGGGGTAAAGCCGACCTGCTTCCGGAAGAGTCCGAGCTGATTCGCAAGGCACGCGCGGCCGCATACGAAGGAAATCTCGTCGCCGCCTCCGGCACGGAACAAGGCGCCGACAATCAAAGTGCCGAATCGGTGCGCCTGGCGAATCGGGCCCGGGCTTTGCGCGAGCGCAAAGACTTCGACGGGTTTCAAGCGCAGTGGGGCGCCGCGGTCCTGGCCGCGCAGAAAGAACCACACGGGAGTGCCGAACTGGCGAAAGCGATCTCCGGCTGGGGCTGGGATCTGCAATACGAACAACTGCTGAGCTCCGCGATGAAAGATTCGAAGTACGGAGCGTGGGCGTGCCGCGAGTTATGGCCCCGCCTGATCGCCAAAAAAGCGACGACTGAACTGCGGGCCGTCAGCAGCCAACTCCTGACCTTCGAGCCCGAGGACGATGTGAATGCCGCCAACTTCGTTCGTTATTCACTGCTCTTCAAAAACGACGACCTCCGCGCAAGCCAGCTCGCGCAAACGCTCTACAAGAAGCATCCCAACGATCCCGGCATCGCGGCGTCCTACGCCTATTCCTTGAGCATCCATCAACGGAGCGCCGAGGCACGCGACATCGTCAACACGCTCGGTCCGGAGGCGGCCAAGGAACCCTGGATCGCCCTGTATTGCGCCGCAGTCCTCACCTCCGCAGGCGAACTGGACCGCGCGAAAACGCTCCTCGATACCGCAACCACCGGGCGTAATCTCCTGACGGAAGAAGAAGCCATGGCCCGCAAAACACGCGCCGCTCTGGACAAAGCCACCGCACAGACAACCCCGGCACCAACCGGCCAATAAGTCGGACCGAAAGCGCCTGCCCTATTCGGACATCCCGTAGACCCGCACCGCCTGGCTCTTGCCCTTGAGCGCGCGTTCGCCGAAGTCATTGCATTTCCGCATCAACTCCGGCATGTGCTCCGCAAAATCGCCCGACATCACCAGGCGCTGATTGAGCTCCTTGGACACGCCTTCGAGGCGGAAAACGGTGTTTACCGCGTCGCCGATGATCGTTGCGTCGCGTTCGGCGGCCACGCCGACATTGCTGCACGTCACCTTGCCGTAGTGCAATGCGATCGCGATCCGGAACTGCGAGCCATTCGGCCACTTACGGGAATCGGCCAGAGCCAGCATCATCTTCGCCGCGGCAAAAGCGGTTCCGCAATCGGCCGCCGGACGGCCAGCGGCACCCCAATAAGCGAGCATGGCATCGCCGATGAACTTGTCGATCGTCCCCCCGCTTTGCGCGACCATGTTACCGGTTTCGCGGAACCAGGCGCCGAGCGTTTGGGCCATTTCCCCACCGGGAACCACCTCAGACATCGAACTAAAGCCCCGAATATCGCACACAAGGAGCCCCACCGGACGGGAATCGACCACGGTATGGTCCACCGTGCCCACCAGGGTCATGGCGTTGTGTTCGCCGCTGGATTCGTCGTCGTGCTCGGAGAAAATGATCGTGTTATCCGCGATGCGAATCCGCGCCCCGTCGGTGAGCGTGACCGGCATGACCACGCGCTGATCGTTGACGTAAGTCCCGTTGCGGCTACCCAGATCAATCAGCTGGAATTGCCACCCGTTGTGACAGCGAATGATGGCGTGTTGCCGGGAAACGAGCGGGCTAAAACTCAGACAAACGGTGTTTTCACGAGTCCGCCCAATCGTCGCCGTATTTCCGATTTGAACATCAAACGGTTCGGCGTGATTAGGTTGGATCTGAAGTTTCGCTCCCATGGGGTTTACTGACAGTTTGCGGGTTGCACCTTGCGGGAGGGTGCGGAAAACTGCAACCTCTCAACGCACTACTGTCTGGAAGTTGCTGTAAAAAAATTTTCATGCCGGAAACCGCCATCTTCGATCACTACGAAGTCCTGACCCGAGACGATGGGTCCCTTTTCGAACTGGGGCGAGGTGCGATGGGCATCACCTACAAAGCCTTCGACACCAGCCTGCGCATTCCCGTCGCGCTCAAGGTCATTAATTCGACCTATCTGAACAGCGAACTGGCCCGGCAGCGCTTCGTTCGCGAAGCCCGTTCCGCCGCCAAGCTACGGCATCGCAACGTGGCCACGGTCTTTCACCTCGGCACGGAGGGCGAGACCTGGTTCTACGCGATGGAGTTCATCGATGGTGAGACGCTGGATGGTCTGATCAAGCGCCAGGGGCCTCTTACTCCGCTCCTGGCGTTGACGATCACCGCGCAGGTCGCGCGGGCGCTCAATGCAGCCGCCCAGCACGAACTCGTGCACCGGGACATCAAGCCGGCGAACCTTATGCTGGTGAATGAGGACGACGAATTGGTGGCCAAGGTCATCGACTTCGGCCTCGCCAAAACCTCCATCCCCGGCGAAGCCGAGGAAGCCGTGACGCTGAGTATGGGCGGTTTTGTGGGCACTCCGCATTTCGCCAGCCCGGAACAGCTGGAAGAGCGGGAGATTGACGTCCGTTCGGATATCTATTCGCTCGGGGTCACGCTCTGGTACATGCTCGCCGGACAGGCGCCTTTCGCCGGCTCCATGGCCCAGGTAATGAGCCAGCACCTCTCGAAGCCACCACCGTTCGAGAAGCTGGAGCATCTGCCCGCGCCGGTCGCCGGCGTCCTACGCAAAATGCTGGCGAAAGATCCTGGGGAACGTTTCCAGACGCCTGCGGACCTGCGCCGGTCGATCGAGGAAGCCATTACCCAGATCGGCGACACCGCCGCTTCGACGACGGCAGCCGCCGCTCCCGACGTGGAGGAAAATTTCGCCACGTTGCTGGAAGACAGCTCCGCGCGCGCGGGCATGGGCAGCTTCGAGACGAATACGATCATCGCCGGTCGTTATCGCGTCGCGGAAACGCTTGGGGAAACCAACGCGGGAAAACTCTTTCACGCCTACGATACCGAACAGCAGCGCGAAGTGCGGCTCATCGTCCTGCCCCCGGCGGCTTTGGGCGACACTGCCGCGCTAACCGCCCTCGAACGTGAGGTCGAGAAGCTGGCCAAGGTACGCCACCCGAATCTGCTCGGCGTCATCGATTTTGAAACGGTGGATCGCGGCAGTTTCCTCGTGCTGGAGTGGACCGAAGGGTTCTCCCTGCTCGACCTGCTCAAAGCCCGGCGCGAGCTCGATGCCAGTGAAGCCTTGAAGCTGCTCACCCAGGCGGCAACGGGGGCGGACTTCGCCCTCAATCAGGAAATCACCAGCCTCGAATTCGGCCTGCACCAGGTGTATCTCCATTTCCCGCAGGCGATCGAAAAAGAGAAGCTGCTGCGTGCGCCGCTCAGCTCGTGGCCGGCTTTCGAATTGAAGCTCTACCCTCTGGGCGCGACGCGGGATATCGCCACTTCCCAGACCTGGGCCGGCGGCCAGACCATGGTCGGCGGCGGCGCCAGCCACGCCGGTGAACCCGGGGAAGCCGGTCCGCGCTACATTCAGGCCCTGGCAGCCATCGTTTACGAAATCCTCGGCGGCACGCTTTCGCCCCTGGTGCTCCGCGGCGCCGGCGGCCCGACCATGCGCTACACGCCCCTTTCCACGCTCTCCGAGGAAGGGAACGAAGTGCTCAAGCGGGCGCTCGATGTCACCCGTTCTTTCACGTCCGCACTGGATTTCACCGAATCGCTGTCCCGCATCGATGGTCTGCAGGTGTCCCGTCGCGAACCCAAGGTGCCCGCGACGCCCCCACCCACCCCTCGGCCGCCGGCGTCTTCTCGCACCGTTCCGCCTCCGGCCAAGTCCGTTCCACCTTCCGTCCCGCCTCCGGTGCCGTCCTTCACGCCATCGCAGCCCCGCAAGGCGCCGCTGGCCCTCGTTGGCGGCATTGCCGCCCTTTTGGTGGCGGGTGGCGCTGCGTTCTTTTTCCTGCAGAAACCGAAGGACGTGGAACCGGTGGATCCGAACAACACCACGATTTCCACGCCGCCCTCCGTGGGCGATGGGCCGGAGGCCAATCCGCAGAAGCCACCTACGCTGATCGTCGATAATCCTCCGCCCGCCACGCCGGCGCCCAGCACCCCAGCCCCGGCGACGCCTCCGCCCCCACCACCGCCGCCCACGCGGCAGGAGATGCTGCAGGCGGCCGTCAAAAAAGCGCAGGACCTCGAAGACAAAGGCGATTGGGATCAATCGCTCAGCGTCTGGCTGCACGTCGCCAAGGAGTATCCCGAATTCGCCGTCGGCAAGAATCATCTGGAAACGCTGCTCGATCATTTGCGGGAGCGCCCCAGCCCGATCAGTCCGCAGGAGTTCAAAGACATGCGCGATATGATCACCGAAGCCGCCCAACTCGACGTGCTCTCGGCGATGATGCTCCTGGCCGACAACACCCGGGAACAGGAGCCCGTCGTGGCGTTCAACTGGTACTCCGCCGCCGCCAACAAAGGCCACGCCCCGGCGCTGACCCAACTCGGGCTGATGCTTTCCAACACCACCGTTCCCGGTACCCCGGACCTGGCCAAAGCGGTGCAGTGTTTCCGCTCTGCCGCGGAGAAAGGAGACGCCCCGGCCAAAGGCGCGCTCGGCGACTGCTATCTGCTCGGAAAAGGCGTGGAGCAAGACAAGGAGAAGGCCATCGAATATTACCGCGACGCCGCCTCCGGCGGTGACGTGCGGTTTATGAATCGCCTCGGCGATGTGCTGCACAACCTCGGAAGCGAGGCGGTGAAAAATAAGCAGAATGGCACCGTCTATTTCGAAGAAGCCTTTCAACTCTTCACCAAAGCCTCCGACCGAGGCAGCCTGGATGCGCTCGGCAACCTGGGCGTGCTTTATCTGAACGGCGAAGGCGTTCCCGCCCCCGACCCCCGTAAAGCCGCCAGCCTGTTTGAAAAAGGCGCCCGCAGCGAAAACCCCAACCCCTTCTGCATGTACATGTATGCCGCCTGCCTGGAAAAAGGGTTCGGGGTCAAAGGAAACCCTCTTCAAGCCCGCAACTGGTACGTGAAAGCCGCCGAAGCCGGCGTCCCTAAGGCCGCCGCTTGGTGCCGGGAAAACTCCGTCCTCTTCACGCCCAAGCGCTAGCCAGGCTGGAAGACAAACGCGAAGCCGCGGAGACCAAGGAGCGGCGGGTTCCAACCGCCGAACCACCCGCCGCCGGAGGCGCCATGTCTTCCAAAGCTGCGACGCTGGCTGCGCGTTGTGAATGCCAGAAGCAGCACACCCGGTGGGGAATGCCTCTCAAAGACGCGCGATTCATAACTGCCTCCGCAGTGCTAACCCTAAAAGTCTTTGCGTTCTGCGCAGATTTTTTCAGAGAGAAATTCGGAAGCCAAAAATCGAAGTTGGAAGCCGCTGCCTGCACGGATTCCCCTCCCTCTGCGGACCTCTCCAAAATCTCTGCGCCTCTGCGGTACACTGCCTTTGGTTGCGGCTCGGCCGCGCTGGCTCTCTGCGTTTTAAAATCCGGGCTCATTTTCAGGCCCAAAAACCCTCCGCAAAACCACGCAACCTCTCTGTAGCCGTAGCGAATTCCTTTGCCAGCGTGTGGCGCTCTCTCTAGAAATAAGGGACTTCTCGCTATGAAAATTGGAACGATCAAATCCGTTGCAGTCGTCACCACCCTTTCTCTTTTCGCCGCCGGTTGCGAATCCATGACCCCAGGCGAAAACGCCGCAGTCTTCGGTAGCATGGCCGGCATGGCGGCTGGTGGCATTGCCCGTGCGGCAGGGGCCAGCTCTGCGGAATCCTTTGCCATCGGCGCTGCCACCGGCGCGGTCGTCGGCATCACGACTTACATCATCGCGAAACATCAGGCCACGGAACGTCAGCGGAAGATCGCCGAGCAGCGCGCCCGCGTCTATTACGCCCGCCTTGCTCCGGAAAAGAAAACGGCTCTGAAGAAGAAGAAAGTCCGTTACATCGCCGTCGACACGGAGAAGGACAGCAAGACCTCTCCCAAGGCCGAGAAAGCGGTCATGATCTGGGACACCCAGTCCGAAACGATCGTCGGCAACAACGTTTACGACGTTCAGGACACGCCTTCCGTGGGCTCCACCGCCAAGTTTGAGACGTATTCCGCGGAATACGTCGGCTCCGGTAGCTAAAAGCTCCCGAGCGTTCGATTTTTTCCCGTCCCCTACTCGTGATGAAATCGTTAACCCGCCCACTCACTGCCCTGACCAGCAGCCTCGCGCTGCTGGCCGCTACGCTCGTTCCATGGATCCCGGCTCAGGCCGAGGTCTTGCCGGACGCATTTGATCCGAGCACCGTCCTACGGTCGTCCCCTGCCCCGGAGCCGGGCGAACTGCTGGCGTTCGACATGAACCGCGTCGTTACCCAACAGACACGGCTCATCCGCTACCAAGCCACTGAGTATCAACGCAAGGTGGCTGAGGAGCGGGCGCGCGCCTACATGGCGGCCCAACGCCGGGCCGAGGCCCAGGCGACGACGGCGTCCAAGACCCAGGCGAAGCCCAAACCCAAGCCCGTCGCCAAAGAGGAACCGGCGCCCAAGAAGGGACAGAAGCCGAAGCCGACCGAACCGAAGGCTCCTGAACCTGCGGTTGCCGAAACGAAGCCCGCAGCCCCGAAGAAGCTGCCTCGCTACATCGCGGTCGATACCGTGAAAGACAAACGCGCTGCGCCAGGGACCAAAAAGGTCGTGATGATCTGGGATACGCACGCCGAAGCCTTGGTGGGCAATAACATCTACGATGTGCAGAACCCGCCGCCGGTGGGTTCGACGTCCACCTTCGAGACCTACTCCGCCCAATACATCGGCGCCGGACTTTAGGCGGTAGGCGGAGACGCGGGGCTGCAATCCTGTAGCTGGCCTCATCGAGGCCGGACGGGATCAGCCTGCACTCGTTATTCGGTTCCAGATCACAGTCTTTCCACGCTTTGGTTGACCAAAGAGCACGAAGGCTATCGAACAGTCGCGGAACTCCAGGCTGGCCATATCCCTCTGTCCGGCCTCGATGAGGCCAGCTACAACTGCCGCACGACTCCACACGCAACTGTGTCTGCGACACGCTCTATTTCCGGGCCTGCACGCGTAACATCGCTCGTCAAATTCCGGCGAAACCGAAGTGTTTATCGGAAAACGCAAGACATTTCCTTGCTCTGCGCACGGCAACTCCCCTACAAAACCGGCCCACTTTTCTCAATGAACATCCACGAATATCAGGCCCGGCAACTGTTTGAAAAATTCGGCGTCGCCACGACCAAGAGCGGCGTCGCTACCACGCCCGAAGAGGCGGTGGCAGTGGCCGAAAAATTGAGCTCCAAGGAATTCGTGGTCAAAGCTCAGATCCACGCCGGCGGACGCGGCAAGGGCACTTTCACCAACGGCTTCAAGGGCGGCGTGCACATCACCTCTTCGATCGAAGAAGTGCGCAAGATCGCCGGCCAGATGCTCGGCCAGACGCTCGTCACTCACCAGACCGGCCCCGAAGGCAAGCTCGTGAGCACGATCCTCGTCGCCGAACCGGCCACGATCGCCAAGGAACTCTACTTCGCGATCCTCCTCGATCGCGCCAGCGGCGCCCCGGTCATCATCGCCAGCACCGAAGGCGGTGTGGACATCGAATCCGTCGCCGAACACACTCCGGAGAAGATCTTCCGCGAGCACATTCACCCGACGCTCGGCCTCCAGCCCTACCAGACCCGCAAGGTCGCCAAGAAGCTCGGCCTCGTCGGCGCCCAGATCAACGCCGCTTCCAAGCTCTTCAGCGCGATGTTCCGCCTCTTCCTGGCGCGCGACTGCTCCCAGATCGAAGTGAACCCGCTCGTCATCACCGACAAGGGCGAACTGCTGGCCCTCGACGCCAAGTTCAACTTCGATGACAACGCGCTCTATCGTCAGCCCGAGATCGTCGCCATGCGTGACAAGTCGGAAGAAGATCCGCGCGAAGTGGCCGCTTCCGAGTACAGCCTGAACTACATCGGCCTCGATGGAAACATCGCCTGCCTCGTGAACGGCGCCGGTCTGGCCATGGCCACGATGGACATCATTCAGTATGCGGGCGGCAAGCCAGCCAACTTCCTCGACGTCGGCGGCGGCGCTTCCAAGGATCAGGTCACGGCGGCCTTCAAGATCATCCTCGGTGACCCGAACGTGAAGGGCATCCTGGTCAACATCTTCGGCGGCATCATGGACTGCAACATCATCGCCACGGGCATTCTCGCCGCGGCCAAGGAAGTGAGCTTGAACATCCCGCTTGTCGTGCGCCTCGAAGGCAACAACGTCGAAGCCGGCAAGAAGACGCTCGCCGAAAGCGGCCTCGCCGTCATCGGCGCCAACGACCTCGCCGACGCGGCCGACAAGATCGTCGCCGCGGTGAAGAAAGCTGCCTAAGTAAACCCGGCAGAAGTTCATCGTCCGGCTTAACCCGTCCATGATCAAAGTCACCGAACTGGCCTTTACCTGTTATCCCGTGCGGGATATGGCGCGGGCCCGTGCTTTCTACGAAAACATCATCGGCCTCAAGCCGACGATGGTTCACGAAACGGAAGGCAGTTCCTGGACGGAATACGAAGTCGCCGGTGGCGCCTTTTCCCTCGGCCAGGCCGAAGGATGGCTCCCCAGCGATAACGGCGCCAGCATCGCTTTCGAAATGGAAGATTTCGATGCGGCAGTCGCGACCCTGCGCGAGCATGGTGTCTCGTTCAAGATGGAGCCGTTCCCGACTCCCGTCTGCCGCATGGCCTTCGTCCTCGATCCGGAAGGCAACACTCTCTGCATCCACAAACGCAACCCCGGCCACCATTGAGTTGAGCCGCTGATTCTTTTCCCATGGCCATCCTTGTCACTCCACAAACCCGCATCCTCGTTCAGGGCATCACCGGCGACTTCGGCTCACGCCACGCCAAACTCTCGCTCGAGTACGGCACCCAGCTCGTCGCCGGCGTCACGCCCGGCAAAGGCGGACAAACCTTTGAGCATGGCTCCTTCCGCGTGCCGATCTTCGACACCGTCGAGGAAGCTGCCGCCGCCACCGGCGCCACGGTTAGCACCATCTTCGTTCCGCCGCCGTTCGCGGCCGATGCCATCCTCGAGTGCGTGGACGCGGGTCTCGACCTCGCCGTCGCCATCACCGAAGGCATCCCGGTCAACGACATGGTGAAGGTCAAGGCCGCCATGGTCGGCTCGAAGACCCGCCTCATCGGACCGAACTGCCCCGGCCTCGTGACTCCCGGCACCGGCGAGAAATCGCACGGCGGCTGCCGTATCGGCATCGCCCCCGGCTACATTCACAAGAAGGGCAACGTGGGCGTCGTGTCGCGTAGCGGCACCCTCACCTACGAAGCCGTCTGGCAGCTCACCACCCGCGGTTACGGCCAGTCGACCTGCGTCGGCATCGGCGGCGATCCGGTGAATGGCACGAACCACACCGACGTGCTGAAGATGTTCAATGAAGATCCGGAAACGGAAGCGATCATTATGATCGGCGAAATCGGCGGCGACGCCGAAGAAAAGGCGGCGGCCTGGGCCGCGGCCAACTGCAAAAAGCCGATCGCCGCGTTCATCGCCGGCGCCACCGCGCCTCCGGGACGCCGCATGGGTCACGCCGGTGCGATCGTCAGCGGCGGCCAAGGCACCGCGCAGGGCAAAATCGACGCGCTCAAGGCCGCCGGCATCGCCGTCGCCGCAACGCCTTCGGTCATGGCCGAAACGCTGCTCAAGCACTGGGGCAAGCTCTAGTCGCTTCGGAGCCCTTCCGGCTCTCGTAAATTCCATTTCGCGCAGGCCCGAGTGAAAACTCGGGCCTGTTCGTTTTCTGGGGGGCAGGTGTGGCGCGGCCCCGCCCTCGCCCATTGGCCTCATAGCGTGGCACAAGAAGTCGCGTGGCTGCGATCCTGTAGCTGGCCTCACCGAGGCCGGACCAGAGAGGATGCGGCCGCTTTGAGATACACGACTTCTCAATAGCCCCATGACCAAGGAGAGGATCGTTTTTGAAACCACATCACAAGTGGAAGCCGATCCCGTCCGGCCTCAGTGAGGCCAGCTACGGCTGCTTCATCGCCTCCACACGCAACTCTCCTTCCGACACGCTCCCTACCGGGAATGGGAATAGCCACGCCTTCAGATCCTCGGCTCGCTTTGGCATGCCGAACTCCTCCCGACAAAAACGATCTCGTTTCCCCCACGTCCGGGGACAACTTTAGCAGCGAACTATCGTTGCTTGCTGCATTCGGCACGGACGGGGCCAACTCAGCGGCGGCCCTGGCCTATGCCTCATCGTCACGACTCTCCCACTCCCCAGCTGCGGCAACTCGAACTCGTCCTCCATCGCTCGCCCGATTTCATCGGCGTGTCGGATACCCGGGGAGTCCCGGTTTTTGTCAACGAAGCCGCCCTAAAGCTGGTCGGCGCGACTTGGGAGGAAGTTCTGCTTACTCCGGTGGTCGAGTTTTTTACGCCGGAGGAACGCGCATTCGTTCTGAACGAGGTTCTGCCCACGGTCCTGAAAAATGGCTATTGGGCAGGCAACCTCACCTTCCGCCATTTCCGCACCGAGGAACGCATCCCGGTTTATTACGACGTTTTCCGCATCGATGACCCCGAGACCGGTGAACCCACGCACTTTGCCACGATCACACGCGACCTGCGGGAAGCGCGGCGGCGCGATCGAGCCCTACAGAGCGCTCAGCAGCAGATCAGTTCCGTCCTGGCCGCCACGGAAGTCGGCACCTGGACCTACGAGATCCCATCCAACCGCGTCATCGCCGACGCCAACCTCTCCCGGATATTTGGCGTTTCGCTCGAGGAAGCGGCCGAGGCGACGCTTCAGACCTACCTGCGCGCCATTCACCCCGAGGATCGGTCGATCGTGGAGAAAGCCATTGGTGACGCCATCCGCGACGGTTCCAAATTCCTTTCCGAATATCGCCTCATGCAGAAAGACGGATCGGTCCGTTCCGTGATCGCCCGCGGCCGAGTCGAACGCGACAGCGACGGACGTCCGCTGCGACTGCCCGGCGTCATTCTCGACATCACAGATCGCGTGGCCGCCGAGAGCGCCCAGACCGCGCTCAGCGCCAGGCTCGAGCAGCAGGGGCGCGTCATGGATACGTTGCTCTCCTCCATCGCGGACTTTACCTACATCTTCGATCGGCAAGGGCACTTCCATTATGCGAACAAAGCGCTGCTCGATCTGTGGGGACTAAGGCTGGACCAGGTGATTGGCCGGGGCTTCGCCGATCTGCATTACCCCGAAGATCTAGCGACCAAGCTCCTGGAGCAGATCGAGCAAGTCTACCGCACCCGCCAATCCGTCTCCGACAAAGGCCCCTATACCACTCCGACCGGCGCCGAGGGTTACTACGAGTATATCTTCTGGCCGGTGCTCGATACGAACGGCGAGGTGGAACTCGTCGCCGGTTCCACTCGCGAAATCACCGAACGGCAGAAGGTCTTCGACGCTCTGCAGCAGAGCGAAGAAAACTTCCGCACCCTGGCCGAAACCTTGCCCGACATGGTGTGGATGGCCGACCCCGCAGGCCATCTCCTGTGGACCAATAGCGTGCTGCTGCGCCGCACGGGCCTCTCGCTCGCCGAGCTGCGCGAATACGCCCCGGCCCAACTTTTTCACCCCGACGATGCCGCTACGGTCCGCCAAGCGTGGCAGGCGGCCCAGGAGACGGGCGAGGGCTTCGAGTGCCAGACCCGGGTGCACATGCACGACGGTGCCTGGCGCTGGCAATTGCTGCGCGGCACACCGGCCCGCGACGCCGCCGGCGCGGTCTATCGCTGGATCGGCACGGCCACGGATATTCACGAGCAGCGCGAACTGACACAGAAGCTCGCGCAGAGCGAAACCCGCTTCCGGCAACTAGCCGACTCCATTCCCCAGCTTGCCTGGATGGCTCGGCCCGATGGCTGGATCTTCTGGTACAACCAGCGCTGGCACGACTACACCGGCACGACGCCAGCGGAGATGGAAGGCTGGGGCTGGCAACGCGTGCACGATCCCGAGTTCCTGCCCCGGGTCATGGAGAAATGGCAGGACTCGCTCGCCAGCGGCGTTCCCTTCGACATGACGTTCCCGCTGCGCGGGGCCGATGGCGTCTTCCGCCCCTTCCTCACCCGGGTCATGCCGTTCCGCGATGAAACCGGCGCGATCACCATGTGGTTCGGCACGAACACCGATGTGAGCGAACAAAAGCGCATGGAGCAGGCCCGCGATGAACTGCTACACAGTGAGCGCGCCGCCCGCACCACCGCTGAGCGGACGAGCAAAATGAAGGATGAATTCCTCGCCACGTTGTCCCACGAACTGCGCACGCCGCTCAACGCGATCTTCGGCTGGATCCACATCCTCAAGGAAGACGCGGGCGACGCCGCGACGGTCGAGGAAGGAATCAAGGTTATCGACCGCAACGTGCGCGCGCAGTCGCAGCTCATCGAGGACCTTCTCGACATGAGCCGCATCATCTCCGGCAAGCTGCGCCTCAATGTGCGGCAGATCCAGCCCGCCACCTGCGTGGAAGCTGCCATCGAAACCGTCACCCCCGCGGCCCAGGCCAAGAGCATTCGGCTGGAAGCGGTGATCGATCCCCACGCCGGGCCGATTTCCGGCGATGCCGCGCGCATCCAGCAGGTCGTCTGGAACCTACTTTCCAACGCCATCAAATTCACCCCGCGCGGCGGCCGGGTGCAGGTCATCCTCGAGCGGGTCGACTCGCACTTGGAACTAACCGTCGCCGATAGCGGCGAAGGCATCGCTCCAGAATTTTTGCCCCACGTCTTCGACCGATTCCGCCAGGCCGACGGCGCCACTACGCGCAAACACAGCGGGCTCGGGCTCGGCCTCTCCATCGTCAAACAACTCGTCGAATTGCACGGCGGCACCATCCGCGCCATCAGCGGTGGCGCCGGCAAGGGAGCCACGTTTTCCATCCATCTTCCGCTCAAGGTTCTGCACACGCCGCCCGGAGACGCGCCGCACCCGCACCTCAGTTCCGCCGCCCCTGCGCCCGTGGCCATGCCCAGCGCCAACCTGTCCGGCATCAAAGTGCTGGTGGTCGATGACGAACGCGATTCGCGCGAACTTTTGCAGCGGGTGCTGGAGCAATGTGGCGCGACCGTCGCCATCGCGGATTCCGCGGAGCACGCCCTGCCCATGATGAAAGACCTGCGCCCCGACATCCTGGTCAGCGATATCGGAATGCCCGACGTGGACGGCTACGAATTCCTCCGGCGCGTGCGCACCCTCCCCGCCGCCGAAGGCGGCACCGTTCCAGCTGTCGCACTCACCGCCTTTGCCCGTTCGGAAGACCGCACCAAATCGCTGCTCGCCGGATTTCTCTCTCACGTCTCCAAACCCGCCGAACCCACGGAACTGATTGCAACCATTGCCTCCGTCGTCGGCCGCATTGGGAAGTAAGACGCGTGGCCGCGAAGCTGTAGCTGGCCTCACTGAGGCCGGACGAGCTCGACGCCAATTCGTGATTCAGTTTCGAAACACGCGCGTCCACACATTTGGTCGCCGAGATCGCAGGGACGCAATGCTGACATATCCGCTCCCGTCCGGCCTCGGTGAGGCCAGCTACAGCTGACGCACGACTCGACTCGCGGCTCACATTGCGACACACTTCAACTCACCGCTCAGCGCGCTGGTTTGCGGACGACGAAATCCACCACCACCTCGTTGTAGCCGCGCGCATAATCAAACCACTCGGCCGCGTGAGGCGTGGTGCAACCGCAGGGCACGTGTTCGCGCGGAAGCTTGCTGAAACGCGGATCCTTGGCCGGCACGCCGGGCGCGAAGATCGCGATGCCACCGCCTTCCAACACTTTTACTTTTCCCGCCGCGAGATCTTCGCGCGCCTGGGCCGCGCCAGTCTCTTTGCTGATCACCCGGGTCGGCCCCGCACAGGCGCTACCGACCGCCAGCCAGGCAAATGCCAGAAACAGGGACATCCGGTGACGAATGAATTCCATGCGGTGGAGACTAACACTGTTTGCTACTTTGCCGCCAGCGGGAGAACCACTCGGAGATTCTTGCGGAGGAAATTACCACCCAACCGGCACTTCAGATGCTAGAGTCATCCTTGAGAAATGATCGCCCCCTCTCCGGATCACCCGTCCGCCTCCCTCAAAAAAGCCCGTTGGTTCCTGAATGGAATCGCCGCCGTTACGGTGCTTTTCGGGTTCACGGTGATGATCGGCTGGATCGCTCACCTCCCCGCATTGGTCCGGCTGCGGCCCGATTGGCCGTCCATGCAGTTCAATACCGGCATGTGCTTTGTTCTCACCGGGCTGGCCTTGGCCGCGTGGGGGCGGCGGCATCGGCGCATCGTCACGCCCCTGCTGGCAGGCACCGTCGCCCTGATCGGCGGGCTGACCCTCGTCGAAAACCTCACCCAGACCAATTTCGGCATCGACCAGTTCTTCTTTCACAGCCCGGTCCTGCCCGGGGTGGTCTATGCCGGCCGCATGTCCGCTATCTCCGCCCTCTGCCTGGTGCTCATCGGCCTCGGTCTCGTACAACTCAGCACGCCGCGGGGCCTGCGGCATCCCTGGGTGGCTGGCGTGCTCTCCGCGATCGTCATCAGCACTGCGGTCAATGCGATCCTCGGTTATTTCCTCGGTCTACCGGGCGCCTACCAGTGGGGACAGCTGACCCGCATCGCGCCGCACACCGCCATCGGCCTCATGATCCTGGGTGTGGCGCTCGGGCTCGCCTCCTGGCAGATCAGTTGTCGCCCCGGCGAACACACTCCCCGCTGGCTGCCGGTTCCGTTGGCTCTGGGCGTCTTCACCGGCGCGGTGGTGCTTTATTTCGCCGTGGAGGCCAAGCAACAGAATGAGCTGACCAAAACGATTCGCACGGGCGCCGCCAGCGTCCATAGAGAGGTCCGGTTGCAGATGGAAAACCGCGCGCACACCCTCGCCCGCACGGCGCATCGCTGGGAACACAACGGGCCGCCCACGCAAGAGTCGTGGGAATTCGATGCGAGCCTCTATGTGCAGGATTTCCCCGATATCCAGGCCGTCGAGTGGATCGACCCCGCGGGCCTGATCCGATGGATCATCCCGATGCAGGACAACGAATCCAAAGTCGGGCTCGACGCTGCACGCGAATCCCGTCGCGCGGCCGCGATGGAGCAGGCGCGCCGCGAGCGCCGGCCCATCTTCAGCGGCGCCGTCACTCTCTTTCGCGGGGGCATCGGGGTCATCATCTACGTTCCCATTCAGCGGGAGGGCGGTGAGTTCGAAGGCTGGATTGCCGGCGTCTTCAAGGTACAGACATTTCTCGACCGTTATCTGCCGCACGACGTCGCCGCCGGGCAGGCGCTGCTCCTTTCCGACCACGGCCAACCCTTCTACACCCGCGACAGTCAGAGCCCGGCCCCGCAAGAATTCGACTGGATATCCACAGACAGAATCGAACTTCCGGGGGCAACGTGGAATTTGCGCACCTGGCCCACGCGCAAGATGGCAGCCCGCATCATTTCCCCGCTGCCGATCACCATCCTGCTGGTCGGCTTGTTTGACGCATTGCTCGTAGGCGGCGTCTGTTTGGTCGCCCAACGCCACTCCCGGACGTCCCGGGCCCGCGCCGCCACCGCCGCCGAATTGCAACGCGCGCTCGACGAGGTCAAGACGCTGGAAGGGTTGCTGCCCATCTGCTCTTCCTGCAAACGCGTGCGGGATGATACCGGCTACTGGAATCAAATCGACACCTACCTGCACCGGCACACCGGCGCCCACTTCAGCCACGGTTACTGCCCGGAATGTGCCGCCAAAGCGTTCGAGGAATTCGGCCTCGATATCCCGGAGCGGGTGCGAAAAGACCTGGCGGCGCGGAACTTCGAATAACGCTGCCTGTACGGGGGACGGATTTTACCACGAAGGCTCGAAGCCTCGAAGGGTTTAAAGGAACTCGAAGTCCCCCCTTTTCCTAAAGGGAGGGTAAAAGTGTCAGTGTCTCCCCGGCGAGAAAAGAGACCTTCAAGGCCTTTACGGAAGGCCGTGAAGGTCTCTCGGAATCAACGCGACCGCTTGCAGTAAAATTACGCACCACGTTGAGGCATTTTCCTTGGCTCGAGAGGGTGAATGTGGGATGCAGGGTGCTCCCCCTATGAAGCTCGCAGGCCCCTTCCTCCGACTGACTCTGGCTGGCCTGCTGGCCGCTGCTCTCTCTCGCTTCGCTGCCGCACAATCTCCCGAATTCGAGCTTCGCCGGTTTGGGCTGACGGACGGGCTATTCACCAATTCCACCGGCGCCCAGACCAGTTTCGCTTCCAGCGTGGAAAATGGCTTCATCGCCGGCCACTCCCTCATGTCCTTAACGACCACCTCGGGAGGCGGCAGCGGCGGATCCGACTCGGGAGGCGGCATCATCATCGGAGGCGGGGGGATCATTATCGGCGGGGGCGGTCCCATCAGCACCACGGTCTTTGGACAGGCGGAATGGCTCGGCAATATCGCCACCGGGGTCACCACCCGCATCGGCCTGACCAGCAGTGAATTCACTCGCCCCGACGGCATTCAGGATGGATCGACGATCGGTTTTCACAGCGGCATCGCCGCCGGACAATCCAATCGCTATGACGGCACCAGTGGGATGGGCCACGCGTCGTGGATCGCCAACGCCTCCACTGGCGTCACCACCCGCATCGGCCTTTTCAGCGCCGACTATACGGACCCTTCCGGCTTCCAGGAGAGCGTGGTGCAATACGTTCGGGGCGGTTATGGGGCGGGCAATTCCATCAACTACTCGGCGAACGGTTGGGCGACGTGGGTAGCCAACGGAGCGACGGGCGCCACCACCCGCATTGGCTTTTACGATGCGGGTTACACCGCTGCCAACGGCTATCAAGTCAGCACGGTGGAAGGACTCGATGCAACCGGGGTCATCGGCCACTCGCAACGCTTTGATGGCGAGAACTCGATCGGCACCGCCGCCTGGGTCGCAAATCCGCTCACCGGAGTAACCACTCGACTGGGCTTCACCGGCGCCGGTTACACTCAGGCAGACGGCACGCAGACGAGCCGGGTCCAATACATCAATGGCGGTTACGTGATGGGTTGGTCGGGGGCCACCGATGGCGTCAATTCATTGGGCTCTACGCAGTGGGTGGCTCCCGTATCCACTGGGGTCGCCGCCAAGCTGGGCCTGGAAGGGGCGCAGTTCACTTCCTCGGAAGGCGTGCAGATCAGTTACGCCGATCTCCTGCAGGACGGCTACGTGGGCGGGCAGACCTATCTCTATGGGGGCGCCGCCACTCCGACCGGTCACGCGGCGTGGGTCGCCGACGCCGCCACCGGGCAGTCCCGGCGCGTGGGTTTCTTCGATACCGCGCCTTACATTCGCGCCGACGGATTCCAGGAGAGCTTCACCAGCAAACTCAATGGAACCTACATCGCGGGCGTCTCCTATCGCTACAGCGGGAGCACCCAGATCGGGGGTGCGGCCTGGGTAGCCACCAACACGACTGGGGAGACTCGGCGCATCGGCCTCTTCGACGCCACTTATACCGCCACCAACGGCGCCCAAGCCTCGGGAATCTCCGACCTCAAGGGCCATTGGGTGGCGGGCGTTTCAACCCGATACAACGGTAATACGCCCATCGGGCCCACCACCTGGCTCGCGGACGCGGCCACGGGAGATACCCTGCCCTTGGGCCTGACTGACGCCGACCACACCGGGCTCAACGACGCCCGCTCCAGCTCCATCACCGCCCTCACCGCGACCGGATTCGTGGCGGGCAGTTCCCAACGCTACGCCAGCGGCGCCGGCAACTATAACGGCAACACCTCCTGGATCTACGACGCAAACACCGGAATCTTTGACCCGATCATTTTCTCCATCCGTCCGACCGACGGATTTGCCTCCTCTTCCATCACCCAACTCTTCGATAGCGGCCTGGCCTTCGGCCAATACGAACTCTACGACGCCAGCGGCAACGATCTGGGTGCCCGGGCGTTTTTCTGGACGCCGGAGGACGGCGCAGTCGACCTCGCCAGCGCCGTGCCCGGAGACCTCAGTGCGGCAGGTTGGACCGCGCTGAACGCGGCGCTCCTCGGCGATCCCGCCCTTGGCGCTATAGTCGGCTACGCCAATGTGCCGGACAACGCGTCGACCCAGGCCGTCTACGCCGCCGTTCCAGCGCCCGAGCCGGGTTCCGCCGCCTTGCTTTTGCTCGGCGCCGCCGGACTGGGCGCCTGCCGCCGCCGTTCCCGGCGAAATTAATCGTCGTCGGGCCGAGGCCCGGTCCATAGCCCGGCATTGCACGCGACCGGCACCGCGGTTAAAGGAACTCAATGCCGTTGCCCCTTCCCTCCATCGACCTTTGCGTGGCGGTCTTTCCGCCCCCATGAGCAACGCCAATAAACCGCCAGGGAGCATGAGTTGGCTCGACTTCGCACTGGGAGTAGCATCCCGGGCCGCGAAGAAAACGTTGGGCGATATGCGCCAGGAATATCAGGCCGGGAGGGAAGGCCGCCCGTCACCGCGGGAACAAACCGCCAACCGCAATCAGGCCCCCAGCCCACGTCCGTCCGGCCCGCCCTGGTGGGAAGTGCTGCATTTACCGCGCGGCGCCACCCTCGCCCAAGCCGCGGCCGCCTACCGGGATCTGATCCAGAAGAATCACCCCGACAAAGTGGCGCAGCTCTCCGAGCGCATCCGCCGGGTGGCGGAAGAGGAAACCCGGCGCATCAACGCCGCCTACGCGGAAGCCCAGCGGCTGCTGGGAAGCGGGAAATCACGCTGAGGCTCGGAAGGCAGATTCAATCCGGGGGATATGCTCCTGCGTGTCCCCGATCCACATCCGAAGGATGTCAGGGAAGCGCGCGGGACAGGCTGTTTCAAAACTCAGCCTGCCCAGGAGGGGCCCAGCGGGGCTTTCTAAGAAGAACGTGAGGCTGCGAGTAGAGAGGACATGCCGAGAGTCCTCGAAGCCGACTACAAGCAAGTGCTGCTGCTGCCACCGTGCCTGGAAGATTGGGTGGCTCCGGATAGCCCTGCGCGATTCATCCGGGAGTTCGTCGAATCGATCTCCGTCGAGTTCCTCGACTTGCGGCCGGATACCGATGGAACACTGGAAGGCCGGCCACGTTACTCCGAAAGCTTGCTGTTGCGGGTGTGGCTCTACGCGTATTTTTGCCGCCTGCGCGCCTTTCGTAAAGTGGAGGAGGCCTGCCAGCAGCGGATGGATTTCATTTGGTTGAGCGGCAACCTGCAGCCTGACCATCTCACGCTCTGGCGCTTTTGGGATCAGCACAAGAAGACCATCCGGCTGCTTTTTAAGCAGACGGTGAAGGTCGCCCGGCAAATGAATCTGGTTGGACTGGTGCTGCAGGCTATTGATGGCACCAAGATCCAAGCCGTCTGCAGTGGCCGAAAGGCCTGGGATGAAGCTGCGCTGCAAAAACATCTAGCTGCGCTCGACGAACAACTCGATCCAGCGCTTGCGGCTTGGGAAGCGGAGATTGCAAGTAGCGCCGCCGAGCCGACACCAGCGGCACAGTTGCCCTTGGAGTTGCAGCAAAAGAAGGAACTAAAAATCAAAATCGCAGCGGCACTGGCGCAAGTAAAAGCCGGTGAGACGCGCTACTGTCATCCGCTAGAACCCGAGGCCCGGCGGATGGGCTGCGATGGCCGCAATCGCTTTGGATATAATGCGCAGGCTGTTGTCGACCAGGAGGCGCAGATCATCGTGGGCGCGGAAGTTGTGACTGCGGAAGCCGACAACCAACAGCTTGGCCTGATGTTGTCGACCGCGGAGGCAACCACAGGAGCCAAAGCGCAGCAAACTGTAGCCGACGGAGGCTACTGCACGGGTGCGCAACTAGCGGCCGCACAGCATGCGGGCCACGAAGTCCTAAGTCCGGTGCCTGGAGATCCCAAGACGCCCGAAGAAGAACCTTACCACGTCAGTCGCTTCATCTATGACCAAGCCAAAGACGTCATTATCTGCCCGCAGCAACAAGAGTTGCCGTTGCGCCGCGAACGAGAGAAAAACGGCGTAGTCAGGCGTGAGTATCGTGGCGTGGGTGCGGTGTGTCGAGCCTGCCCTGCCTTCGGCCACTGTACCAAAGACCGACATGGGCGGACGGTGGACTGGTGGCCATGGAGCTCGGTCATGACCGCCCATCGGGTTAAGATGGCTAGCCCTGAGGCCGCGCAAACCTACGCGCAGCGATGCCAGATCATCGAGCCAGTGTTTGGCTGGATCAAAGAGAACTGGGGTTTTCGGCGCTGGACCGTGCGCGGCTTGAGCAAAGTCCAAGCGCAGTGGCAGTGGATCTGCGCGGCGAGTAACCTGCGGCAACTGTATCGGCGCTGGCAGCGACAAAACGGGCATCAGGCTGCGATGGCCGCTTGAAAGGAGGAACGATCAGTTTTGACCCTCGGATAGAATAGAGAGTCGGAATCGCTTACGAGCCAATCAGCTCCAGCACAGGTTTAAAAAGTGGCGACAACGACCACGCGGCAAAAAAACCAGAAAGTCTGGTTCCGGGAGCTCCAGAGCGTCAGGCGCGTGCGGCGAGTTTTGAAACAGCCTGGGGAGCGCGTCCCTCCGAGAAGGCCGCGCCATGTCCTATTTCCGGCGGAAACTGCGGCTCTTCCACGGGTGAGATACCCACGATAGATACACACGGCTGTCGTGCGTATCGTGCGTATCTCCCGCCGGCAGGGAGAGAGATAGATACACACGCCCCCCTATTCCTATAGGGGGCGTGTGTGTATCTATCTCCTCACTGGCCCCAAAAAGAGATACCCACGGCCGTGTGTATCTATCGTGGGTATCTCAAAATTTGGGATACCGAACGGGAGCAAAAAGCCGATCAGGAGCGTTTGGACGAGTTGGCCTCCGCTTCTGCCGGACGCCTCTGAGGGGAGCGACACACGTATCCGGAATGGGAAAGCACACGTAAACTCTACGCAGACAATACGTGATTTTACCCACACTGAATACGGAACCCTCACCGAGCGTCAATGTACAGGTTCTGCTTTTTCCATACTCACTATGGAAGAAATCAACAGCACTCGTCTCCTGGCGATGCTCTTCGTACTACTGATCGTAGTCGAAGCATCTGCTTGGGCCTTGTATACCGCCATTCGGTCCTAACGTTCCCTCCGGGCCTGGCTTTGTGCCCGATGATTTGGTGGGAGAAACTTCGGCGCGCGTGGTTCATCTGAGCCAGTCCGGCTGCCAAGCGGCATTGCGCCCGCCTGGGCTCGAAGCGCCCTCAGCTCAGTCTTCGGAAGACGTCAATTGGTCGAGATTGACCCCGAAGTGCTGCAAGGCACAGGGCCGGCAGATCCCGTGCGAAGTCCCACTGCGGGTCGCCGTGGAGGCATGCGAACTAGGAATCTGCGACTGGCACCACGCGCACACCACGCGGAAGGCCGGGCGCTGACTCATGAACGGTTGAGACGGAGTTGGGATGGTGCTCATAGGAAGGTGGTGTTCTTCGTGATTGCTCACTCGCTTCGGGCTCCAATGAACACCCCGTCTGTAAAGTCCGTATGAGCCGGAGCTGGGAGAATTGTGAAGGAAGCGTAAATGTCCGCTGCGGGCATTTCCCGGAGAATACAAACGCCGCCACGCCCACAACCCGTCTCACGAAAAACGGAATGTGGGCTTCCACGGAGACCGTAATGCGCTCTAGGAATGCGCCTTACACAGGGAACGGACGCGCTGCCCCCACAAAGAAAGCGGATTTCCGCTCAAACTTCGATGCCCCGACCCTTCACGAACCGCCTACGCCATCGAGTTCCTACGGGAGCGCGGCCGGCGCCAGAGCAACGAAGCCGCCGCCGTCCCGAGCAGCAGCAAGGAACTCGGCTCTGGGACCGTATTCACAGAAACATTGTCGATCTGCATCGGCGCGTTTTGGGTGCCTGTACCGCTATTGATGTCTACAATCACCACTCGGTTGACCGTCGAGACCGGAACTCGAAAGAAGCTGTTGAAAGCGATGGGCGCTCCCCCTTCCGGTGTGATCGTCCCCGAGAACGTCGCCAACGGAACGTTCAACTGCACCTGCACTTGGTACCAAGTGTTTGCGGCCAGCGTGAGAACGGGATTGAACGTGGCACCGGACTCATAAGCGAACACCCCGCCGGTATAATCCATGTCGAAACGCGTCGCCGCAGTCACCGAGTCGTCCACCTGCACGGTCCAGAAGTTGCCATTCGTGAGGGAACTCAGTCGAAAATCCCAGCTCACGTACAAGATCCCAGTCTGCGCGGAGAACTGTTGGAGCAGGACCGGCGAAATCGATCCACCCGTGCCATCCGTGAAAAGCAGGTTCGACGAACCGGCAGTGTAAACGTTTGTGAAAGGGCTATTCGCCGCGTTTTGCAAGGTGGCTGGGCCGTCTCCTTGCGTATAGGTCCAACCGGCCGGCGATCCGCCGATAAAGCTGCCTTCGAAGTCGCCGTTGGTGAGGAGTTGCGCAGCCGAAGCTGTGTGGATACCTGCGAGCGCCAGCGCGAAAAACGGGGGGATTTTCATAGGCCTGCGATATGCGTATTACCACGCACATTTCAGCAGTCAAGAATCCTCTTCTTTTTGGCCCGGGTTATCAAATACCCGGGAATGAATGGCCCCCAATCCTTTCGCCCCAGACGCAGCGCCGATCCTTACACGATCAGCATGCAGTCGCCGTAGCTGTAGAAGCGATATCCCTCGCGAATGGCTTCGGCATAAGCCCGCAGGACAAAGTCGCGACCGGCGAAAGCACTGACCAACATGACCAGCGTCGACTTGGGCAGATGGAAATTGGTCAGCAGCGCTCCCACGGCCCGAGGCTCATACGGGGGATGAATGAAAATATCCGTGCTCCCCTCCCTGGCCACCAGCGGCAAGCCCTGCGACTCGAGCACGCGCGTGGTGGTGGTGCCGATGGCTACGATCCGGCGCGCCGCGTTCACGGCCTGCGCTGTTTCTTCCGAAATCCGAAAACGCTCGGAGTGCATGCGATGCTCGCTCAGATCCTCGACCTGCACCGGGCGGAATGTTCCTACGCCGACGTGTAGGGTCAGAAAGGCGTGCGGCACGCGCGCCAGAATCTCGGGGGTGAAATGCAACCCCGCCGTGGGTGCAGCCACCGCGCCGCGTTCCTTGGCATACACCGTCTGGTAACGCTCGGCATCCGACGGCTCGACGGCGCGCTCAAAGTAAGGCGGCAGCGGCAATTCCCCCGCCGCGTCGAGATCGACGGGCCCGGCAAATTCAATGAGGCGCTCCCCTTCCGGCTCGATGCCCACCACCGTGCCGACGCCGCCCTGCACGGTTACCTGCGCTCCCATGCGCATCTTCTTCCCGGGTTTGACGAGGCACTTCCAGACGTTCTCACGCACGGCTTCCAGGAACAGCAGTTCAATCTTCCCATCGTCCGAGAAGACCCGGGCCGGAATCACGCGCGTATCGTTGAGCACCACCAGATCGCCGTCACGCAGATACTCTGGAAAATCGCGAAAGTGCCGATGCTCAATCCGCTGCTCCGCGCGATGCAGAACCATCATGCGCGAGTCCTCCCGCCGCGCGAGAGGGTAACGCGCGATGAGGGCGTCGGGCAAAACGTAGTCGTAGTCGCTGGTGAGCATGGCAGTAGTGGATGGTTGAGAGAGGATAGTGGATAGCCGGATTTCGGTCCGAGGAAACCTCCGCAGTCGCTAGCGGGGCCATCAACCATCCACTCTCCACTATCCACTAATTCTTCGGTGCCGGCTTGCTGGCGTCGCCGAAGACCCTCATGAGGTCGCAACGTTGCGCCGCCTGGATCACCAGATCCGCGACGCGGCGTTTCAAACGCCGGGCCCGCAGGGCAAAGCTGCCGAGCAGCAACGCGTAGAGCACCCACCACACGGTATCCGCGTGCGGCGTAAACGCCTGGCGGTAAAGCAGCGCGGTCAGGATGATGCCGTTGATCAGCACCGTCGTGGCCACGGCATGGTAAAGGAGCCGCACCCGGGTCAGGCACTTCGGCCCGCCGTGATATTCCGTCACGGTCCGCACGGTGATGCTCCAGAACTGGTTGCCGTAGATCTGGATGTCCCAATCCTTCCAGCCGGTGTCCGAAGAATAGCTCCAACCTTCGTCTTCCAGGAGCTGGAAAACCTCGCTGAGCAGTTGCTCGCGGCCCTTGCCGGATTCGTTCCAGAAATCGAGCTCGCGAATGCCACCCTTGTTGCTCGTTGCCGGCAGCCCCTTCTCGGGACGCGCGATAACCTGGGTAGGCGTCACCTTGTACTTCAGCCAGGTGAAATAACGCGCCCAACCGCGACCCAGCGGCTGCATGAAAGCCAGGAACGCCACCAGCAACCGCGCCGGGATCGTGTCGAACTTCGACTCGATGCGCGCGTGGATCATGTAGCTAAGCGACACGAGGAACGTGCCCAGCAGCATGAGCAGCGGCACCATGCGGATCTTGTCCAGCGGCCAGCCCAGCAGGGCGATGAAGCCCGTGAGCACGACCCACTCGATACTCGAGAGGTAAGCGGCGAGTTCGCTCTGCGGCGTGGGATAAATCGACTGGAACAGGCCGTGACCGAAGACACCGTGATAGATCACCGGCTTATTGAAGAGCCAGGTGAAGCGCGGCGCGCCGTAGATCTGGCCCTTCCATTTCGCCGTGCCCGTGGGGCCGAAGAAAATGAGGTGCTTGAAGCGCAGCATCGACTCCGCTTCACCGTAGCCTTCCTGCTGGGCGCGGAAAGCCTTGAGCGTAAACCGGCGGTAGTGCCACACGATCGCGCTCGGTGAGAATGCGATGACCCCGCCATTCGTCTGCAAGCGCCAGCAGAAATCCACGTCGTCACCGGCCTTGCGGTATTCCGTGTCGAACCCGCCCACGCTGTAGAACGCGGCCCGATGGAACGCCATGTTGCAGCCTGGGATGTGCTCGGCCACGACATCGGAAAGCAACACGTGACTCGGTCCGCCGGGCGCAGCCGCCACCGCCGCCTGGATCCAGTTCACCGCCGGCGGCGAGATGTTCGGGCCGCCCACGCCCACGTAGTCGCCGCTGATCAGCGTGCCGACCATGTAGTAGAGCCAGTCCGGATCCGCCATGCAGTCGCTGTCGGTGTAAGCAAAAATATCCCCCGTCGCCGCGTGCGCCCCGGCATTACGCGCGTAGCTCAGGCCCATGTTGGGCTGGATGACCCAGATCAGATCCGGCAATACGCCCCCGCCAGAATAGGCCTCTATTTTGGCGTCGTGATGTTGCCCGCTGACTTTGGCCGTGGCCGCCTCGTCTTTCACGATGCCCGGCACGCGCTTCTGCCGTTCGTCGAGCCAGGTCTGCACGATCTGCCGCGAGCCATCCTTCGACCCGTCGTCCATCAGCACGATTTCGCAGTCCGGATAGGTCACCTCATCCAGCGACCGCAAGCAGTCGCCTAGCGTCATGCCGCCGTTGTAGCTGCACACGATCACGCTCACCCGCGGATAACGCTCCAGCTTCACCCGCTGGGTCATGGAGCTCTCCCCGTAGAGATACTGCTTGAGGGCGTGGAAAGCTTTCTTGGGCTGGCGATCGCGCGTCACCAGGCCGAAAGCCCAGTCCGTGATCTCGCTGCCGCCGGTGAACCATTCGTCCGTCCAGGCAAAGAAGATCGTGCCGGCAGCGCCGCCACGCACCACGCTCTCCAGGTGCCAGGAAAGTACCGACGCCTGCTCTTCCTCGGGCTTACGGATGGTATCCAGACCGAACTCGCCAAAGATCAGCGGCTTGTCCTCCGCCAGGTTCTGCAACCGGGCCAGGTATTTTTCGAAATCGCGCTGCCGCTCGAGGTAGACGTTGTAGGAAACGAAATCGACGTTACTGGGCAGCAAATACTCCGTGGGAGGATAGCTGGCGTAGCTGTAGAGGGGACGCGGATCGGCCTCACGGGCGATGCGGATCAGCTTCTCGACAAACTCGATGACCCGGCGGGCGCCCAGCCAGCGGACCATGGCGTAGGGAATCTCATTGCCCACATAGTAGCCGAATATGGCCTCGTGGCCCTTGTTCTTGGCCACGCCGTCCCGGATCGTCTGCTCGATCTGGCGCCGCATCTTCGGCTGGTTGAGAAACTCGACGTGCTCCGCCCAGGGGATGGAAATGAGCACCCGTAGGCGGAACTCCTTGGCCAGGTCCAGAAACCAGCGCGGTGGGATGTGGTAAACGCGCAGGAGATTGATCCCCAGCTCCTGCATCAGGGTGAAATCCTTCCGAGCTTTCTCCGGGTCTCCCACGAAGTCCCCATTGGCATCCGGCGCAAACGGGCCATAGGTGACGCCTTTGACGAACCACTTCTTGTCGCCTTCGAAAAAGAACTTGGCCCGAACACGAATGGGTTCGAGCGGGGCGGAACTGGCGGAGGCGAGTGGAGCGCTGGGCGCTAGGACTTCTGACATGGAAAGGGCGCTCTTCTTACCTTGGGCGCCCTCTCTCGGCAAGCGGAGTGACAAAACACTCCGTAGAACGCCCCAGGGAGGACGCTTTTTAGGCCAAATCTCCCTTTTTTACCGGATTTATAGGAGGCTACTCCGACTCCCCATGAATCCCCCAAAACTTCGGTTCCGCCATCGGGCTCTCCTGCTCTTCGCGGCCTGCCTCGTCGCAAGCGTTTCCCGTCTATGCGCGAACGAGCCTCCACGCATTGAACTGAACAATCCCCCTTTAGCCGCACTCTACGACGAATACGTGATCGAGACGCTGGATTTACACGACGATCCGATCGACCGGGTCTTGCAGAAGCTCACCGTGGCCATGACGGTTCGACACCCGACAGAAAGACCTATCGGCGTCGTCCTGGTAAAACCCAGCGAAGAACTGCTGCACAAACGTTTTTCGCAGCAGTTCCAAAAGCGGACCTTAAAGCAGCTTTTGGAACACCTCTGCGCCGAGGCAGGTCTACATTACGCGCTGGACTACTCGGCAATCCGAATCGGGGAAAAGAAGGTCGATATTTCCATAAAAGGGATTCGATCCGACACGGCCATTGAAGAAAAAGCGGACCACATGGAAGTAGGTCGATGGATCATGATCCCGAAGATGGAATTGAACGGCTCGGAAATCGCGCCAGTCGCGGATGAAATCTTCAAACAAGCGGTGAAATACAACGCAACGGGAAAACCGATCTCGTTCGAATCCAAATTGAGCGCCGAGCAACGAAAGCGGAAGGTCTACGCTTGGTTTCCCGACGTAGCGGTGCACGAGGCCATAGAATACAGCTGCCTCTCCGCCGGCTTGCGTTACAGTTGCTCATCCGATGGGCATTACGTGCTTTTAGGCAGCAAATGATGCCAGACGGAGACTCGAACGCACCCCGATGGCCGTTTACGTAGACAAGGAACAGAACCCCTTCCGCGGGATGGTCATGTGCCACATGCTAGCCGATTCCCTGGAAGAACTGCACGCGATGGCGGCGCGCATCGGCATGAAGCGGGCTTGGTTTCAGCCCAAAAGCACCCCGCACTACGACCTCTGCCAGGACCGCCGCCGACTGGCGATCGCCTACGGCGCCGTGGAGATCGATCGCGTGCGCACGGTAGAAATCATCCACCAGTGGCGCGCCCGAGCCAGCCAGGGGTGAAGCGATCCTCTTTCTCGCCCCCGAAAAATCCCTCAGGAACTCTGGCAATTTCTTGAACAACGCCCTCGAAATCACCGTCAGAATTCCAGGGTGGGGATTCTCCCCGTAAAGGAGGTGAAAACGAACCGTTATGTTTTACGAGTTGATTGTGCTCGGTCTGGCTTGTCTGGGAGCGCCGATCTGTGCCCGCATGGCGGGCTTTGAGACGCATCGCAAGCCATTTGATGTCGTTGGGGCCAGCGGAATTTTCTTCATGCTGGGAGCGTCATTCAAAATGGCAGGCGAGCTTTTCACGGCCATGATGGCCTTGAGCAACACCCTCATGATGGGGGCGTTTGGACTCGGCTGGGCAGGGCTCCTGATCGGGGCATTCTGGATCGCGGCTGAAGTGTTCCGCGAGACGGACCATGGAATGCTCCACAAAGCTTGAACCGGATAGCTGGGACACCATCGGCGGGAGTGCTGCTCGGAGGCGTCAGCAGAAGGGTAGTAACGCGCCTGCCGTCCAAACAAGGTCGCGGCGTTGATTCACGCGCCGGTCTTCCTGCGCGGCGGCGGGATTTAACCTAAAAACGGGAATAGGATTTAAAACGCAGAGGCGCAGAGACGCAGAGGGAAGGCGGCCGAAACGTGAATTCCGAACCCACGCACCTGCCAGGTGAGAAGCTTTCTGGCATGGACTCGTCTCCTTTCATCTCTGCGTCTCTGCGCCTCTGCGTTTTAAATCCTATTCCATCGTTAGGTCTAACGTCCGATCACCTGCATCGCGCCTGCTCCGAGTCTTTCCCGCTTTTCCCGCGGCCCTTTCTCAGCCAATCCTCCGCGCCTATGCCTCCGATCCTGCATGTGCGCGACCTCTCCATCCGACGCGGTGATACCCAGATCCTCGATGGGTTGAGCTGGACGGTTCAGCGCGGAGAAAACTGGGTGATTCTCGGCGCGAATGGCTCGGGCAAGACTTCGCTCCTGAGCGCGCTGACAGGATATCTCTCGCCAACGAGCGGTGAAATCTCCGTCCTGGGGCAGACTTTCGGCGAGAGCGACTGGCGCGAGCTGCGCAAACACGTGGGCATCGTCAGCTCCAGCGTCCGCCAGATGATGGCGGACCACGAACCAGCACTGGTCACGGTGATCAGCGGCAAATACGCCATGATTGATTACTGGGGCCGGATCCAAGCCGCGGACAAGGTAGCTGCGGCCAAAATCCTGCGCGACGTGGAAGCCTCGCACCTGGCCGACCGGCGCTGGGAAGTGCTCAGCCAGGGAGAGAGGCAGCGCATCCTGATTGGCCGC
>JADMIO011204653.1_pt1 | contig 37490 bp, 29 predicted proteins | sample 8958161 | NCBI WGS metagenome assembly JADMIO01 (sample SAMN16585339, study PRJNA669376) | soil metagenome | isolation source: Crop rotation soil | place: USA: Cullars Rotation, Alabama | collected 2011 | reverse complement strand
AAACCGCCGACGCTACCGAGACTTGGAGCGCCGGGGGCTCGCCGGGTCGGAGACGGGCAGAACGCTCGCCCGCCGCCCGGCGGTCAGCACGGAGACGCCGAGGGCGCGGAGATCTCGCCTAGGCGTACAGCCCGCGCACCATCGTGTCGTGCGCGACGCGGGAGATCCCCAGCATGTACGCGGCGATGCGGTGGCTGACGCCGTACTTCTCCGCCATGGTGGCGACGTCGCGGAACGACTGGACCATGATGTCCTCCAGCCGCTCGTTGACCTCGCTCTCGCGCCAGAAGAATCCCGCGCGGTCCTGGACCCACTCGAAGTACGACACGGTCACGCCGCCGGCGTTGGCCAGGATGTCCGGCACGACGAGGATGCCCTTCTCGTTGAGGATCTCGTCGGCGCGCTGGGTCGTCGGGCCGTTCGCGCCCTCGACGATGATCTTCGCCTTGATGTTCCCCGCGTTCTTCGCGCGGATCTGGTTCTCGTTGGCGGCCGGGATCAGGATGTCGCAGTCGAGCTCGAGGAGCGCCGAGTTCGAGACCGGCTCCACGCCGCCGAATCCGTTGAAGGAGCGGTTGCGCTCGTAGTGCGCCAGGAGAGCCGTCAGGTCGATGCCGTCCCGGGAGACGATCCCGCCCTGGATGTCCGAGACGGCGATGATCTTCGCGCCCGCCTCGTGGCACATGCGCGCCGCGATCGACCCGACGTTGCCGAACCCCTGGACCACGATCCGGCTGCCCTTCAGCGTCAGGCCCTTGAGCGGGGCCGCCTCGCGCGCGATCAGCATGAGGCCGCGTCCCGTCGCCTCGACGCGCCCCCGCGAGCCGCCGAGCGAGAGCGGCTTGCCGGTCACGACCGCGGTCACCGTGTGCCGCGCGTGCATCGAGTACGTGTCCATGACCCAGGCCATCGTCTGGGGATTGGTTCCCATGTCGGGCGCGGGGACGTCCTTCTCCGGACCGAACTGGTCCATGAGCTCGGCCGTGTAGCGCCGGGTGATCCGCTCGAGCTCGGCGCGCGAGAGGCTCTGCGGGTCGCAGATGACGCCGCCCTTGGCGCCGCCGAAGGGGATGTTGACGACCGCGCACTTCCAGGTCATCCAGGCCGCGAGCGCCCGGACCTCGTCGAGCGAGACGTTCTTGTCGAACCGGATCCCGCCCTTGCCGGGGCCCCGGGCGATGTTGTGGAGCACCCGGTAGCCCACGAAGACCTCGATCCGGCCGTCGTCCATCGCGATCGGGATCGAGACCTTGGTCTCGCGGACCGGCTCCCGGAGGACCTTGTACAGGCCCGGGTCGAGGCCCAGCTTCTGGGCCGCGAGGTCGAACCGCGACATCATCTCCTCGAAGGGGTTGGCCGAGTCGGTCCCCTGAGGATGGGACCCGATCGTGGGGAACTGCGGTTCGGTCGGCGCGACTGTGCTCACGGTAAGTTCTCCCGTCGGCGGCTCGTCGGGCGGTCACTGCCGCCACGCCCGCTCCTTTAAGATGTCGGGGGATTCTAACAGCTAGCAGGATGTGAGCGGGTGGATGGAAAGCCGGGGGAGCTCGAAGACGGTGAGATCGTGCGCCGCATACTGTCGGGCGAGGAAGATCTCTTCGAGGTGCTCGTCCGCCGCTACCAGGCGCGGGTCGTCTCTCACGTCTCGCGCATGGTGGGCGTCCGCGAGGACGCGATCGACCTCTCGCAGGAGATCTTCCTCAAGGTCTTCCAGGCGCTCGACCGCTTCAACCCCTCCTACAAGTTCTCGACCTGGCTCTTCCGGATCGCCGGGAACGCCGCGATCGACCACCTGCGCAAGCGGCGCCCCCGAACGGTCCCGCTCGAGGCGCCGGACCAGGAGGGGGGAACCGGCCCCTTCCCCGTGGAGCAGCGCTCGACGGGCCTCGACCCCTACGCCCGGCTGCGCAACCTCGAGCGAGGCGAGGCCATCCTGCGCGCGATCGAGGAGCTGCCGGAGGACTTCCGCGAGCTCATCGCGCTGCGTCACTTCGCGGGTCTGTCTTACGAGGAGATCGCGACGATCAAGGACATGCCGCTCGGGACGGTCAAGAACAAACTCTTTCGCGCCAGAGCCGTATTGAAGGACAGGTTGTCGGGAGAAGTGACGTGACACCGTGCCCTCGCCCTCTGGATCCGATTGACGCCGAAGCGGTTGCCGCCGGCGCCGAGCCGGTCTACGCCTCGGACGCCGCGGCCCACGCGGCCGCCTGCGCCCCCTGCGCGGAGCGGGTGAAGGCCGCCGAGGCCCTCCCGCTGGCCCTGGACCGCCTCTCGGAGGCCCTCGAGCCCGCGCCCGGGCCGGAGGGGCTGGCCGACCGGGTCACGCGTCTCCGGGCCTTCTCCTCCCGGGAACGCCGGACTTACGCCCTCTGGAGGGCGCCGCTCCTGCTGGACCTCGCGCTGGGCGCCGGAGGGGTGGCTCTCCTCGCCCTGCCGGCCCTGACCGCCTCCGAGCAGGTCTCGGTGGGCGCCGCCGCCCTGGCGCCAGCCCTCGCGCTGGCCCGCTCCGCCGCCGGCTGGGCGTTCGAGACGCTTCGCGTCGGGCCCGCAGGTCTCGCCGCGCTCTCCGACGGTCTCCGGGGACAGGGCGCGCTCGGGCTCGTGGCGCTCGCTCTTCTGATCCCCGCCGGCTTCGGTCTGCGTCGGGTGCTCGCGAGGGTACCCGGCCGCCGATGACACGAAGCGGGATCCTCCTTCTCTCCCTCTCCCTTCTGATCCTTCCGGCGGCCGCGTCGCTCGCGGCCTCGCCCGCGTTGACCTCCGTCGGGCACGACCTCGTCGTCTCGCAGGCCCACCCGGGACGCGTCATCGCCGTCCTCGCGGACGTCCGGATCGCGGCGCGCGTCTCGGGAGACGTCGTGGTGTGGGGAGGCCACGTCTCGTTCGCTCCGGGTGGATCCGTCGCCGGAGACCTGCTCGTCTTCGGGGGCTCGATCGAGGCCCCGGCGGACCGCTCCCTCCCGGTCGAGGGCCGCGTGTCGACGCCGGGCACGCTGCTGCGCCTCTATCTCTCGGAGATGCGCCGCGCGCCCTGGGAAGCCTCGGGGACCGGGGCGGTGAGCGCGCCGGGATCGGTGCTCTCCGGCCTGCGCCTCCTGGCGCTCGCGGCCTGGCTCGCGGTCTCGCTCGCGCTGCTCTACTTCTTCGCCTCGCCGCTCGCGCGCGCCGCGATGTCGGCGGAGGAGGACTTCTCGGCGTCGCTCTTCGCCGGCGCGCTCGGGGTGCTGACGCTGTTCCTGGCGGCGGGCGCGGCGCTCTCGCTCCTGCCCGGAGCGCTCGCGATTCCGATCGCGCTCGGCTCCGCGGCGATCGCCGTCGTCGCGAAGGTCTTCGGCATGGTCGCGATCTTCCTCCTCGTCGGGCAGAAGCTCGTCAAGAGCGTTGCGCCGGCTCGGCGTCCGCTCGCACTCGCCGCGGGCTTCGCCCTCCTCGGCGGTCTCTCCCTCGTGCCCTTCGTGGGCGCGCTCGTCTGGAGCGTCGCGTCGATCGTCGCCGTGGGCGTCGCGCTCGTCTCGCGCTTCGGAACTCCTAGATTCCGAGTGGCTTTCTAGCCGCGCGCGCTTCCCGCTTCCGGCTCCCTTCCCGGGTCGGATAGAGTCCTTCGCCATGGAAATCCGCTCCCTCGGAGTGGTTGGCGGCGGGCAGATGGGCAACGGGATCGCCCACGTCGCCGCGGGCGCCGGCTGCTCGGTGATCCTCGTGGACGTCGACGACTCCCTCCTCGCCAGGGCCCGCGGCACGATCCAGAAGAACCTCGAACGCGAGGTCGCCAAGGGCAAGCGCACGGCCGAGGAGCGCGACGCGGCGCTCTCGCGGATCGCTCTGACGACGCGGATCGAGGAGCTCGCCTCCGCCGACGCGGTCATCGAGGCGATCGTCGAGAACGAAGGCGTCAAGAAGGAGCTCTTCGGCCGGCTGGACGGAGTCTGCCGGCCCGAGGCGATCCTGGCGTCGAACACCTCGTCGATCTCGATCACGCGTCTCGCCGCGGCGACCGGGCGCCCGGAGAAGTTCATCGGGATGCACTTCATGAACCCGGTCCCGGTGATGGCCCTCGTCGAGGTCATCCGCGGCCTCGCGACCTCGGACGAGACCGCCGCCGCCGTCGACGCGCTGGCCCGGCGCATGGGCAAGACGCCCATCGTCTGCAACGACTATCCCGGCTTCGTCTCGAACCGGGTCCTGATGCCCATGCTCAACGAGGCGATCGAGGCGCTGCGCGAGGGCGTGGCGACGAAGGAGGCGATCGACGGCATCATGAGGCTCGGCATGAACCACCCGATGGGGCCGCTCACGCTGGCCGACTTCATCGGGCTCGACACCTGTCTCGCGATCCTGCGCGTCCTCCACGAGGGCTTCGGCGATCCGAAGTACCGGCCGAGCCCGCTCCTCGTCCGCATGGTCGACGCGGGATGGCTCGGCAAGAAGACGGGCCGCGGCTTCTACGAGTACCCGGCGTAGCGATGTACTGCCAAGTCTGCGGGCTCAAGAACTCCGACGAAGAGGAGTACTGCGGCCGCTGCAACTCGAAGCTCCTCGTCCTCTCCGGAGTCGGCGTCGTGGAGGAGACGGGGGAGCCCCAGGAGGAGATTCCGTTCGACGAGCATCTCCTCGAGCGGATCTCGACGCTCGAGGACGTGGTCAAGCGCACCGCGGAGGCGGTCAAGTCGCTCTTCGAGTCGATGGGCAACCTCGAGAAGAACCTCTTCGTGGCGCACACGGGCATCCTCGCGCTGCAGGAGACGCTGGAGCGCCGCGGCGCCGTGCGGGCCGAGGAGGTCGTCGACCTCTGGGAATCCAAGATGGACGAGCGCATGCAGGCGGTCGAGAAGAAGGACCGCTTCCTCGAGCGGCGCGATCGGATCATCGGGCGCTTCTCGGGCGCCGACCGCGACGGCTTCCTGAAGAAGCTGCGGGAGGCCGAGTTCGCCATTCTCGCGCTCGACGCCGACCGCGGCATCCGGGTCCTGGAGGAGCTCTACCGGTCGGACCGCGAGAACGTGGAGCTCGGCTTCTATCTGGCGGAGACCTTCTTCTCGGCGGGGGAGCTCGAGCGGGCGTCCGCGTACTTCAAGAAGATCCTGGCCGTGGACCCGACCCACTTCGAGGCCCTCGTCTACAGCGGGATCGCGTCCTCCGAGTCCGGCGATACCGAGGCGGCGGAGGCCGCGCTCAGGCGCGCGATCGACCGCAAGCCGGACGCCTTCCTCCCGCACTTCGCGCTCGGGACCCTCTATGCGCACCTCTCGCGGTGGGAGGAGGCGGAGAGCGCCCTGGTCCGCGCGATCGAGGCCGCGCCGGTTCCGTCGGCTCACATCCTGCTCGGGAACGTGCTGCGCGAGACGGGCGAGCTGACGCGGGCCATTCACGAGTTCGAGGAGGCGAGGCGCCTCGCGCCCGAATCGGAGGAGGCCGTCTTCCAGCTGGGACTCTGCTACCTCGAGAAGAACTGGTTGAAGCGCGCGCTCGAGTGCTTCCAGCAGGCGCTCGAGAAGAACCCGCGGCGGCTCGAGTACCAGGAGGCCGTGCGGCTCCTCGAGAGCCGGCGCGGCTACTCGCTGCCGCGCGTGGACGGGCCCGGCGCCGCCGCCTTCAAGGACGCCGAGGAGAGCGCGGCGCGCGGCTCTCTCGAGCGCGCGCAGGAGCTCTACCGGCAGGCGATGCGCGCGGAGCCGCGCAATCCCACGATCCGCGTCTCCTTCGCGCTCCTCTCGGCGTCGATGGGCCGCTGGAAGGAGGCGATCGCGGCGTGCCGCGAGGTGCTCGCCGCGGACCCGGAGGACGTCGTCGCGGCGGCCGCGTGCTCGACGCTGGCCGAGGCGCTGCGGGCGGAGGGGCGTCCGCGCGAGGCGGCGGAGTTCCTCCGGGAGTTCCTCGACCGCCACTCCTCGAAGACGGCGCAGGCGGTCGGCTACTACGAGCTCGCGACGAGCCTCGCGGAGTCGGGAGACGACCTCGACCTCGCTCTCGACTACGCGGGGCGGGCCCTCGCCGCCGCGCCGGAGGAGCTCAAGCCGTATCCCCTCGCCGCCCTCGGATGGGTGCACTACAAGCGACGCGAGTACGACCGCGCCATCGAGTGTCTGCGCCGCTCGAGCGAGCGCGCCGCGGTGCCGACGACCTTCCATCACCTCGGGATGGCGTACCTCGCCGCGGGCCGCGCCGAGGACGCCAAGTCCGCCTTCACCAAGGCCAAGACCGCGGCGCGCGGCGCCGGGATCGAGGACCGGATGATGCAGCAGCTGCGGTCGAACCTGCGCCTGGTCGAGAAGGTCGGGCCGCGGAAGAAGGAGACGACTGCGGGCCGCAAACCGTAAGCCAAAGCAGCGGCAGGAGTCGGCTCACGGCTCACGGCTCAACCGCTCACGGCTTTGGTATCGTCCCGTCCCAATGCGCTGGTCCCGTTACTTCCTCCAGACCGTCCGGGAGGTCCCCGGCGACGCGGACGCCATCTCGCACGTCCTGCTCTCCCGCGCCGGGATGATCCGCCGCGTCGCGGGCGGGATCTACTCGCTGACGCCCCTCGGCCTGCGCTCGCACCGCAAGACCGAGACGATCGTGCGCGAGGAGATGAACAGCTCGGGGGCGCTCGAGGTGGAGCTGCCGATCCTGCAGCCGCGCGAGCTGTGGGAGGAGAGCGGCCGCTGGGCGCGCTACGAGCGAGAGGAGCTCCTCTTCCACCTGAAGGACCGCAAGGACGGCGAGTACTGCCTGACTCCGACCGCCGAGGAGTGCGTCACGGCGATGGTCCGCGCCGGCGTCACCTCGTATCGCCAGCTCCCGTTCACGCTCTACCAGATCCGGACGAAGTTCCGCGACGAGATCCGCCCGCGCTTCGGGCTGATGCGCGGCCGCGAGTTCCTGATGTACGACGGCTACTCCTTCGACGCGGACGCCGAGGGGCTGGCCCGGTCTTACAGGGAGCAGGACGCGGCGTACCGCCGGATCTTCCAACGCTGCGGACTCGACTTCACGGTCGTCGAGGCGGACTCCGGCGCGATCGGAGGATCGGCCTCGCAGGAGTTCATGGTCCTCGCGGAGACCGGAGAGGACGCGGTCGTCCGGTGCGCGGCGTGCGGGTACGGCGCGAACCTCGAGAAGGCGCAGACGGGCAAGCGCCCGGCGCCGTGGGCCGACGAGACCGAGGCGCCGCTCGTCGAGGTCCCGACGCCCGGAAAGGGAGGCATCGACGACGTCGTCTCCTATCTGGGGATCACGGCGGCCCGGATGATCAAGTGCCTCGTCTACGAGACCGAGCAGGGCTTCGTCGTGGCGCTCCTGCGCGGCGACCTCGACGTCAACGAGGTCGCGCTCAAGAACGCGCTCAAGGTGGACCGCCTCGCGCTCGCCTCCGAGGAGAAGGTCGAGACGGCCACGGGCGCGCCCGTCGGCTACGTCGGACCGCACAAGCTGCCCGGGGACTCCGTGCGCATCGTGGCCGACGAGTCGATCCGCGACGCCGTCAATGCCGTCACCGGCGCGGGCCGCCGCGACTGGCACGTGGCCGGGTTCGTCCAGCGGCGCGACGCCAAGGTCGCCGAGTGGGGCGTCTTCGCGCAGGCGCGCGCGGGCGACCCCTGTCCGCGCTGCGGCAAGCCGCTGACGATCGCGCGGGGCATCGAGGTCGGCCACATCTTCCAGCTCGGGACGAAGTACTCCGCGGCGCTCAAGTGCGAGTTCACCGACGAGAAGGGCGAGAACCATCCCGTCGTCATGGGCACCTACGGCATCGGCGTGGGACGGACCATGGCCAGCGCCGTCGAGCAGCACCACGACGCCGAGGGCATCGTCTGGCCGCTCGCCCTGGCGCCGTTCGAGATCGTGCTCGTCTCCCTGAATCCCTCGGACGAGGCGACGCGGCGCGAGGCGGACGCCCTGTACGACGCCCTCGTCGCCGAGGGGCTGGACGTCTTCTACGACGACCGCGACGAGCGGCCGGGGGTGAAGTTCAAGGACGCGGACCTGATCGGGTTCCCCATCCGGGTCAACGTCGGCGGACGGGCGCTGAAGGACGGCCACGTCGAGGTCGTGTCGCGCCGCGACCGGAGCGCGCGGCCGACGCCGAAGGCGGACGCGGTCGCGGCCGTGAAGCGCCTCCGCGCCGAGCTCGCGGGATGAGGCGCCGCCTCGAGCGCCGCCGGGACTGATGCGGAAGATCACGCCCGAGGAGGCGCTCGAGTACCACGCCCGCGGGCGCAAGGGAAAGGTCGAGGTCGTCCCCTCCAAGCCCTGCCGGACGCAGGAGGACCTCTCGCTCGCCTACAGCCCGGGCGTCGCCGAGCCGTGCCTCGCGATCGCGAAGGACCCGGAGAAGGTCTACGACTACACGACCAAGGGCAACCTCGTCGCGGTCGTCTCGAACGGCACGGCGGTGCTGGGACTCGGCAACATCGGTCCCCTCGCCAGCAAGCCGGTCATGGAGGGGAAGGGCGTCCTGTTCAAGCGCTTCGCGGACATCGACGTCTTCGACATCGAGGTCGACGCCGGGGACGTCGACGCGTTCGTCGACACGGTCGCGCGGATCGCGCCGACGTTCGGCGGCATCAACCTCGAGGACGTCAAGTCGCCGGAGTGCTTCGAGATCGAGGAGCGGCTCAAGAAGCGGCTGCAGATCCCCGTGTTCCACGACGATCAGCACGGCACCGCCATCATCTCCGCCGCGGCGTTCTTGAACGCGCTCGAGATCGTCGGCAAGCGGATCGACCAGGTCAAGGTCGTCTTCGTCGGCGCGGGCGCGTCGGCGACCGCGTGCGCGAAGCTCTACCTGTCGTACGGCGTGCGGCCGGAGAACCTGCGCATGGTGGACAAGTCCGGGGTGATCTACGCCGGCCGCACGAAGGACATGAATCCCTACAAGGCGCAGTTCGCGGTCGAGACCTCCGAGCGCACGCTGACGGACGCCCTCGTTGGCGCCGACGCCTTCATCGGCCTCTCCTCGGGCGGGATCGTGAAGGGCGAGATGCTGAAGGAGATGGCGCGTGACCCGATCGTCTTCGCGCTCGCCAACCCGGAGCCGGAGATCACTCCCGAGGACGCCCGCGCCGCGCGGCCCGACGTCATCATCGCGACGGGCCGCAGCGACTATCCCAACCAGGTCAACAACGTCCTGGGGTTCCCGTTCATCTTCCGCGGCGCACTCGACGTGCGCGCGACCGAGATCAACGAGGCGATGAAGCGGGCCGCGTCCCAGGCGCTCGCCGCGCTCGCCAAGATGGACGTGCCGGACTCGGTCTCCAAGGCGTACGGCGGCGCCTCGTTCCGGTTCGGCCGCGAGTACCTCATCCCGAAGCCCTTCGACCACCGCGTGCTGCTGTGGGTCGCGCCCGCGGTCGCCGAGGCGGCCATGCGCTCGGGCGTCGCGCGGCAGCCGATCGCGGACATGGCGGCGTACCTCCGTCGCCTCGAGGCGATGCTCTCGCGCTCCCGCGAGGTCATGAGCGCGGTCATCGAGAAGGCGCGCCGGGATCCGAGGCGCATCGTCTTTCCGGAGGGCGAGCACCCCAAGGTCCTGCGCGCCGCGAAGATCCTGGCCGAGGAGGGGATCTGCCGTCCGATCCTCCTGGCGCGCGAGGCGGAGATCGAGCCGCTCGCCCGCGAGCTGCAGCTGCCGATGGAGAAGATCGAGCTCGTGAACACGAGCCGCTCGCCCCGGCTCGGGCGATACGCCGAGCGACTCGAGCAGCTCCGCCGCCGCCATGGGATGACGCCGGAGGACGCGGCCAAGCAGGCGCGCGTGCGCAACGTCTTCGGGCCGCTGATGCTCGATGCCGGCGACGCCGACGGCGTGATCTCCGGACTGACCCAGTCCTACTCCGACACCATCCGGCCGGCGCTCCAGATCCTGGGAACGGCGCCCGGCGTCCGAAGGGTGTCGGGTCTCTACATCCTCATGCTCAAGCACCAGACGTTCTTCTTCGCGGACACGACGGTCAACATCGAGCCGACCGCGGAGGACCTGGCGGAGATCGCCATCCTGACCGCGGACGCCGTGCGCCGGTTCGACATCGAGCCGCGCACCGCGATGGTCTCCTTCTCGAACTTCGGCTCGAACACGCACGCGAGCGCGCTCAAGGTCAAGAACGCGGTGGAGCGGGTCAAGCGCGCGCGCCCGGACCTCGCGATCGACGGCGAGATGCAGGCCGACTACGCGGTCGTGCCCGAGATGCTGGAGGCGCATTATCCGTGGGCCGCGGTCCAGCGCCCGAACGTGCTGATCTTCGCCGACCTCGAGGCCGCCAACGCCGCATACAAGCTGGTGTGGCGGCTCGCGGGCGCGGAGGCCATCGGCCCGATCCTGCTCGGCCTGAGCAAGCCGGTGCACGTGCTTCAGCGCGGTGTCGAGGTCGCGGACATCGTCAACATGGCCGCGATCGCGGTCGTGGACGCTCAGGAAAAGGGTGCCGCCCAGGAGAACCCGGCGGCCCGCGGTTGAGCGCGCCCTTCGCCGGAGACCTGGCGGGGAAGCTCTTCAAGGCGGGATAGCCGCTCCGAGCCTGCGATAGAGTCGCGCCAACATTCAGGGGGCGGGAAATGAAGGCAGGAAAGCCACTCGCGGCTCTCACCGGTTTCCTCCTCGGGATCGCGGCGACGGCGCACGCTCAGCAGATCACCGAGTTCCCGACTCCGTCGCGGCTGAGCGACCCGGTCTTCATCACGGCCGGCCCCGACGGCGCGCTCTGGTTCACCGAGAGCGGGCTCGGCAAGATCGGCCGCATCACGACGCAGGGCGCGATCACCGAGTTCCAGGCCACCGCCCAGGCAAACAACGTGCAGGGCATCGCGTCCGGCTCGGATGGGAACCTGTGGTTCACGGAGATCACCGCGAGCGCGATCGGCCGGATGACGACGGCGGGCGCCGTCACTGAGTTTCCGTTGCCGGCGCCGGCGAGCGGCCCCTACCAGATCGCCGCGGGACCCGACGGGAGCCTCTGGTTCACCGAGACGGGCGGCGCGCGGATCGGCCGGATCTCGACGTCCGGGACGATCACCGAGTTTCCGACCTCCTCGGCGGCGCGCGGGATCGCCGTCGGGGCGGATGGCAACCTCTGGTTCACGGAGACGAGCCTGGGAACCGTCGGAAGACTGACTCCGGCCGGCGTGCTCACGGAGTTTCCCGGGAGCGCCACCGTCGATCTGCCCTGCATGACCTCGGGCCCGGGAGGCCTGTGGTTCACCGATTTCACGTCGAGTGCCGTCCGGCGGATCTCGACGGCGGGCCAGTTCTTTGGTCCGTTCCCGACGGCGACGCCCGACGCCGACCCGCTCGGGATCGCGGCGTCGGCGGATGGATTTCTCTGGTTCGCGGAGTCGGCGGGGAACCGGATCGGCCGCCTCGCAGGGGATGGGAGCTCGATCGTCGAGTTCCCCGTGCCGACGGCGGACTCCTTCCCGACCGGCGTCGCCATCGGCCCCGACGGCAACGTCTGGTTCACGGAACAGGCGGAGGCGGCGGGCGCCATCGGGAGACTCGTGCCGCCGCGGGTCCCCGGCGTCCCGGTCCCGGCGGTGTCCGGGACCGGCCTCGCCGCGCTCGGCCTCGGGCTCGCGCTGATCGCGGTGCTCGTCTTGCGGCGGTCCTGAAGCCAGCTCTTCAGCGAGAGAGTCAAGCTGCGGCGGCCGCCCGGAACCTCGGTGAGGCGTTGGCCGCCTTGGCCGCCGCCGGCTTCGACTCGCGAGCGTGACGAGCTCGCGCCCTCGCTACCTCAGCTCGCGCCCTCGCTACCTCAGATAGCCCCAGTTGTGTAACTTGTCCGAGTCCTCGGCCCATCGCTCGCCGATGTCGTCGCGGTAGTACATGTTGGGGATGAGGATGTTCCGCACGCGCGTGTAGGCCTGCTCGCGGGCCTGTTTCATCGTCTGGCCCAGCCCCACGACCGTCAGCACGACGCCGGAAGTCCCCGCGACGAGCCACTGGCCCTCGACGATCTTGACGTCCTCGATATGGACCTCCTCCGGCGTGCCCTTCTTGAAGACGATCACGGCGTTCTTCGTGAAGGACTCGAAGGTCGCGTTGTCGTCGAAGGGGAAGGGAGGCATCACGATCCGCACGCCGACCTGGAAGCCGCTCTTGCACTTGAGCCTGGGATCGACGCCGTGGGCGAGGTCCCAGAGGAAGAGGCCGATGGGCGTGAGCATGCCCTCCTGCTGGATGAAGATCGTCGGGTAGCCGAAGCGCGACGTGAACTCGAGGGGGTAGATGCCGTTGTTGTTGACGATGCAGTTGACGTCGATGTAGCCGACGTAGCCCTCCTCGGCCAGTCGCGGCTCCATCTTGAGCAGCGTCTGCTCGAAGATCTTGTTGGGCTCGCTCCAGAACATCGTCGTGCCCATCTCGCCGGTCGGCGGGCCGCTGTTTCCGGGGAAGAGCTTCTTGTGCTCGAAGTTCGTGTTGATGGGGTAGACGTAGCTCTTCCCGTTGAAGAACGCGCCGACGGCAACCTCGACGCCGATGACGCGCTTCTGGAGCTGGAAGACCTTGATCTCGTCGGCGAAGGCCTTCTTGTACGCCTCGAGCATACGGACGACGTCCTGCCCGTCCTCCTCGTCGCCCACGAAGAGCCGCCGCTTGACGTTGCCGGCGGCGCCCGACGGCTTGATGACGTAGCGCGTCGGGTTCTCCTGGACGTAGGCGATCGCCTCGTCGAAGTTGTCGAAGTCACGGTACGGGATGATCGTGACGCCGGCCTTCTTGAGCTCCTCCTGGCCGAACGAGCGGTCGTCCTCGAGCCGATCCGTGTAGGGCGTGCCGCCGACGACGGCCTTGCCCCTCGCCCGCAGCGCGACGGCCTTCTCGCCCTGGCCGAGCGTGTCGTCGAAGACGATGACGTCGGCCCAGTCGACGTCCTTCTCCCAATCGTCCGTCTTCGGGACGAACCCGTCCGCGATGTCCTTCTCCTCCGGATCTCCGATGAAGTAGCGGACCTCGTGGCCCTCCTTCAGGACTTGCCAGGCGATGTCGCCGACCAGTCCCGTCAGGGACACGAACAGGAACTTGCGCTTTTTCTCCATCGAAGTGGCGGGATTCTACACGGCGTGACGCCGATCACGGCGAAGCCGTGTCGCCTTCGAGGGTCGATTTCCGCTTTAGACGGTGAGGACCCGAGGAGGAATCATGCGCAGCGGACCGGGATTCGTTCGGGTGGGGGGTCTGACACTTGGACTCGTTCTGATCGCGCCCTTCGGCGCCCGGGCGCAGATGATCGACGCGACGACGGCGCCCAACACCGCGGCGGACGGCATCCACAAGTCGCTCGCCGAGGAGATCGGGTCGGGCCGCGGCGACTGGAACACGCCGGGATCCGCGTCGTTTTTGATCAGCCGCGATCCGTACCGCGCCATCCGCCGCGGGCGGCAGATCTTCCAGCGCAAGTTCACGCGGACCGACGGCCAGGGGCCGGTCACCGACGACGGAACCGGCGACATCAACACGACGCTCGCGATCGGTGCGGGCCTCGCGGACAGCTGCGCGGCCTGCCACGGGCGCCCTCGCGGCGCCGCGGGCGGTGGGGGAGACGTCGTCACGCGCCCGGACAGTCGCGACGCGCCGCACCTCTTCGGCCTCGGCCTCAAGGAGATGCTGGCCGACGAGATCACGGGCGCGCTCCGGCGGATCCAGGCCGACGCGATTCTCGCCGCCAGATCGAGCGGGGTCCCCGCCACGCGCGCCCTGAAGGCCAAGGGGATCGACTACGGCATCCTCACGGCCTCGCCCAACGGGACGGTCGACACGTCGCAGGTCCAGGGGGTGGATCCGGACCTCCGGGTGCGGCCCTTCTTCGCGCACGGGGGCACGATCTCGATCCGCGAGTTCGTCGTCGGCGCGCTGAACGCGGAGATGGGTCTCCAGGCCGCCGACCCGGATCTCGCGCTCGCGAGCGCGCATGGGCAGATCACGACGCCCTCGGGCATGGTGCTCGACGGCCGCGTCGACAAGATCGAGGCGCCACCCGTTCCCAATCCGGCCGGCGAGCCCAACGGGAACGTCTCCGGCGGAGAGGTGCCGACGGCCCTGGTGGACTATCTCGAGTTCTATCTCCTGAACTACTTCAAGCCCGGCCTCTACCAGCAGGACGGCGTCACGAGGCGGGGGCGGCTCACGATGGCGCAGATCGGCTGCACGTCGTGCCACATGGCCGACCTCGGCATCGAGCGCGACCGGCGGGTCGCAGACGTCGAGACCGTGTACGACGAGAAGCGCGGGATCTTCAACGGGCTGTACGCAACGGCGATGCCTCTCGCGGACGCGGTCGACGACGGATCGGGTCAGCCCGCGCTCAAGAAGCCGCGGCTCCAGCCGTTCCTCGTCCAGAACATCTTCACCGACTTCAAGCGCCACGACGTCGGCTCGTCGTTCTACGAGCGCAACTGGGACGGCACGCTGCAGAAGCAGTTCCTGACGCGTCCGCTGTGGGGGATCGGCAGCAAGGCCTCCTACGGCCACGACGGGCGCAGCGTCACGCTGACCGAGGTCATCCTCCGGCACGGCGGAGAGGCCCAGGCCTCGCGGGACGCGTTCGCGGCCCTGGATCCGCCGAGGAGGAGGGCGGTGCTCGAGTTCCTGCGCTCGCTCGTGCTGTTCCCGCCGGACGACACCGCGTCGAACCTGGATCCGGGCGACGCGACGACTCCGGACTTCCCGCAGTTCGGCCACGGCAGCATCCGGCTGACCGCGCTCTTCAACGATCCCAACGACAAGGAATAGTTCGGCGATGGGCCGCGGCGCCTCCGCGCGCCGCGGCCGCTCAGGACTTCGCGGCTTGCAGGAGCCGGCGAGCCCGGAGCGTCTTCGGGTGCCCGTCGCCGAGAGTCCGCTGGAGATGGTCCTCGGCCTTCGCGAGCGTTTCTCGCGCCTCCGGCCGGCGAGCCGAGAGCTGCGTCTCTCCGAGCTCCAGCAGGGACAGGCCCGACAGATACGAAGGCGCTCCCGGCTCGACGAAGGTCGCGGCGAGTGCGAGGCCCTTCCGGGCGGCGGCCTCCGCGGCCTCGAGGTGGCCCATCGACCGCTCGGCGCGTGAGAGCCCGGTGTAGGCGAGCACGTTCAGGCTGATCCTCGCCGGCCACTTTTCGAAGTCTCCGAGCGACTCGGCGAACAGATCGCGGGCCTTCTCTCCGTGCCCGCGGTCCAGCTCGAGGAGTCCCCAGGAGTACGCGAAGTGCGCCCTGCGCAGCACGCCGAGCCTCGGACTCTGTCGCCAGTGGTCGAACTCCGCGAGCTCGCCCGAGGCCCGGGCCGGATCTCCGCTCTCGACGTACAGGTCGGCGAGCTCGAGCGCGGAGTCGATCTCCTCGCGGTCGAACTTCCGGTCCCGCGCGGAACGGATCGCCGCCTCGTAGAACGGCATCGCCTCGGCGTACCGGGCGAGGCCGAACAACACGCCGGCGTAGTTCTGGAGGGACGTGGGTCCGGCGGAGGCGCCCTCGACGGAGCGATGCAGCTCCATGCACTTCCGGAAGAGGGGCTCCGCCTTGAGCATGTCGCTCTGGTAGTAGACGAGTCCCCAGTTGTTGAACGTATCGGCGGCGGCGACCGTGTTCTCGAGGCCGGCCTGCTCGAGGCTCTTGACCACCCTGGCGTAGGCGGCGTCCGCCCGGGTGTTCTGCCGGGTCAGGTAGTACCCGTAGGCCAGCGCCGCCTGGGCCTCGATGCGGGCGGGCTTCGTGGCCAGGGGAGACTTGTCGAGCAGGTCGAGCGCCGCCTGGGCGTTTCGGATCATCGGCTCGCCCTCGTCCGTGAAGAATCCGAACTCCGCCCACAAGCTGAGGCACGAGGCGCGGGGGAGCGCGTATCGCGGGTCGTTCGGAAGACCCGCCAGCGCTCCCGCGATCATGGTCTCGGCCATCGCGCGCTTCCCGCGGGCGAGCCGCGTGATGGCGAGCGGGCACAGGGCCCGCGCCTGGAGTGCGGAATCGTGGGATCGCCGTGCGAGGGCGGCGGCGCGCCGGAAGAGCGGCTCGGCCTTGTCGAACTGCTCGGCCGTGTAATACCGCTCGCCGACCACCGTCAGCATCTCGGCGCGCAGGGCGTCGTTGTCGGAGAACTGCTTGTCGATCAGGCCCTCGCCCTGCTCCAGGAGCTCGCCGACCGAAAACTTCTTCTCCCCGGGAGCGGCGACGCTCAGGAGAAATCCCAGGAAATCGGTGGCGGCGGTGGCGCGCGCGAGCTCGGCCTGCGCGACGTCGCGCTCTCGCCTCGCCTCTCTCGCCTTCCACAGGATGCCGGCGGCGCCCGCCACGGCGGCGAGCATCACCAGCACGGCCGCGGCGACCCCGCCGCGGTTGCGGCGGACGAACTTCGCCGCCCGATATCCCAGGGTGTCGGGACGCGCGCGGATCGGCTCGTTGCGGAGGTAGCGGCGCACGTCCTCGGCGAGCGCCGTCACCGACGCGTAGCGTTCGGCCGGGTTCTTCTTGAGGGCCTTCGCGACGATCGTGTCCAGGTCGCCGCGGAGCTGCCGGTGGAGCGCATCCGGTGTGGTCGCGCGCGCGGCCGCGCGCTCGCGGAGCGTCTCCGGAGCCTGATCACGCGTCGCGGCGACGGCGGTCGACGGCCGCTCGGGTTCCCTTTCGAGGATGAACCGGAGCAGCTCCGCCGGCGACTGGCGCGAGCCGTCGGCCGGGTGGCGTCCAGTCAGCAGAACGTAGAGCAGGACCCCCAGCGCGTAGACGTCGGTCGCGGTCGTGACCGCCCCGCCGGCGACCTGCTCGGGCGCGGCGAACTCCGGAGTCAGCGCGCGGCCCGCCGCCCGGGTGACGGCAGTCTCGTCCCCGGCCTGTCCCTCCCTCTCGAGCAGCTTGGCGATTCCGAAGTCGAGCAGCTTGACCTGGCCGTTGCCGTCGACGAGGACGTTCGACGGCTTGATGTCGCGATGGACGATCAGGTTGGCGTGCGCGTGAGAGACCGCCTTCAGGACGTCCCGAAAGAGCCGCAGGCGCTCCCGGAGGTCGAGCGCGTTCAGGTCGCAGAAGCGGTCGATGGGCTCGCCCTCGACGTACTCGAGCACGAGATAGGGCTGCCCCGACGGTGAGACGCCGGCGTCGAGGAGCCGGGCGATGTGCGGGTCGGCGAGCCGCGCGAGGATGTTGCCCTCGCGACGGAATCGCTCCTCGCCGGCGCGGCCGATCAGGCTCGCGTTGAGGAGCTTGACGGCGGCCATCCCCTCGAAGCGGCCGTCGCTCCTCTTCGCCAGCCAAACGCTGCCCATTCCGCCCTGTCCGATCTGCGACGCCAGGACGTAATGGCCGAGCGTCTGACCGGCGAGCGTCGCGGCCTCGGGGAGAGGCGACGGGCCCTCGAGGAATCCCTCGAGGCTGGACTGGCTCCGCGCGGCGAGGAGGCCCTCCAGATCGCTCGCGAGGGCCGCATCGCGCGCGCGCAGATCCGCGAGCCAGGCCTTGCGTTCCGCCGCGAGCATCTCGAGCGCGCGGTCGAGATGCTCGCTCAGCACCCGCCATCGGCCGGGATCTTCGAGGCTCATCGGGTGTTCTCCTGGATCTTGCGGCGGAGATACATCCGCGCCTTCTCCCAGTGGCGCTGCACGGTGCGCTCCGAGACCCCGCGCATCTTCGCGATCTCCGCAAACGAGAAGCCGCAGAAGAACTTGAGGTCGACGATGTCGGCGAGGGGAGGATCGACGGCCGCGAGTTCCTCGAGGGCCGCGCCGATCTCGATGAGGTCCCCTCCGTCCGCCGCGACGGCGGTCTCCTCGTCGAGCGTGGTGGCCGCGAGGGCGCCGCCGCGCTTCTGGGCTCCGCGGCGGCGTGCGTAGTCGATGATCAGGCCTCGCATCACCTTCGCGGCGTAGCCGAGGAAACGGTCTCGGTCGGGAAAGACAGATCCCTCGCGCTGCGCGATGTCGAGGTAGGCCTCGTGGAGGAGCGTGGTCGGGCCGAGCGTCATGCGGGAGCCGGCCCCCGCGAGCTTGCGGCGAGCGAGCTCGTGGAGCTCGGCGTAGAGCGCGGCGAACAGAGCGTCGGCTGCCTTGCGGTCGCCGCCCTCGGTGGAGGCGATCAGCGCGGAGATCGTGGGTGGCATCGGGCGGCCATCGAAATGACCTTTGGAGGCCTCAGGCTACACCCGGCGAGCGGAGCGCATGTCGTCTTTTGCCGGCGGTTTTCGCTTTCTGGAGTGGAGGCGAAACATGAGCACGCCGAGACTCGCGAGACGGAGTCTGTGGATCTGGGGAGGTTTCTGTCTGGTGCTCGTGACGGGGGTCACGCTCGCGGGCGCCGGCGCCGGACGGAAAACGGCGCATCGGCCGGCAGCGATCGTCCACGCCACGGCGGCCGCGCCTGCGGCCAGCGACGGCGGCACGGCCGCCGCGCACGCGGACCGCGACGTCTGCGCGCAGCAGCTCGACTGAGGCCGCCTCTCTTCCGAGGAGCGAGCGCTAGGGTTTCGCCGACTCCTTCAGCGCGAGCCGGCCGGCTCGCCGGCACGTTGCGACGCTCGGTCGTGCGCCCCTACGGCCGCCTCACCGTGAGCGGTCCGCGCTCGCGCGGTCGGCGAGACCGGAGTGGAGCTCCCGCGGCCTCGACGAGGGGAACGCGTAGCCGGCCGCGTCACCGTCGCGCCGAGCGTCGCGCGTGGCTCTTCAACGACCCGAGCGAGAAGGACGGGGAGCGGGACTCTTCCGGCGGCGGCGCCCGAAAATCAGCGTCGGGCGTCGCCCGCCGTTCGCGCGGCGTATCCGGCGAGCCGGCTCTGCGCTTCGAGGACCGCGGGGTGCGAGTCCCCGAGCGTGGGCCGCATCTGGGCGAGCGACTCGGTGAAGAGCCGCTGCGCCTCGGCCTGGCTTCCCCGGGCGAAGTCGACCTCGGCCAGCGCCGCCTGACTCAGACCGCCCCAGGAGGATCGCGCGACTCGGCCGCGGAACTTCTCCGCGAGATCGAGAGCGCGCCGGGCCCATCGATCGGCCTCTTCGACGCGACGCGTCTGCACGTCGAGCCGGGCGAGGCTCAGCAGGGCCTCGATGTGCGACGTGTGTCTCTCGGTGCTCCTGTCGTAGATCCCTACGGACTCGGTGAGGAGCCGCCGAGCCGTTTCCTCATCGCCCGTGGCGGCGGCAAGCAGACCTTGCTCGGCCGAGAGCTCCGCGATGAACCCGTGGACCGCGGGGAGCGATGACCTCAATGCCGGCTCCGCCTCGAGCAGGGCCTCTCGCGCACAGGGAAGCTCGCCGAGGCTGCGGCAGGCCCGGGCCAGACCGAGGCTCGTCGTTCCGACCGTGAGGACGTTCTCGTGCTGGCGCGCCTCCGCGCGCGCGTGCTCGTAGACCGAGCGCGCTTCACGGTACCGGGCGAGCCGATTCAGGCATCGGCCGTAATTCGCCCGAAAGGCGGCCGGGACGGCCTCGGTCGTCTCCCCGGCTTTCTCCATCACGGCGATGGCCCTCGCCTGGAGTTCGAAGGCGCCGAGGATGTCGGTGTTGGAGCGGGCGAGCGCCCAGTTGTTCAGGAGCGTCGCGGCCTCGTTCGAGTCGTCCCGTCCGAAGCGATGGAGCTGATTCCAGGCGTCCGTAAAGGCGTCCTCCGCGCCGGCGGTGTCGCCCCGCATGTCGTAGCCGAGAGCCAGCAGGTGGGTCGCGTTGATCCGGGTTCCGGGAAAGGCCTCGGGATCGCGGCGCATCCGCGCGATGGCCTTCCGGGCATTCGCGACCGCCGCCTCCGCGTCTCCCTCGGTGGTCGCGATGTAGCCCTTGTCGACCGTGCAACCCGCGGCGACGTCGTCGAACCGCGGCTCGTCCGTCATCTGAGCCAGCGCGGAGTCGATCAGCCGGCGCGCCTCGGCGAAGTCGCCCGAAAGCGCGACCGTGCGAGCCCACCCGCAGGCGGCGTTGGCCCGCACGGACGGGTCCGTGAGCCGGAGGGAAGCGTCGTACGCCCGGCGCATCGTTCGTGTCGCGTTGTCCGTCTCCTCGAGGGCGTTGTAGATGTCGCCGAGCTCGACGAGGAGCTCGACCTCGATCGCCTCGTCGTTGCCGAAGCGCTTGCCAACGAGCCTCTCCGCGCGACCGAGCAGCTCGTGCATCGTGATGGGCTTGCCGGCGGGAACGGCCTCGCCGAGAAGGAAGGCCGTGAACTCGTTCACGTCGCGCGACCGCGTCAGCTGCTGGAGGGCGAAGTCGCGCTCCTCGGTGGCGCGGTGCGCCTCCCGCTGCGCCCGCGCGGCCTGAGCGGTCGCGCGGCGCGCCTGCGTGATCGTGCCCACGAGGCCGGCGGCGAGCGCAATCAGGGCGGCCGCCGACAGCGCCACGGCCAGGGCGTTGCGCCGCACGAATTTCGCGGCGCGATAGCGCAGCGTGTCGGGACGGGCGGAAATCGGCTCGTCGCGCAGAAACCGGCGGAGATCGTCGGCGAGCGCTGTGACCGACGGATAACGTTCGGCCGGATCCTTCTTCAGGGTCTTCGCCACGATCGTGTCGAGGTCGCCCCGCACCTCTCGCCGCAGCGCGTCGGGAGTGGTCCCGCGGGCCTCGGCGGCGCGGCGCGATTCCTCGGGGTCCGCCGTCCGGCCTCCGGCGGCGTCGGAAAGTCGCGGCGGCTGCTCGTCCACGATCGCCCGTACGATCTCCGCCGGCGATCGCAGCGCGCTCCCGGCCGGATGACGGCCGGACAGAAGGATGTAGAGCAGCGTGCCGAGGGCATAGACGTCGGTGGCCGTCGTCACCGCGCCTCCGGTTATCTGCTCGGGAGCGGCGAACTCGGGCGTCAGCGCGCGGCCCGCCTCTCGCGTGAGCGCGGTCGCGGCTCCGCCCTCGCCCTCTCCCTCGAGCAGCTTCGCGATGCCGAAGTCGAGGAGCTTGACGCGGCCGTTGCGGTCCACCAGCACGTTGGAAGGCTTGAGGTCGCGGTGGACGATGAGGTTGGCGTGCGCGTGTCCGACCGCCTCGAGGACATCGAGGAAGAGACGCAACCGCCCGGCGACCGTGAGCCTGTTCTCGTCGCCATAGCGGTCGATCGGCTCACCCTCCACGTACTCGAGGACGAGATAGGGCTGCCCGGACGAGGAGACGCCGGCGTCAAGCAGGCGCGCGATGTGCGGATGCGCGAGCCGCGCCAGGATCGAGCCCTCGCGGCGGAAGCGCTCCGCGCCGGCGCGCCCGACCAGGCTCGCGTTGAGGAGCTTGACGGCCGCCGCGCCCTCGAAGCGGCCGTCGCTGCGGTCGGCCAGCCACACGGTTCCCATTCCGCCCTGTCCGAGCAGGGACGTCAGCGTATAGGGACCGATCGTCTGCCCGGCGAGCGACGTGGGGGGCGACGCCGGCGGAGCCCCTCCCAGGAAGTCCTCGCGACTGGCGCGGTCCCGCTCCTCGAGCAGCGTCTCGAGGTCCTCGGCGAGCTCCGCGTCGCTGGCCCGCAGACGGTCGAGCCACGTCTTCCGCTCGTCTTCCGGCAACTCCAGGACCCGGTCGAGATGCGGGCTCAGCTCCCGCCAGCGCTCGTCGCTCAGCGGTCGCACGGGCTTCTCTCAGGCCTCCGCGGCCTCGCGGAGCCTGCGATGGAAGTAGAGCCGCGCCTTCTCCCGCTGGCGCTGGACCGTGCGCTCCGAGACCACGCGCATCCGCGCGATCTCCGGGCAGGAGAACCCGCAGAAGAACTTAAGGTCGACGACGTCCGCGAGCGGGCCGTGGAGGAGCGTGGTCGGCATCGGACGGCCATCGGAATGACCTCGGGAAGGTCTCAGGCTACACCCCGGACCGTCCTCGCGGAAGTCCGCGTCGTCTTTGACTCGCGCTTTGCGCTCTCTCTCATGGGGTGACCCATGAGCACGCCGAGGTCCGCCGCGCCGTCGCCGACGGCCGCGGCTCTCGAGAAGCGCAGTGCGTGGCTGGATCGGTCCGTTTCTGATTCTGGCCGCGGGAGTCTCGATCGTGGGAGCGTCGCGAAAGGCGACGGCCGCGCCCGCCGGGACCGCGGCGGAGATCGTTCCCGGTTTCGCGCAGGCCGGACGTGGACACGCTCGACCTGCAGCTCGACTGAGCCCGATCGGCCAGCGTCCTAGCGCGACGCGGGAACCGATCGGACCCTCAGCGCGGCGGAGGGCCGCGTCCGTGCAAGCGCGAGGGCGGCCAACCGGGATCGGATCGCCTCGGCCTCCTGAGCCTGCGCTCCGGGGACGTCTTTCACCACGCTCTGCGCGTCGCGCAGGAGCGCTTCGGCTTCGTCGTAACGCCCGAGCGCGATGAGGGCCGCTCCGAGATCGCTCTTCGGCACCCCGACGCGCCAGTCATTGGTGGGGAACGTGCGCTGCCGGATACGCAACGCATCCCCGAAGAGCGGGACCGCTTCGGCGGGGCGTCCGCGGGCCAGATGCACGCGCCCGAGCGCGATCTCGCCCGCGGCGACTCGGGGATGGTCCTGGCCGAGGGAGGTCCGGGTGATCCGGAGTCCCTCCTGCGCCTCGGTCTCGGCCTCGTCGTTCTTCCCCCGCTGAAGCAGGGAGAGGGACAGGTTGACCCGCGCGTTGCCGACGGTCGGGTGCTCGGGGCCGAGGATCTCGAGATCGATCGCGAGGGATTGCCGGAAGAGCGATTCGGCCTCCGCCAGCTCCCCCCGATCCTGGGCCACGAGGGCCAGATTGTTGAGCAGCGTGGCCACGTGCGGGTGCTCCTCGCCGCGAGTCTTCCGGAAGATCGGCAGGGCCTGGCGAAACAGCGATTCGGCGCCCGCCAGATCGCCACGTCGCCGCAGGATATGCGCGAGATCGTTGAGGCTCACGGCGAGCTCGTGCTCGGCGTCCTCGCCGATCACCTTCCGCCGAATCGCGATCGACTCACGCAGGAGCGGCTCCGCCTTTTCGTCGTGCCCCTCGTTCTCGTAGACGGCGGCGAGCTCCACGAGGGTCACCGCGACGTCGCCGTGCTCCGGTCCCAGGAGCTTCCTCCGCACCGCGAGCGATTCCTGGAGCGACGCTTCCGCCGCGGGATATTCGGCCCGCTCCCGCAACAGGACCCCGAGCTCGTTGAGGGCCTTGGCGACGAGCAGGTTCTCGGAGCCGAGCGTGCGGCGTCCGGTCGCGAGAGCCTGCTCGAGCAGGGGCCGCGCCTTGTCGTCGAGATCCAGCCGGTGGTAGATCTGTCCCAGGAGGCTCAGCATCTCGACCTGCACCTCCGGTTGATCGGCGAGCTCCTTCTGGAACCGCTCGGCCCCCGCGTCGAGGAGCGAGCGGAGGGTCGGCTCCTTCACCTGATGGCTGGCGAACGGGTCCGCTCCGCTCAAGAGGCCCGTGAGCAGCTCGCTGACCTTCGTGGCCTTCTGCGCTTCGAGCCGCGCGCGGTCGCGCTCCCTCGCCAGACGCGCCGTGTAGAAGCCGACGAGGCCGGCGAGGAGGACGGCCACGGCCGCCGCGGCGGCGACGCCCCAGGTATGTCGGCGAACGAACTTCGAGACGCGGTAGACGAGCGTGTCCCGCCGGGCCGCGATCGGCTCATGCGCGAGGAAGCGCGCCAGGTCGTCCGCGAGCTCCGCCACGGAACCGTAACGCTCCTCCGGGCGCTTCTTGAGAGCCTTCGCCACGATCGTGTCGAGATCCCCGCGGAGAGTGCGCCGGCGCCCTTCCGGCGCCGCGTCCGACGCGCGCGGGGGCTCGGCCTCGACGATCGTCTTCACGAGGTCGGCGGGCGAGCCGAGCGCCTCCTCGGCGGGATGCCGGCCGCTCAGCAGCACGTAGAGCAGGATCCCCAGGGCATAGACGTCCGTCGCCGTCGTGACGGCGCCGCCGGTCACCTGCTCGGGCGCGGCGTACTCGAGGGTCAGGGCGCTGCCGCCGTCGCGCGTCAGCGCCGTGACCTCGCCGCCGGCCGTCTCGTCCTGCAGGAGCTTGGCGATGCCGAAGTCGAGGAGCTTCACGCGGCCGTCGTCGTTCACCAGGACGTTCGAGGGCTTGATGTCGCGATGCACGATCAGGTTCGCGTGCGCGTGCGCGACCGCCTCGAGGACCGAGAGGAACAGACGCAGCCGTTCGTCGATGCCCAGCTCGTGGGCCGCGCAGAAGCGGTCGATCGGCTCGCCGGCGACGTGCTCGAGGACGAGGTAGGGCTGCCCGCCGCGCGACACGCCCGCGTCGATCAGACGCGCGATGTGAGGATGCGTGAGCCTCGCGAGGATGGTTCCCTCGCGGCGGAAGCGTTCCTCGCCGGCCCGGCCCACGAGGCTCAGGTTCAGAAGCTTGACCGCGGCGCGGCCCTCGAAGCGGCCGTCGCTGCGTCTCGCGAGCCAGACCGCGCCCATGCCTCCCTGCCCGATGAGCTGCTCGAGGGTGTAGGCGCCGAGCACCTGTCCGGCGAGCGACGCGGCGGGCAGAGCCGGGGCGAACTGGAGGAAGCGGTCCCGGTCCGCGTCGGCGCGGAGCGCGAGCAGGATCTCGAGGTCCGCCGCGGCGAGCGGATCCTCGGCGCGCAGCGCGTCGAGCCAGTCGCCGCGCTCCGAGCCGGACATGTCGAGAGCGCGCTCGAGGAGGGGACCGATCGCCAGCCACCGCTCCCTGCAGAGCCCGGGCATCAGGCGCTCTTCGAGTGCAGCGCGTGATACAGGTACAGGCGCGCCTTCTCCCAGTGACGCTGGACCGTTCGCTCCGAGATGCCGCGCATCGCGCCGATCTCCTCGAACGAGAAGCCGCCGAAAAACTTGAGATCCACGAGCTCGGCGAGCGACGCGTCCACCGCCGCGAGCTCCTCGAGGGCCGCGTCGACGTCCACGAGCTCCCGGGCATCCGCGAGCTCGGTGCCCGGCTCGGTCAGCAGTGAGGTGATGAAGAAGCCGCCGCCCCGCTTCTGCGCCTGGCGCCGGCGCGCGTAGTCGATGATCAGACGCCGCATCACTTTCGCGGCGTACCCCATGAAACGCGCGCGGTCGGGAAACTCGGCGCCGTCCTGCCGCGCCATGTTGAGGTAGGCCTCGTGAAGCAGCGTCGTCGTGCCGAGCGTCAGGCCGCCGCCACCGCGCGCGAGCTGGCGGCCGGCGAGCCGGTGCAGCTCGGAGTACAGGGCCGCGAAGAGAGCGTCGGCCGCGGTGTGGTCGCCGCGCTCGGCGGAGGCGATGAGGGAACCGATGGTGGTCGCCACGTGAGGGCCCCGTCCGTATCAGCCCGTCGAGAAACGGTACCACGCGTCGTCTCCGTCCTTGTCGTCTTTGCGGCGGCGTTCGCGTTTTTTGAAATGGGAGAGCGCTCCCTGCCGGAGGTGTGCCCAGGCCCGGGACACGCGGCGGCTCAGGGTCCCGCCGACTCCTCGAGCGCGAGCCGTCCTGCGAGGACGCCGCGCCTCTCCGTCGTGCGCCCGGACGGCCACCTCACGATGACGCGGTCGGCGCGTTCGCGGTCGCCCAGGCCGAAGAAGAGCTCCTTCGCTCCGGACGAGAGGAACGAGGAGCCGGCTGCGACGACCTGCGTGCGCGACAGCCCGCCCGCCTCGACGGTGACGACGGCTCCGAGCGCGTCGCGCGTCGACTTGTAGCGCCCGGGCGCGCCGGGGTCGCCCCTCAGCGAGACCACGAGCGCCTTCGCCCGCGAGGGATTCCGGTTCATCCAGAGCGCCGGCGGCTGGAGAAAGCCGGGCGCGAAGAGGTCGGGCGCGCCGTCCCCGTCGACGTCGACGACGACGAGGCCGCGCTGGTTCGCGTCCGACTCGAGGCCCGTCACGGCGGCGAGCTCGTCGAAGTGTCTCCCGTCGCGGTTGCGGTAGAAGCGCTTCGGCGCGTGGCCCCAGAGCGAGTCCTCGCCGAAGTCCGCCGTGGGGATGCCCTTCTGGAACTTCTGAAACTCGACGCTCATGAGGTTCCAGAAGTCGATCTCACGCTCCTTCGCGCTTTTGCCCGTGACCATCCCGTTGACGACGAAGAGGTCGGCCCTCCCGTCGAGATCGGCGTCGACGAAGACGCAGCCCCACGACCATGAGGTATCCCCGACATCGGCCACGTCGGAAGTCCGTTCGAAGCGGTTCCCTCCCAGGTTCCGGAACAGCGACGACCCCCGGGCGAGCGCGGTGAGACGCCGCCACACGAGCGGGCGTCCCAGCGAGTACGGGAACGGCGGCATCGGGTACTGCGGGTCGCGGACGAACCACTTCAGCGGGAAGGAATAGTTCGAGACGTAGAGGTCGAGCCTCCCGTCGCCGTCGTAGTCGTCGATCGCGACGCCCATCCCGAAGCCGGGGTCCAGGACGCCGGTCTTCTTCGCGACGTCGCGGAACGTGCCGTCGCCCTGGTTGTGGAGGTAGGTGTGGTTGCCGAAGTCGTTGGCGACGTAGAGGTCGGGCCACCCGTCGCCGTCGAGGTCGGCGGCCTCGAGCGCGAGGCCCCAGCCGGTGTGTCCGGTCTTCGTCGCCGCGGTCACGTCGGTGAACGTCCCGTCGCCGTTGTTGTGGAAGAGGTGGTTGGGCGGCGCGTTGTCCGCCTGCAGGTCGGGCCCGGAGTCGGGGTGGCCGTAGACGAGCACGTAGAGGTCGGGGCGGCCATCGCGGTCGTAGTCGATGGCCGCGGCCGAGGTGCAGTAGTCGTTGAGGGCGACTCCCGCCTTCTCCGCGACCTCCTCGAAGGTGCCGTCGCCTTTGTTGTGGTACAGCCGGTTGGGCCGGAAGAGATAGGTCACGTAGAGGTCGGTCCGGCCGTCGTTGTCGTAGTCGAACGCCAGCGCGCCGATCGCCTCGCCGCCCTCGGGGAAGCCTCCCACGACGCCCGCCCTCTCCGCGACGTCCTCGAACGTCCCGTCGCCCCGGTTGCGGTAGAGACGGTTGCCGTCTCCGCCCGGCACGAAGAGGTCCGGCCGGCCGTCCCCGTCGAAGTCGAGCACCGCCGCGCCCGGAGGCATGTGTTCGCCCGGGATGGGGATGTTCTTCGCGGCGCGCGGGAGGAAGGCCTTGTGCGGACGGGTCAGGCCCGCGGACGCCGCGACGTTTTCGAAGAGCGGCGCGGTCGCCGACGCCGAGAGCCATCGCTCGGTCCGGCCCGACTCCATCCGCCAGCCGCCGCCTCCCGAGCGCACGAGCACGACGCGGACCTTCCCGCCCTCCTGCCGCAGCTCGCCGCCGGCGCCGCGTCCCGACAGGAAGAGGCCGAGCAGGAGCTCGCGCTTCTCGCCGCGGCGGAGGAAGTCGAAGATCGTCGCCTCGGTGCGGCCGAGCGAGACGAAGTCCGCCCGGATCGAGTCGAGCCGCGACGCCAGCACCGGCGCGCCGAAGCCGGAGGACGCCGGGGCCGCCCCGGAATCCCCGCGGAAGACCGCGAGGGAAAGCGGCGGCCGAGCGGGCACCGGCGTGAGCCCCTCGCCGGGAAGCGGACCCGCCCAGCGGAAGCCGGCCGCGAAGAGGTCGGGGGAGAGGCGCCCGGCGGTCCACTGCGCGTGCAGGGTCTCGACGTAGACGTTCGTGCCGTCGGAGTAGTCCTCGAGCGTGGGCAGGTGGCCCCGGTCGTGCGACGCGCACCCCGGCGCGGCGAGCGCCGAAGCGAGCCAGAGCAGGAGCCGGAGGATCCGAACGGGGCCGCTCGGCGAGCGCACGCCCGAACTATAGTCTGCGCCGCTGTGTCACTCCTCGAGCGCCTCCGCGAACGCATCGCGCGCGAAGGGCCGATGTCCTTCGCCGATTTCATGGAGGCGTCCCTCTTCGACCCGGAGGACGGCTACTACGCGCGCGGCGCGTCGATCGGCGAGGGCGGGGACTTCGTGACCTCTCCTCATCTCTCGGGCGCCTTCGCGGGCACCTTCGCCCGCCTCTTCGCGATCGACTCGGACCGGCTCGCCCCGGGTCCGGTCGACTTCGTGGAAGTCGGAGCGGGCGACGGCCTCTTCCTGGCCGACTTCGCGCGCTGGCTCGGCCGCATGGACCCCGAGCTCTACGCGCGCGTACGGATCACGGCGGTGGAGGCGTCCGCGGCCGGCCGCGAGGCGATCGCGCGCCGGGAGATCGCGCCGGCCCCGCGCGTGCTCGCCTCCGCCGACGAGCTGGGGGAGGGATCCGTGAACGGTTGGATCTTCTCGAACGAGCTCTACGACGCGCTCCCGGTCGCCCGCGTGGTGGGATCGCCCGAGGGGCTGCGGGAGCTGCGCGTCCAGCGCGCGGCGCAGGGAGAGGGCTTCGCCTGGGAGGCCGTCCCCGCGGCGCCCGCCCTCGCCGCGCACCTCGAGGGCCTCGGCGTGACGCTCGCCCCGGGCCAGATCGGCGAGATCGCGACCGGCGCCGAGGCGCTCCACCGCCGGCTCGGGCGCGCTCTCTCCCGCGGCTGGATCGTCACGGTCGACTACGGGCATCCGGCGCGCGTCCTGTATCACCCGTTCGCGCGGCCCGCCGGAACGCTCTCGGTGCACGCCGGCGGCCGCCGGGGCGGCGATCCGCTCGCGGCGCCGGGCTCGCACGACCTGACGGCTCACGTGAACTGGGATCTGCTCCTGCGCGCGGGCGAGGCGGAGGGCCTTCGCGTCGAGCGGCTCGCGCGGCAGGGCATCTTCCTGTCGGAGGCGGGAGTCTTCGATTTCGCCGCGAACGACGCGGAGAAGTGGCGCGTGTATCGCCTCGTGGATCCCGGCGGCATGGGCGAGGAGATCTCGGTGCTGATCCAGTCGAAGGGCGTGGGCGCCGCGCCGAAGACGATCTGACCGCGTCCGCGCGGCCGGCCGCGCGGGAGCGGTCATCCTGAGCGCAGCGAAGGATCCCTCGTTGATCGCCCGACTCTCGGTCAAGATCGGGATCCCTCGTCGCTTCGTTCGTCGGTACGGCGGCTCTCGTCGCCGCGCTCGCGCCGGGCACACGGGTGACAGGGCCTTCCCCCTCCGATAGAATGCCGCCCCGGTGGGTCAATACTTCCCCATTCTGATTTTTGCGGTGCTCGCCGCGGCCCTGCCGCTGGGGACCATCGTGGCCGCTCGGGCGGTCCAGAGCCGCCGGCCCAACCCGGCGAAGCTCGAGCCCTACGAGTGCGGGGTCGAGCCGTCGACGTCGGCGTTCGACACGCGCTTCTCCGTCCGCTACTTCCTGATCGCGGTGCTCTTCGTGGTCTTCGACGTGGAGACCATCTTTCTGTTCCCGTGGGCCATCCTCTTTCATAAGCTTCGTCTGTTCGGCCTGATCGAAATGCTCGTGTTCCTGGCGATCCTCGTCGTGGGGTACGTGTACTGCTGGAAGCGCAAGGCGCTCGACTGGGCCTGAAGCGAGAGGCAATCGGATGGGGCTGATCGACAACCGCTTCGAAGACAACGTCGTGACGACCACGGTGGACTCGGTCATCAACTGGGCCCGCCGCTCCTCGATCTGGCCGATGCAGTTCGGGCTGGCCTGCTGCGCCATCGAGATGATGGCGGTCATGGACGCGCGCCACGACCTCTCGCGCTTCGGCGCCGAGGTCTTCCGGGGAACGCCCCGCCAGTCGGACCTCATGATCGTCGCCGGCACCGTCGTCGAGAAGATGGCGCCGATCGTGAAGCGCCTCTACGACCAGATGCCGGAGCCAAAGTGGGTGATCGCGATGGGCTCGTGCGCGACCTGCGGCGGTCCGTACCGGACCTACGCGGTGACGCAGGGCGTCGACCGGATCGTTCCCGTGGACGTCTACGTCCCGGGCTGCCCGCCGAGGCCGGAGGCGCTGATCTACGGGATCATGGCGCTCCAGAAGAAGATCGACCGGATGAAGGTCATCCGGAAGGCGTCCTGATTGGCCGACGATCAGGCCACTCCACCGCCGGAGAAGCCCAAGGAAGCGGCGAAGCCCAGGCCCGAGGCGGTCGACGCCTCCGGCCACCCGTGGGTGCGCTCGATCGCGGCCGCGGTGCCGGGCTCGGTCGTCTCCGCCAAGGAATTCGCGAAGCAGGTCACCGTCGTCGTGTCGCGTGAGGCGATCGCGAGGGTCGCGCGGCACCTCAAGGACGCGGAGGACTTCAAGTACTGCGTCGACGTCACCGCGGTCGACTGGAAGACCCGTTCGCCGCGGTTCGACGTCGTCTACCACTTCTACTCCTTCTCCAAGAACGACCGGATCCGGGTGAAGTGCGCGGCGGCGGACGGGGAGGACGTGCCCTCGATCGCCGAGGTCTTCCTCGCGGCCAACTGGTGCGAGCGGGAGACCTTCGACATGTTCGGCATCCGCTTCGCGGGGCACCCCGACCTGCGGCGGATCCTGACGTGGGACGGCTTCAACGGATATCCGCTGCGCAAGGACTTCCCGCTCGAGGGCGTCGACACGGGCGCCGCGATCTATCCCGAGGAGTGGCCCGAGGGCGGCGGACCGTCGAAGAACGATCCGAACCGCAAGGCCGTGTCCTGATGAGCGATCCGAGGCCCCTCACGCAGGCGGAGAAGGACGAGGCCGCCTACTTCGCACAGCGTGCGGCCGAGGCCGGCGTCGCGCGTCCGGCCGGCGGCCAGCCGGACGCCGCCGAGGGGCACACGCTCTTCGACGTGCAGGAGATGGAGCTCAACTTCGGGCCGCAGCACCCGTCGACGCACGGCGTCCTGCGCCTCGTGCTGAAGGTCGACGGCGAGAAGATCCTGGAGGCGAAGCCCGACGTGGGCTACCTCCACCGCGGGACCGAGAAGCTGTTCGAGACCGAGACCTACCCCATGGGGATCCCGCACACGGACCGCATGGACTACATCGCCGCGGCGACGAACAACCACGCCTTCTGCCTCACGATCGAGAAGCTGCTCGGCGTCGAGGTGCCCCGCCGCGCCCAGCTCATCCGCGTCATCCTCGACGAGCTGCAGCGGATCTCCTCGCACCTGGTGTGGCTCGGCACGAGCGGGATCGACCTCGGCGCGGTCACCCCGTTCTGGTACTGCTTCCGGGAGCGCGAGCAGATCCTGGACTTCTTCGAGGAATACTGCGGCGCGCGCCTCACGCTCAACTGCATGCGCATCGGCGGCCTGCCCTTCGACCTGACGCCGGGCTGGACCGAGCGGGTCCTCGAGTTCATCGACGACCTGCCCGCGCGCATCGACGAGTACGAGCAGCTGCTGACCGACAACCGCATCTGGAAGATGCGCACGGTCGGTGTGGGCGTCATCTCGGCCGACGAGTGCATCGAGTGGGGCCTCACGGGCCCGATCCTGCGCGCCTCGGGCCGGGAGTGGGACCTGCGCCGCGCGCAGCCCTACGAGTGCTACGACGAGATCGACTTCGTCGTCCCGACCCGCCAGGGCGGCGACACCTACGATCGCTACGTCGTGCGCGTCCAGGAGATGCGCCAGAGCGTGCGCATCATCCGCCACTGCCTCGAGCGCCTCGAGCCGGGGGAGATCCGCGGCAAGGTCCCGCGCGTCATCAAGCCGCCGGCGGAGGAGGTCTACGCGTCGATCGAGTCGCCCAAGGGCGAGCTCGGCTTCTACTGCGTCTCGAACGGGTCGAACCGGCCCTACCGGATGCACGTGCGTCCGCCGTCGTTCATCAATCTCCAGGCGCTGCCGCGGCTGGCGAAGGGGCACCTGGTGTCGGACCTCGTGGCCCTGATCGGGACGATCGACATCGTCCTCGGTGAGGTGGATCGGTGAGAGAGATGGGGACCGTGTATCCGGGGGTCGAGCGATGAACCTCTCCCCGGAGTTCTGGACCTACGCGAAGGTGGTCCTCCTCGTCGCCACCGTGCCGGCGATCGTCGGATTCGTGGTGGTCCTCGCGGAGCGGCGCCTCATGGGGTTCATGCAGGCGCGGCTCGGGCCCAACCGCGTCGGCCCCCAGGGGACGCTCCAGGGCGTCGCCGACCTGGTCAAGCTCGTCACGAAGGAGGACATCACGCCCGCCAAGGCGGAGCGAGCGGTGTACTTCCTCGCGCCCGTGCTCTCCGTGATCCCGGCGCTGACGGCCCTGGCCGTCATTCCGTTCGGCCCGCCGGTGAGGATCGGGAGGGTCGACGTCCCGCTCTGGGTGGCCGACATCAACGTCGGCCTGCTGTTCCTGCTCGCGATCACGTCGATCGGCGTCTACGGGATCATCCTGGGAGGCTGGTCGTCGAACAACAAGTACTCGCTGCTCGGCGGGCTGCGCTCCGCGGCGCAGCTCGTGTCCTACGAGGTCCCGATGGGCCTCGCGCTCGTCTCGGTGCTCCTCATGACGCGCTCGCTGTCCCTCCCGGAGATCGTGCGGCGCCAGGAGGCGACGCACCTGTGGTTCGTCTTCCCGGGGCTGGTCGCCTTCTTCGTGTACTTCGTGGCGGGCATCGCGGAGACCAACCGCAATCCGTTCGACCTGCCCGAGGCGGAGTCGGAGCTCGTGTCGGGATTCAACACCGAGTACTCCGGCGTCAAGTTCGCGTTCTTCTTCCTGGGCGAGTACACGGCGATGATCATCATCTCGTGCGTGGCCGTGACCGTCTTCTTCGGCGGCTGGCTGGCGCCGTTCCCGCACGTTCCCGCGCTGCGCTTCCTCGGGCTGGTGCCGCCCGCGGTCTGGTTCCTGGCGAAGGTCGCGGTCTTCCTGTTCGGCTACATCTGGTTCCGGTCGACGTTCCCGCGCTATCGCTTCGACCAGCTGATGGCGCTGGGCTGGAAGTGGCTGATCCCCGTCTCCCTCGCGAACATCCTGGCGGTGGCCGCGGCGATCCTGCTCTTCCCGGGCCGGACCACCGGGCTCGTGTGGCTCGCCTGGATCTTCGGCGGCTGCTTCGTGGTTCTCTTCGCTCTCTCGAGGCTCCGCCGCGCCCTGGCCCGGCGGGACCGCCTGGCGGCCGCCCCGCACGCGGTGGAAGGGTAGGGCCGGCATGGCGCTCAAGAAGTGGCTCGACAAGATCCTCCTGCTCGATCTGTTCGACGGTCTCGCCGTCACGGGGCGCCACCTCGTCAAGAAGAAGGTCACGATCGAGTATCCCGAGCAGAAGAAGCTGCCGTCGGACCGCTTCCGCGGGATGTTCCGCCTGGACGAGGAGCGCTGCATCAAGTGCACGCTCTGCGCGATCGAGTGCCCGATCAACATCATCTACATCGACTGGCACAACGAGAAGAACGAGGCCGGCAAGTCGGAGAAAATGCTCGACCGCTTCGACGTGGACCTGAAGCGCTGCATGTTCTGCCAGCTCTGCGAGGAGGCCTGCCCGACGGTGCCGAAGTCGATCTGGCTGACGACGAAGACCTACGAGATGGCCGCGTACGACCGCAACGAGTCGCTGTACCTGGACATCCGCAAGCTCGTCGACTGGCGCGAGGCCGGGAACGTGAAGCCGTTCACCGTCGTGGAGCGGGGCTGATCGCGTGACCGGCGGGGTGCTGCTGACCGGGACGGCCGGCTGGCTGTTCGTGATCCTCTCGGTCCTGGCGCTCGCGTCCGCCATCGCGGTCGTCGTGGCGCGGAGCCCGGTCCACTCGGCGCTCTTCCTGCTGCTGTCGTTCCTGCTGGTCGCGTGCATCTTCATCCTCGAGCAGGCCGAGTTCGTCGGGGCGGTCCAGATCCTCGTCTACGCGGGCGGGATCATGGTGCTCTTCCTCTTCGTCGTGATGCTGGTCAACCCGCGGACGGTCGGCACCGCGAAGACCTTCCAGCACCAGTGGGACGTCGCGCTCGTCCTGTTCCCGTTCTTCCTTCTGCCGTTCCTCTACATCCTCTGGACGGAGCGCTTTCCCGACGTGCCCGGCAATCCCGAGGCCGTCCGGACGGTCGGCACGCGCGTCGTCGGCAACACGGAGGCGGTCTCCTGGATGCTCTTCCGCGACTACCTCGTGCCGTTCGAGGTCGCGTCGGTGTTCCTGCTCGTGGCGATGATCGGCGCCGTCGTCCTCGGCAAGCGCTCGCTCGAGAGGATGGACTGATGAGGAAGGTCGTAGGTCTTAGGTCGAAGGTCGTAGGGAAGCCCGGCGGAATCGCCGTAAGCGTCACCCCCTACCACCTACGACCTATGACCTACGACCTGCGCGAAGCGCCATGACCATCACCATCAACCACTACCTCGTCGTCAGTCTGCTGCTCTTCGCGATCGGCTTCTTCGGCGTTCTGGTGCGCCGCAACTTCCTGACGGTGCTGATGTCGATCGAGCTGATGCTGAACGCGGTGAACCTGAACCTGGTGGCGTTCTCGCGGAGGCTGTCGGATTTGACCGGGCAGGTCTTCTCCATCTTCGTGATCACGATCGCGGCCGGCGAGGCGGCGATCGGCCTCGCCCTGACCATCTCCCTCTTCCGCCAGCGCAGGACGCTGAACGTCGAAGAGGCGTCGACGATGCGCGGATAGCCGGCCGATGCGCGAACTGATCTGGCTCATCCCGCTCTTCCCGCTGGCCGGGTTCCTGATCAACGGGCTCGTCTACCTGCTCGGCAACCGTCCTCCGCGCCCGGCCGAGGGAAGCGACCATGGGCACGGCCAGCCGGCGGCCGAGTCGGCGCAATCGCCCGCGCATCCGACCGCTCATGCCCACGAGCACGCCGAGGTGCATCCGCGCTTCGCCCTGCTCCACACGATCGTCGGGCCGGGGAGCGTGCTCCTCTCCGCGCTCGTCGCCTTCGGCGCGATCTTCGACGTCGGCCTCAGGGGCTTCGCGGAGGGCCACTCGCACACGGTCGAGCTCTACCGCTGGATCCCGCTCGGCGTGAACCAGGCCGTCGGGCAGGTCCACGGCGGGGTCGGCGAGTGGTTCGTGAACGTGGCGTTCCGCATCGACTCCCTGTCGGCGCTGATGCTCGCGTTCGTGACGTTCGTCGGCTTCCTGATCCACGTCTACTCGGTCGGCTACATGGGCCACGACCGGGGCTACGGCCGGTACTTCGCCTACCTGAACCTCTTCATGTTCGCGATGCTCGTGCTCGTCCTCGGCGCGAACTTCCTGCTGCTCTTCGTGGGGTGGGAGGGCGTCGGGCTCTGCTCGTACCTCCTGATCGGCTACGACTACCACAAGAAGTACGCGGCGGACGCCGGCAAGAAGGCGTTCGTCGTGAACCGCATCGGCGACTTCGGGTTCATCCTCGGGATCTTCGGGGTCTTCGCGCTCTTCGGCACGCTCGACTTCGCGAAGGTGTTCGGCATGGCGGCCGCCAACCCGCTGCCGTACACGCCTTACCTGACGCTGATCTGCCTTCTGCTCTTCGTCGGCGCCTGCGGCAAGTCGGCGCAGTTCCCGCTCTACGTCTGGCTGCCCGACGCGATGGCCGGGCCGACGCCGGTCTCCGCCCTGATCCACGCGGCCACCATGGTCACGGCCGGCGTGTACATGGTGGCGCGCTGCAACGTGTTCTTCCGCCTCGCGCCGCAGGCCATGATCGTCGTCGCCTGCGTCGGCGCGTTCACGGCGCTCTTCGCGGCCACGATCGGGCTCGTGCAGAACGACATCAAGAAGGTGCTGGCGTACTCGACCGTGTCGCAGCTCGGCTACATGTTCCTGGCGTGCGGCGTGGGCGCCTTCTCCGAGGGCATGTTTCACGTCACGACCCACGCCTTCTTCAAGGCGTGCCTGTTCCTGGGCGCCGGCTCGGTCATCCACGCGTTGAACGGCGAGCAGGACATCCGCAAGATGGGCGGGCTCGCGGCGAGGATCCCGAAGACCTACTGGACCTTCCTCATCGCCAGCCTGACGATCGCCGGCGTGCCGTTCCTCGCGGCGTTCTTCTCGAAGGACGCGATCAAGGCGGCCGTCTTCCACCACGAGTTCGCCGGCCACCCGTTCCTTCCCAAGCTTCTCTACGCCGTCGCCCTCTTCACGGCCGGGCTCACCGCGTTCTACATGTTCCGCCTGGTCTCGCTGACGTTCTGGGGCACCTTCCGGGGGACCGCGGAGCAGGAGCGGAACATCCACGAGTCGCCGTCCTCGATGACGATTCCGCTCATGGTGCTGGCGTTCCTCTCGATCATCAGCGGTTACGTCGGGGTGCCGATCATCGAGCACGGGGACAGGATCGGCGAGTTCCTCGCGCCGATCCGCCTGCCCATCGCGGGACTGGCCGAGCAGGTCCACCACGCGCCCCTGTCCGTCGAGCTCGCGCTCATGGCGGCGGCCTCGACCGTGGCGCTCGTCGGGATCTTCCTCGCGTGGGACTGGTATGCGAAGGGGAAGGGGAGCACGCCGCACCACCTGGCGGAGAGCTTTCCGAACGTGTACAGGACGCTCGTCGACAAGTACTACGTGGACGAGGCGTACGACAAGGTGTTCGTCCGGGGAGTGGCGCTGGGCGGCGGCCGCGCGCTCTGGGACGTGGACGCGAACCTCGTGGACCTGATCCCCAACGGCGCGGCCGCGGTCACGAAGGGCGCGTCCTGGGTCGCCTCGATCTTCGACCAGTACGTCGTCGACGGCCTCGTGAACGGCTTCGCGAATTCCATGGCCGCGCTCTTCCAGGTGTTCCGGAGGGCGCAGACCGGACGCGTCCAGAACTACGCGCTCGTCATGGGCGGGGGACTCTTCTGCCTCGTGGCGGTGTACCTGATTTTCCGATGAGGAGCCGATGGACCAACTGACGCATCTCCCGATCCTCTCCATCGTGACCTACGTCCCGCTCCTCGGGGCGCTGGCGGTGATCTTCCTCATCCCGAAGGAGAAGACGTCGGCGATCAAGGCGTTCGCGACGCTCGTGGTCGCGCTCGACTTTCTGATCTCGCTGCCGCTCTGGTGGGCCTTCGAGCGCGGGAAGGACGGCTACCAGTTCGTCGAGCGGGCCTCGTGGATCCCCAGCCTCGGCGTCAGCTACCACTTCGGCATCGACGGCATCTCGCTGATCCTCCTCCTGCTGACGACCTTCATGGGCGTGATCGCGGTCGTCTGCTCCTACTCCGCGATCGTGGACCGGCAGAAGGAGTACTACGTCCTGCTGCTGCTCCTCCAGACCTTCATGATCGGCACCTTCTGCTGCCTGGACCTCTTCCTCTTCTACGTGTTCTGGGAAGTGATGCTCGTGCCGATGTACTTCCTCATCGGCGTCTGGGGAGGGGAGCGGCGGCTCTACGCGGCGATCAAGTTCTTCCTGTACACGCTGGCCGGATCGGTGCTGATGCTGCTCGGCATCATCGCGCTCTACTTCTACAACACCACCGGCTTCCTCGGGTACAAGGGACTCGGCAACCCGGCGACGTTCTCGATCGAGAAGCTGACGGCGGTCGCGGCCGGGATGCCGGCGGAGCTGCAGGTCTGGCTCTTCTTCGCGTTCTTCCTGGGCTTCGCCATCAAGGTGCCGATGTTCCCGTTCCACACCTGGCTGCCCGACGCGCACACCGAGGCGCCAACGGCGGGATCCGTCATCCTGGCGGCGATCCTCCTGAAGATGGGGACGTACGGCTTCGTGCGCTTCTCGCTGCCGATGTTCCCGCAGGCGGTCCAGAACCCCCGCGTCATCGGGATCATGGTGTTTCTCGCGATCGTCGGCATCGTGTACGGCGCTATGGTCACCCTCGTCCAGAAGGACATGAAGCGGCTGATCGCGTACTCCTCGGTGTCGCACCTCGGCTTCGTGATGCTGGGCCTCTTCGCGCTCAACATGGCGGGCGTCCAGGGCGGCGTCCTTCAGATGGTCAACCACGGCATCTCGACCGGCGGTCTCTTCCTCCTGGTCGGCGTCGTCTACGAGCGCCGCCACACCCGCCTGATCTCGGAGTACGGCGGG
>JADMIO010789750.1_pt1 | contig 37491 bp, 38 predicted proteins | sample 8958161 | NCBI WGS metagenome assembly JADMIO01 (sample SAMN16585339, study PRJNA669376) | soil metagenome | isolation source: Crop rotation soil | place: USA: Cullars Rotation, Alabama | collected 2011 | reverse complement strand
CTTTCCCCCCGCCTCGAAACCCTTCTTGGGGTCGGCCGGGTCGGCAGCCGGCGCGGCGGGCGTAGGCTGCGGGGTGCCGAGCGGGTTGGCGTTCGCAAGGCGCTGGACCTCGTCGCCGCCCGGCACTGGCGGGAGCCCGAGCTGCGCGCGCACCTCGTTCACCGTCATATACGGCTGGTTGGCGAGCGCGGCCTGGCGCTCGAGCACCTTGTTCCCCACGTCTTCGGGGATGAAGTCGTCATATGTGAAATAGGTCGTTCCGGTGGCATCGAACAGCGGCGCGATTGCCGTGTTGAGGAACTCGATCAGGTCATCCACGACCGGCTTGAGCGTGTACTTGGCGTAGACGTATTCGGCTGCCTCGGCCGAAGCCTTATTCACCTCGGTCGTGAGGCCGACGAGCGTCTTCGGCACGCCGAAGCCCGCGAGAATCTTATCGCGGTAGCGGTCATCGGTGTCGCCCATTTCCATGTCCGACATGGAGACGCCGGTCGGCTTGAAGTCGCTTCCCTTGGGCAGCACGCCGAGCTTATGCGCGTTCCGGACGCCTGAATGGTCGTTCGCGAGCCCTATCTTGATGAGATTGATGCGCTGCTCGCTCTCCTCCTCGGTCGTGATGAAGCCGCCGAAGGTCGCCCCGTTCGCGAAGAAGCGGCTCAGGAATTCGGTGATGTAGCCGCTCGAGTCCGCCCAGCGCGCGATCTTCTGGAGCTTGCCAGCGCCCCACCAGGGCTTCGCCGGGTCGGCGTAGAAATCATGCAGCACATCATCGAGCGCGAGCGTACGCTGGCTCGTGCCGTCCATGTACTTATAGCCGGCAAGCTGGCCCGCGTTCACGATAGCCGTGATGCGGGTCGGCACGAGCGGGCTCAAGAGCTTGCCGTCTTTCTCCCAGAAGGCGTTGCCCGTGAGCTCCTTCCAGACGGTGTTGAGGTAGATGAAGTCCTTGCCTGTGAAGTTCTCGCCCGGCTTCTCGAGGAAATCGACGAGCGGGCCGGCGAATACCTCCTGGTCGTCACCGCTCCGGGCGAACTTCATCACCTTGAAGCGGACGCCTGCGACCGATGTCGCGATGCGGTCCGCTGCGATGTAGACCCATTCGCGATTTGCCTCGAGGAGGTTCCGCTCGTTGATGGCGTCCTGCGCGCCGCCCACCACCTCCCAGGTGCCCGGATACGGCTCGTGCGCGGACTTCTTCGAGCCGAAGCTGAAGTTGCGCACCCATTCGGGCATTTGCATATGCCGTAAGTATACAGCCGCTAAATCCACGTGACGCCGAGATTGCCGCCTTCGGTGGGCTTCGAAAGCGTAAGCGCGAGCGCGTCGCCCACGTTCGGCGACGCCACGCCGCGCTTCTTCATGTCCTCCTTGCTCTCGAGCTGGAGCTTGCCCGCGGAGTTGATCTTGTACTTAGGCTGCGCGAGCTCATAGAAGCCTTCGTGCTTCTCGAGGACGGCGTCCCGGAGCCATTCGCGGACGTTCACCCAGCTCTCGACGCGGATGTTGATGTGCTCGGCTTCGTCCCGCGGCTTCCCCGCGCTGTTCACGCCATAGACGCGTGCGGCGATGTCTGGCTGCTCCTGGAGGCGGTCAAAGACGCCTGCGCCGACGCCGATCACGTCTATCCACAAGGTGGCGTTGACATGCTGGCGCAGATACCGGGCGGCCTTGCCCGCGATCTCCATGGTGCTGTTGCCGTTTATGACTTCGAGCACCTTCGCCGTATTGCCCTTGCGATAGACGAAGGCGCTATCGTCGTCGCCGAAGCGCGCCACGTCGAGGCCGATGCGCTCGTCTTCCTGGCTGGTGAGCTCGCGGGTCGCGCCGAACGCGCGCTCCACCGCGTCGATGGAGATGAGGGTGTCGGACGCGTGGAGCGGGAAGTTGCCGAGCGCGCGCACCCGGAAGATGTCGCTGTCTTCCCCGTACTTGCGGCGGAGCTCCTCCACCCAGTCCCACGTCACGAGGCCGGGGACTACCTGGCGCTTCTCCTTCACGTTCGGCGTGTCGAAGGCGCTGATGTGGATTTTGTTGAATGAAGAATCCTTGAAGGCGTCGAAGAAGGGACCGCTGTTCTGAGTCGGATTGCCGAGGAGGACGAACCGGACGAGCTCGCCGCCGGCCATGGCGCCGAGCGCCGCCTCGTAGATTTTGGGGGAAATGCCGGAGGCTTCGTCGAAGATGACCAGTATCTTCCGGGCGTGCCACCCCTGGAACGCCTCCATGTTGTTCTCGTCGTTCGCGAGCCCGAGCGCGAACCACGTCTCGTCTATGTCGAGCTTGGTCTTGAGGAGCTTGCCGCCGAGCGGCACGAGCGCCTTCTGGTAGGCGTCGCGGAGATACCGCCAGAACTGGTTCTCGATCTGCGTCCAGGTCGGCGCCGTGTCGATGACGACCGCGTCCGGGCCCTGGCCGTAGAGGAAGCGCAGCGCCTCGCGCGCGACGTGGTAGGTCTTGCCCGAGCCGTTATTCGAACGGACGGCCGTGTTGCGGAAATCCCGGACGCTCCGGCTTATCTCGAGCTGCTTCTCCCAGGGCTCGTATCCGAGCACCTCGCGGTAGAAGAACTCAGGCTCGGTCCATATTCTTTCCCGTAGTACCTCGTTTGGATCGCTTGCCATGCGCGGCGGCGATTACTTCGGCGAGCGTCTTGCCCCCGCTCGTCACGTCCATGCGCTCCATCGGCTTGCCGTACACGCGGTTGGCGATCTCCTGGTAGAAGTAGAAGTTCCCCTTGATCGCCTTCACGATGCCGGCTGAATGCAGCGCTTCCTCGACCTGCTCCGCGGTCATGCCGTGCTGATTGGCGATGTGCTCGAGCGCTATCCAGAACAGTGTCCGATAGTCGCGTTGTCCTTTACGGCGTCCTTGAGGATTGCCGCTCTTTCCCTTCGTGAACTTATGGGGCGCGATGTTTGCGAGGCGCTTGGCCAATGCAGCGTCGACCGGGCGCTTTTCGCTGCTCCCGTCGTTGCTCTTGGCCATAGGCCTAGAGGAAGACGAACACTGCGACGAAAAGGAAGATCGCGACCGGCACGCCGACAAAGAAAAAGAGCAGCGTCTTCGCCGTCGTCTTGCCGAGTTCGGTCTTGGCTTCCTGGATGGTTGAGGTGGTCATAGGCGATGATTGTACCACATGCCAATCGCGGGGTGATTCGGCTCACTAGGACCCTGTGCCTGGCCTTTACGCTGCGCTGCAACCCCGATCGTTCACGTTTTTATACACACGGACCAAGAACAGAATCAGGAGATTCAACCATTTAGCGGGCGAAGATGCTGCGCAAAAAATGCGTCTGTTCACGTTGACTTCCCTGACGAACGCGGTACTTACGCGAAGCGCACCTGAATTCATCAATGAGGTACTGCGTGCGCAAAAAACTCCTGCCCGATCTCCTGAAGCTCGGCATTCTCCTTGCGGGGATCGCGAAAGACGTGCTCGACTTGGCCAAGGTGTGGCTGAAGTAGGAACGGCTATGAAAAGGATATTTATGGCAGCCGCGTCAGTGCTGGTGCTATGCGGCGCGGGACCTATTAGTTGGAAGGTCTACAACGTGAATACGAAAGCCCCGGATAATCAGGTGTTCCTGTATGAAATGGGCACCATGAAGAAGTTGCCGTCCGGGCCTATCTCGGTATGGACTGAGACGCTTTCGGTCGATGCGATGCTCAAGCATCCGCTCTCCCCAGAAGCGGTTGCGCAGGTCAAGGCGAGCGTCCGCGCTGGGTATCGACCGCCATTCACGAAGATCAGCCCGGCCGCGGGAGCCGACGATGGGCTCGGCGTTGCGGAGATGGAAGCGATAGCCAACGCAGGAGGAACCACGCCCGGGACACAGTCGCTATGGGAAGTGGATTGCGCGGGAGACGTGCAGCGTATCTTGAGCGCGAGCGAGTTCTCTGGTCCAGGCAAAGTTGAGCACTATGACGCCGTCGGCGATTGGACGCATTTTGCGCCGGGAAGCATGGGCGACAGCCTGAGCCGTCTTGTCTGCCCGTAGAGGCGTCCCCACGTCTTAGGTGGGGACAAAAGGGATCATCCATAGGCGCCCCACAGTTCAAGGAAAGCCACGAGGAGCGCCATACCAAGGCACCAGGCGGAGTACCACTTCATCAGTAATCCTCCGGCGTCATGATGGTGAGGACGCGCTTGGTGAGCTTCGGGTCGGACGGGTCTGGCGAATGCATCTCCATCGACCGGTTGTAGTAGTCGATCTTGAAATAGAAGGCCTGGCCGTGGACGATGACCTTTCCGAAATCGTGCTCGGCGTAGGGGTCGTTTTTCTCGTCGAAGCTGTTGAAGCGTTGTACGGCGTAGAAAAGATCGTCTTTGATGCGCTGGTCGAGACCGGCCACGGAACGGGTCATCACCAGCAAGCCGCCGATGAAGCTGCGGCGCAGCTGATCGTTCAAGTCGCGGATTTTAGAGAGCGTGTAGGGCGTCTGTATGTCATGCACGGGCGTCTCCTGTGTTCTACCCGTGCTTAATTCTACCGCGACGAATTCCCCCGCCTTGCGACGGGGGAAGTTTGGCTATGCAGCCAGTTGGTCGATGACCTGGTGAAGCTGCCGGGTCGCCGCGGGGTTCTCCGCGACACGGCCGGTGAGCGCGAAGGTCGTGGCATTGAAGAGGCGCCATGCTGTCTTCTCGCCCCAGTCATGCGGCGGGTTCTCGTAGGCTTCGATCACGTCGCCGATGCGCTGAAGGTTGATGACGCCCTTCTTGTAGAGCTGGATGATGCCGTAGCCGGCTTGCATTTCGGACAGGACGGTCTGCCGGTAGGCGGCGAAGTGCGTTGCCTGCTCGTGGCGCTGTACCTTCAAGGGCTCGACCACCTCGGCGACAAGGCCAGGCAGCTCGCGCTTGGCGTTCGCCGTGTGCTTCCTCTTGATTACATGATCGCCGCTGAAGGCCAGGTTATCGCAGACAAAGACGCGGCTCCCGAAGCTAATGCCGATCGGGAAGCGCTTGTCGTGCGAGTTCCGCAGGCCGACCGTGTCGGTGTAGTCGCCGTATTCGCTCTTCAAGGAAAGGACGCCGAAGAACCGGGCGCCATCGGGCGTGATGCCATAGTGTTCGTCCACGATGTCGTGGCCGTAGAAGCCGAGCGAATACTTCACCATGTCCACCACGGCGTGGTGCGCGATGGGGACGTGGGTCTCGGTCGGTTCTGGTGTGGAAAGAGCGCGGAGCTGGTCGTAGCCGACTGGCGTAGCCCCCGCGTGGAGCATGAGCGTCATTGCGGGTCTCCTTTGGTTGTACCCGCACTTGATTGTACCGCTCGCCTCCACCTAGGATTGCGGACCAAGGGGATAAAGCCCGGTGTCTGGACTAGATAAGAAGTCGCTTGCGCTCAACCATCTCCGCAAACACGGAGAGCTCGTGGTCGACGATGTACGCAGCAGGTTCGAGCGTGCTGATGATCCATCGGATGCCGATCCAACCGCCGTTAAGTACGGAATCGGACTACGGCACCTTCTCTACGGCGCCATCGAGCTCGCACGGACGTATGCAGGCCACAAAGGAACGCTCGCGGCGATACCGAACAGGGCGCACGTCGCTGCGCGAATAGCTGTGGAGGGCATCTCGGCGCTCGAGCCTGATCTCATGATCCTCATCGTCGCGCTCTATCTACTTCAGTCGGACGAGCGCTACCTTGATGAGGAAGATGAGGAGTTCGTGCGAGCCCTCGTCGAGGATGTCGAGGCAAACCCGCCGCCTCCGCTAAAAGCACGAACCGCCCCATAACAGGGCGGTCGCGAACGAATGGGCGCGAGCGCTCGTGTCATCGCCCGCGCCCTGGCTATATCACTGCTGATTGTGATCCCTCTGCGGGCAGGACCGGGCCGTGTGCCCCTTCCCTTGGCACTTGCTGCATGTGATCTCTTTCTTCGGCACATTGCCGGCGAAGATGCCAGCAAGCTCGGCATCGATCTCGTCTCGGCGGTTAAGCAAGTCGCGCACACGATTGGTGTCTAAGTCCATAGAATCCTCTCAAAGCTAGTCCAGGGTTTTGATTATTCACATGTTCTCGTCCTCGTCATCGTTCGCTATGACGAGGCGTGGTGCGGGATGAATGAAGGTGGTTCGATGTGCCTCATCCAACATTCGGCGATACAGCATGATCCAGGGCTCTTTATGCTTTCGCCCGCCGTCGGCTAAATGCTGCTTCTTGAAAGGAATAAGAACGCGCCGCCCACACGAACAGATGATTGAGTCGTAATCCTTCTTGGCGCGCCCCCCTCGGAGGAATCTGACGAGCCGTCGCTTTTGCTCTCCTCGATACCGATTTCCTCTGGAAGCAGCGGGATATTTGGCTCGCCATTCACGCATCCGCTTGTTGCGAAGCTCTGGCCAGCCGGGATCGTTCTTATGAATTGCGTACCATTTCTGCCGACGCACCTTCCCCATTAGACGGTCCAGTTGCTTGTCTGCATACGGCATAGACGAATCGTAGCACGCAAGAAAAACCCCCCGATTAAAGCGGCTCTTTGGATATGCTGACTTCTTACCGAACGGCAGGATCAGACTGTCGGCTTCCGAATCTTCGGAAGTAGGATGTCCATGATGACGAAGGCTACGGCAAAGCCCGTCACGACATAGAGCAGGTGTTCCTGCCCCGGCGCGAGACGCGCTAGATTTCCGAACAAGTAAAAATAATCGAGGATGAGAACGGCTATCAGCAGGATGATGCTGCGAAAAGGGACTATCTTCAGGAATTGCATCGGGTCGCCTAAATCCGTCCTCCAGCATAACGCGCGAGTAGTTCAGAAGAACCCCCGCATTTTAGTGCGGGGGTGCGTCGTGCGCGCCGAGGTCAAGCGGACTTCGGGAACTTAACGACATTGCTCTGAGGTATAAGCCGCTTCGGCAGCTTGAACTCGCCGTCCGAGAAGCCGGCGATCTGGCCATTGCCGTAGCGGAGCGCTTGGTACAGTTTGCCGCGGTAAACGCCGATGCCCAGGTCTTTCGCCTGCTCTTCGTCGATGCCGAGCGCAGAGACGCGATCGGTATACTCGAGCTTGGCAAGGAATGCCTCGGGATCGAACTGCGAGGTCGCTTGGGGCGAGGGCTTAGGGCCGCCCTCGCCCCGCGCGGAGGAGACCCTAGAAGAAACAGCGGTCTCGCTCTCGGGAAGTGTACTGTTCCGGGGTGGAACAGTATCCGATGGGTAGGTGGATACTGTTCCACCGAGCTCCTCACGCAAGTAGCGCGCGGCCTCTCCCATATTCCTGAATCCCTTCAGCTCCTTAACGAGACTGATCACGTCATTTGACTTGTGGCAGCGATGGCAGCCGCAGATGTCGTAGCCGTCCTTTCCACCGTTCGGCGTGATGGTGAAACTGCGCTTGTCGGCGCAGTGTGGGCATGAGCCGCGGTGCCACTTCCCTTCGTCTTTGAAGGGACCGAGCCCGAGCAGAGTTTGCGCTACGTCGAGGATCGGACAGTTCGCCTTCACCTCGGTAAAATCAAGCCAAAGCATACGAACCTCCTTTCAAGGTGCTGGACTATCAACAGTGTACCGCGCCGTGGATGTGTAAGCGGGTGCTACTGTTAATAGCGGCTGAACCTTCAAAGGAGGAACAGATGGCCAAAGGCGACAAGCCTACGCACGATGTGGTCATTTCCAAAAAAGGAAAGGACGACAAGTATCACTCCACCAAGATAGGCGCCGGATGGCCTGTTGGCGATGGTGGCATCTCCATCGTTCTCGATGCAGTGCCCGTTGATGGCAAGCTTGTCGTGTTCCCTATCCGCGAAAAAACTGACACCGGCTGATTTCGGCGGCGCTAAGGAAGCCCGAGATGCCCCCTCTCGGTGTGCGTCTGCGATGATGCACGCCGCCACCAAGATGCAAAAGCCCTCGACCTCGGTCGGGGGCTTTTCTAGGGCCGATTGATGTAGAAGTTTCCGCTCGTGCTCCGCCACGGCTCGCTATAGAGCGCGAGGTTCGGCGCATCCGGCATGCTCCATTGGCGGCCGAACGTCTCCCAGGTGTTGAAGAGAAATTGCTTCTTGAGCGGGTTCGACGTGAGCGAATCGAGGTGGTTACGCAGGTTGTCCTCGTGCGTGCGATTGGTCGTGATGAAGAGGATCATGAGGCGCGGCAGGCCCCAATGGAGCCGCTGGTGCAGGAGGTCGAGGTACAGGCGGAATTTCCGATCGATCGTGTTCGAAACCGGGAGCTTGCTCGTCCGACTCTCCATGTTGCGGTCCGCTTCGAGCGCGAAGAAGCGGAAGGCGCCGGCCCGATACTTAAAGCCGAGCAACTCGTCCGGGATGAGCTTCTTTTCTCCGATCTTGACCGCGAGCTGCATGGCCTTCTTCGCGAGTATGCTGGTGCGGTCGATGAATGAGCCGCCATCTGCCGTGATGCCGAGGTCGAGCGACGCCGCGCTCGATGCGGTGAAGATACGGTGGACCATATAGTCTCCGCGCTCTACAACCGGCAACCCCTTCTCCCGGATCAGTTCCTCCATCGTGGGCGACAGGCCGTATGCGATGTGCTGGTAGCGCGCCTTGAAGCAATTGAACTGCTCGGGCGGCCGGGTGAAGAGCGGGTCATCGCGCTCCGTCCCGTTATAGAGCTTCGTCATTCGGTGCTGGAGGCCGTTGAAATTGCGGTGGGGCACGAAGTGCCGGAGGATCGAGATCGGAAGCGGACCGTGCATGCCGATCTTGGCGGCAACTGCGTAATCGTCCGCGGTGATCTCAATGCGCTTCTCGCCGGGCTGCGGCTTCGCGAATCGGAGGCGGCGCTCGAGGGTGTCGGTATGCATGGATGGAGACGTAGCCGTTCGCGGCGCGGCTGTAATCGGTCAGCATGAGGCGGCTCGAGGCCCGCTGCGCGTGAGTGATTGGCTATGGAGAGTCTACCAATCTTTCACTGAGCTCGTGCCGTCCTCTGGGGATTTCGGCGGCCGGTCGGCCCAGTTCATGTTCGGCGGCGGCGGCGCCCAGCCGGGCGCGCGCTCCGGTTCGGGTGGCTCGGCCATCATAGGAGGCGGTGGAAGCGCTGCGGGCGGTGCCGGCAGGCAGACGCGCTCGCGGTTGACTTCCCGGAGCTCGAGATAGGCGTCCTCGTCCATGCGGCTGCGCGCCTCAAGTTCGCCGGGCACGATCGGGACCGTGACGGCTGAGCGCGTGACGCCCCTGACGAAGGTCGCGAAATGGAGCGGCTTCTGGTTGAGGATGAAGTCCGGGGTGGTGCGCATGTCGCCCGCGAAGGAGCGCGCATCCTCGGTGGAGACCCCGGACACCATCTTGATCCGGGTGTTCGCAGACAGGGATGCCCGCAGCGCGGGGGTTGCCTGTCCCAGGAACTGATGGGCAAAGACGCAGCCGAGCCGGTATTTTCGCGCCTCGGTCAAGAGGTCGTCGATGTTGCTGTCGAAATAGGCCGCCGCCTCGTCGACAATAAGGAACGCCGGGACCCGCTCGCGCTCGGGTATCGCGGCGCGCTCCAAGATCGCCTGGAGCACGAGACTGATAAAGATGCGGCCGAAATGGGCCGAGGAACCCTTTAGGAAATCCTTGGCCGTGTCGACCACAATCACAGACCGGTTATTGATCGCGCTGAACAGGTCGAGCTTCGTCTCGGACTGCGTGAAGAGGCGCGCGAGCGTCGGGTTCTCAAGGATCGCGTTTAGGCGATACCTGATCTGCTCTTTGGTCTGCTTGAAGGTCGTGTTCTTCGGGTCGAGGAAGTCCCGCTCGAAAAAGTTGCGCTGGATGGGCGGCAGCTTCTCGATTGCCGGCATATAGGGTTTCGGGTCTTCCATAAGCCCGACGAGGTCGAGGATCGTCGCATTCCGCCCCATGGTCTCGGGAAGCGCGAGCATGAGCCGCGCGACGAACTTGAAGAAGACGCCCTGCTTCGCGGTGAGGTCCGCCCCAAGGAGCCCGTTGAAGAGATAGTCGAAGGTCTGGATGACGCCCGCGGTGACCTGCTCCTTCGTCACCTCGTTGTAGGACTGAAGCCGCTCCTTGTTCATGTCGAAGATGTTCAAGGCGGGCGGGTTATGGATATCCCGCGGGTCGATGAGGATGAAGCGCTCGTTGAGGCTTTTCGGCCAGGTCGGGTCGAATGTCTCGAGCCGAGAAATCTTCTGCACGAGGTCCGTCTGGCTGTCGACGATGATGAGCGCAGGTGGATCGCGGTCGTCGAGGTCATGGAGGATGAGGTGCTGCAAGAGCTGGGTCTTGCCGGCGCCGCTGCCGCCCACAATGTGCATGTGGCTGAAGCGATCTTCATAGCTGAACTTGAGGGGAATCTGCGTGAGAAGTAGCCGGTGGAAAGGCGTCCCGCGGAAATACTTCTCGACTACCTCCTCGGGCGGGAGGTCGCACTGGGAAGGCGTGACGATCCTCTTCGTCGGCTCGTACGGGTTCGCCACGCCGGATGCGTCGCAGAGGTTGAACCACAGCTTCTCGAAGAGCTTGCGGAATAGGTTCGCGTCCACGAACTTCTCGTCGTTCAAGTGCCCATAAATGTGATCGAGCGTCTCCTTGGGAAGGGCATGGACGAGCGGAATGGTGAAGGGGGATGGGTCTTCGGTCTGCGGCAGATGATAGGCGAGCATCCCGAAGACGTTCGTCAGGCCCTCCTTCAAGAGCCCAAGGACCCGCGCCTCATGGGCGAAGAAGTACTCCTTGTCCCGCAGAAGGCGATTGTGGTCGACGCCTTCCTTCATGTTGAGGAAATCGAAGTTCGGCTCTGGCATGCCGAAAATATGGCGTTCGTAGGAGGCGGCTTGGCACATGGCCACGCCGAAGGCTTCTCCGGTCTGTTCGCTGCAGAGCCCGGCCTTGATCTCCGTCCAGATTGGGACAATGAAGTTCGGGATCGCGTTCTCTTCCCCGTAGGAAGAGCCCTGGTGCCGGTCCGCGATCCTTTCGTGAAGCTCCCTGAGCTCCCGCGTTTCGCGTGCGCGTTCGTTCGTGAAGCGCCGGAAGAACGGGGTGTAGGTGCTCACGCCGCGACGAGCGCCTGCCCGTTCTTGTACTCGATCACCGTTTCCCGGCCATCGAAGCTCGCGGCGGCGTCAAGCCAGCCGGTCAGGTTCTTGCTTGCGTCCCGCAACGTCTCCTCGCACGCGAGCAACTCTTCGAGCGTCTTGGTCTCTATATGATGCCCTTGTTGCAGCGACGCGACCGTCACGTTCAACGACAAGTTCGCCATGATTCCGTGCGCGAGCCCCTTGAGGAGGCTGCCGCCTTCAAGATGAGCGTCCGCAACTGCGGCGCGCGCCTTCGCCTTCTCGGACGAATACACGACTTCCCCGCCGAGCTTGTACTTGTTGATGTTGTCTTTCTCTTCCTGGGAATACTCGGCGCGAACGTCGAGACAGAAGATGACTTTGCCGAGCAGGCCGGACTTTTGCGAACGCTTGATCTTGAGGTGCATTAGACACGATTCCTTTGCTGTCTGCGGTAAATCAGGAAGCCTAAGAGCGCGAGGACAGGGAGCCAGACGACGGGCCGTTCGGCGACCCAGCTGATACCGCCGCCGATGACGGCGAGCGTTACCGCGATAAGCGCGATGATGACCGCGCCTTTGATCAGGAAGCCGAAGTCTTCCATGAGCCCCTCCCCCGAGAGTTCGGAAAGTGAAGTCTCGAATGTTGAGTGAGTCAAGGCCAGCGGTCGCTTTTCGCATCGCGAAAGATTCGGTCCACGTCCGCGTCGACGGCGCTTCGCTTCCGGGCATAGCGCGACCGCGTGCGGTCTCGAACTCGATCGAGACCGCCAATCGGCGGATCGGCAGGCGCGGTCTTTACCAGGATCGGCTCGCTCGGGATGTTGTCTCGGATAACTTTTATCCAGGCTTGGAAGTTAGGCACGTCCGTTAGGACCGCAGAATTGGCGATGCCGAGCTCCTTCGACAGGAGCGTGGCATCCGTGCTCCCGACACGGAACGAGCCGAGCGATCCGACATTGCCCAGGACGGCGTCCTTGAGACTGTCCGAGAGCTGTCCGAGAAACTGGTTCGCGAGCACGAGGTTGAGCCGCCACTTTCGGGCCTCGGACAGGATCATTGAGAAACTGTCAGTCGCGAAGTTCTGGAATTCATCGACGTAGAGGGTAAAATCACGCCTCTCGCTCTCGGGAACGGTCGCCCTTCCTTGCGCGGCATGGGCAAAGGCGTTCGCCAACAGGGCGCCGAGAAGATGCGACGGCTCGGCTCCCATCCGCTTCGAGAGATTGACGATGAGCACCCGGCCGCTGTCCATGATGTCCTTTATGTCCAGGGTAGACTTCTGTCCGAGAACGGCGCGCAATGCAGGATTAGCGGCGAACTGTCCTGCCTTGTTCTGAATGGGCGCGATGGCTTCCTGGCGGTACTTGTCCGAGTACCCGGCGAACTCCTGGGTCCAGTAGTAAGTGATGAACGGGTCGGTCGAGTACCGGAGGCAGTGCGTCCGATATTGTCCTTGAGCCAAAAGGACAGGCAGGTGGAGCATCGTGGCGTTTGGGACATCGAGCAAAAGTCTGATGGAGTTTCCGAGGATATATTCGAGTCTCGGTCCCCAGCTTTGGCCGAAGATGCTCTTAAAGGACGAAACGACGCCCGACGTGATGAGATGTCTTTCAGGAACCGGTACAGATTCGAGCGGATTGAAGCCGATGGCAAAATCCGGATCGAGCGGGTCGAAGTAGATGGTATTGTTCGCCTCTTCCGGCGCCGTTGCGTCGGCGACCGAAAGTGCCAAGTCCCCGTGGGGATCAAGTAGGCAAAGCCCGCCCGTTTCGGCGAGCATAAGATTGAGGAGGAGCGTTGACTTCCCCGTCCCGGTCTTGCCGGCCAAGTAGATGTGCCGGCGCCGCTCTTCGGCGGAAATGGTCAACGGTACCGAGGTCGAAAAGTTTGTGCCGAACGATTGCATGCATCAGTCGGCCGCCGAGCCGTCAGGCTATCGTGGCCTAGACAATGCCCGATCGGTGGCGGCGGCCGACGGATAAATGCAAAGGACTGTCCGATACCAGTGTAGCAGTGTCCTTGAGGAATTGGCCGCCCACTGTTGTCTGTGTGCGCGCACGCGCCACGACCTCATACGCCTTAGCGGCAAGGCGTCTGTCCGATAGGATGACGGCCCGCGCTTCGACTCGAATGAGGAGAAAAGGCGTATGAGGTCGTGGCGCTAGCCAGACAACAGTGTGGCGGAATCGTTGAGCTTTTCCCGCGCTAGCGGGTACATACAGACATATATGCCTCTGCATGAGGCTATGTCTGTGGTTTTTTGTCAATAAAAGAGCCGCGGCGTTGGACTGCCGCGGCTCGCTCCCGGCTAAGGGAGTGTCGTGGGTTTATCGTTCGTCCGCTCGCTTTTGCATCCAGTCCAATATCTCTTGCTCGACATAACCGACACGTCCCGGTCCAAGCGGCACCCTTTTGGGGAACCGACCTTCACGCTCCATGCGAGCCAATTGAGCGTACGAGTACAGAACCATTTGCTTGACTTGCTTCTTCGATAAGAACCTCATCGCGATCTCCGCATTGCGGAAGCATCGCGATGCCCCCTGGGTTGACGCCCATGAGCCCTGGAACGGTATCAGCCTTTCAGGACCGTTTGTAGGTAAGTTTCCCACTTCGCAACTGCGGCACGCATCTCGGGCATATAGCTGTACCGGTCATAGATGCCATTCACGCCGGCCTGCGTGCCGGAAACATGGTTGATGTACTTCTCGGCAACCTCTCGAAGGATGCCGAGCTCGGCCCAGCGAGTGCGCAACGTTCGGCGAAGATCATGGAGGGTCCACCCCCGGACGCCAGAACGCCGGTCTAATTTCTCTTTCTCGCGCGCAAAGTTTGGGAGGGCCGCGAAGGGGGGACGCTTGAGGAGAGAAGCAGTCATTTCCCCGACCGGGAAGCAGTGCTCGCGCCCGTTCTTGGTGAGCCAGTTCGGCAAAGTGATGGTGTCCGCGCCGATCATGGCGCGGGAGAGTTTCTTCACCTCCCCTGCCCGCTGGCCGGTCAGGATGAGAAGGCGGACGATGTAGCCGAAGCTATCGTCCTCGCATGCGTACCAAACTTTGCGGAGCTCTTCCGGGGAAAGTACCCGGTCCCGCGGCTTGTAGCGGAACTGGCTCTGCATCCGGTCCATCGGGTTCACTTCGACCAAGTGCTTGCGGTGCGCCCACTTGAAGAAGGTCCTGAGCACGACGAAGGCGTGGTGCTGCTCGACCGGCGTATCGGAGAGCCGATCGATGCGGCGGTCGAGTTCTGCCGGCGCGATCTCGTCGAGCTTCAGCTCGCCGAACCGGAAATGCCGCTTGAGGAGCCGATCGTAGTCCTTCACGGTTCGCGCCCGGAGGCGCCTACGGCATTCCGCCAGGAAGCCTTCAAGGGCCACCGTCCAGGTAGGGGAAGCCTGGACCGTCTTTCCGAGCGTGTAGGCGGCTAGCCGCTCTTTCGCGGCCTGACGGGCCGTTTTGAGCGTCAGGATGCCTACCCTGCCGATGGTCTCTCGGCGCCGGAGCTTTCCGTACGTGAGGATGAAGCTCTTGGTCCCGCCCTCGCTGACACGGACACCGAAGCCGGGCAGCATGTCGTCGTAGTGGATTTTCTCCCCTCGCTCAGGGGGCTGGAGCGTCCTGATGGTGATGTCGGTGATGCGCATTTATCTCGTCCTTATCTCGCCCGGCACGGGCGCAGCCTTGAGACCCTGTGGTTCGCCTTGAACACAGGGACCGAGAGAAAAACAAGGGCAACAAGGACTTAGGGTCGGTATGAAGCGCTATGAGCGAGCATTAAATCTGCTTGCTAAACCGTTATACGGTTGAAAAGCCGTATCGAGGGTTCGAATCCCTCCGGCACCGCCAAACTCACTGCATTCATGTGCAGCACAATGTCCGCTTTGCGCCAAAAGCGGACGTTCGCTCCACTATGGGGTGCATCCATCGCAATCTTTGCTATTGGTGGTGAGCCTCCAGCTTGTAGCCGTCGAGGTCGGTTACGAATGCCGCGTAGTAGGTGGGACCGTAATTGGCTCGTAACCCCGGAGCCCCTTCGTCCCTCGCACCAGCAGCCAAGGCCGCAACATAGAACGCATTGATGGATTCGCGGGTTGGAGCCTGGAAGGCTAAGTGAAATCCTGGTCCAGGCGCGACGGTTTGGAGAGGTTTGGAGAAAAGAGTAAGCCGGTCTTCGCCACCCGGTTCTCCAAAGCCAACGGCGTGATCCTTTCGAAGGACCGGCACATAGCCGAGGGGAGCTAGGATTGCCTCATAAAATGCCGCTGCGCGACCAAGGTCATTTACTCCGAACGATAGATGGCTGAGCATTTTCCCCTCCCCGAAGCTGGGACACTCTATCAGAACACCGCCGCCCTTGGGGGTTCCCCTTTGCGCCAAGCGGTCATGGTGCGCATCAGCGTGGCGCGAAGTCCCGTTGTACTCGCGCTATCAGCGACGCAGTTTGCCTGCCAAATAGCCGATGACGATCGGGCTGAAGACCAACGCCAACCCAACAAGAACGAGATCACTGCGCTGCCTAGGCGGCAATGAAAGCGCAAAGCGCGTTCCAATGACAAGTGCGGCGCCTGCAAAGAAGAGCGTGCCAAAAGGCAACCAAAACGCCTACAAACTTGGCTTGTACACGAAGGAGGAGCCGGCTTGGGTGAAGAAGAGGAACAGGTTTCTCCGTGATCGGCGTAGGACATGTAAGGTGAGCTAACTGCACCTATGGTGCTATAGTGATCTGCCGACACGAAGCACCTATGGATATCCAACAGGAACGCATCAACCTGCTGAAGCTGGCGGAGCACTATGTCAACAACGGAAAGACTTGATAAACAATACGCAGATAGCCGGAAACTCGCGGCGCGGGCACGTTTGAACCAAGAGTACACAATCTCGGAATTACCTTGGTTTCCGTGGGTGGCACAGCAACTTCAGTTCGAAAACAGCGACAGCGTTCTTGACGTGGGTTGTGGTGCGGGTTGGTTCTGGACCAGCGTGGCAGAGACGCTGCCGAGAACTCTGACGCTGACACTGGTAGATGCGTCTGCGGGCATGATCGCCGAGGCACTCAAGCATTGTAGCGAGTTACCGCTTAAATCCGTCGAAGGTCGAATTGCAGACGTGGTGGCTCTTCCTTTCAAAGACAATTCGTTCAATTGCGTAATTGCAATGCATATGTTGTACCATGCGTCTAATCCAGCAGCAGGTATCGCGGAGATTTCTCGTGTTCTGAAGCCTGGCGGCTGGTTAGCCGTTACGACCAACGGCGCTGGCAACAAGCGTGAAATACACGAACTAGCCAATGCGTTGGGAGGTATGGCATGCGACCCTGCTGCTCAGACGTTCGGTTGCGATACCGCGGTACGGATGATGCAGGACTGTTTTGGCAATGTGGAACTACGAATGTACCCAGCTCGCATGTGTATTACTGATCCTGATGATCTATTCCTTGCGCTCACTTCATATCCGCCAGGCGATGAAGCAGATGATATTGAATTAGCCGGGTTTCGAAAGGCCATTGATAATGCGTTTCGGTCAAATAATGGTGTACTTGAAGTCCGAATAGAAACGGGGCTGCTTCTCAGTCGGAAGACGTGAGCGGCAAATTATAATAACTGTAGATTTCTCATTGTGTCGTAGGTGGCTTCGCATAAGTAAAGACGGCAACCACACCATCTTCCGGTGCCATGCCTCACAATCGATGGGCCAGCACGTAGGCCATTGAGTGGCCCAAATGCGTCCTCATCCTCACACGATTGCGAGAGCTTTCGTCCCTAGGGGTCACGTCCGCTTTGCGCCAATAGCGGACATCCTACCCCAAGATCCCGAGTGAAGGAGAGAGGCAGCTTTCTGGGCGCCTCTCTCTTTGAGACTCACAGGAATTTTTATCAGATACGTCAACGGGTAAGAGATGTCGTCAAGACCTGATGAACGAGAGCAGGTCAGGGTTGAGAACATCCGCATGCGTGGTGAGCATGCCATGAGGGTAGCCGGGGTAAGTCTTCAGTGCCCCCTTCTTAAGCAGGTTGACCGCACGCGGCACAGAACTCGCGAACGGGACAACTTGATCAGCCTCGCCGTGCATGACCAGCACCGGCACGGTGATCTTCTTGAGGTCGTCGCTGTAATCCAAGAGCCAAGAGGCGACAGTCTCGTAGTGCGCCAGGGCGCCGCCGGCCATGCCTTGGCGCCACCAGTTCGCAATGACAGCCTCTGAAGGCTTGGCTCCATCCAGGTTGTAGCCATAGAATGGATTTTCAGGGACGAAACGGAAGAACTCTGCACGGTTGGCCAGCATGCCTGCCCGGATCGTTTCGAACCATTCCGGCGGCTGACCGGATGGGTTGTCCTCGCTCCGGTACATGTTCGGTGTCGGTGAAGCGACCAGCACTGCCTTAGCGACGCGCTCCTGGTGGCGAGCGACATAGCGAGCCACCTCAGCGCCGCCTGTCGAGTGCCCGATATGAATCGCGTCGCGCAGATTGAGGTGTTCGGTCAAGGCGGCGAGATCGGCAACCCAGTGATCAATGTCATTGCCGGTGCTGGGCTGGTCGGACCGGCCATGACCGCGCCGGTCGTGAGCGATCACCCGATAACCGTGCTGAAGGAAGAACATCATCTGGGCATCCCAGTCGTCCGCTGTCAGCGGCCAGCCGTGACTGAAAACGATCGGCTGACCCGATCCCCAATCCTTGTAGAAGATATTTACCCCGTCTTTGGTTGTGATAGTGGGCATTGCGAAGTTCCTTTCGGTTAGCCGCGAGTTGAGAGGGATCGCTCGCTGAAGCGGCGTTTCAGCGGGAGACTTCTGGAAATCGGTACAAGGGCGCTGCGGATCGCCGCCGTATCAATCGTCGAACGACGCTGCTGCGTTGGCTATGAAATTCGCAACGGCGTTCGGTTGAGAAAGATGCGGCATGTGGCTGCTCTCTAAAACGAGCACCTCAGCGCCCATTCGTTCGGCCACGTCCTGCTGCAATGCTGGCGGAAACACATGGTCGTGAGTTGCGATGAGATACCAGGAAGGCTTTGTGTGCCACGCCGCGTTTGTAACGCGGTCAGTTAGGCAGCGGTCTGCGAGCGGTGCCTGTGTGATGTAAACGAGTTCAGCTTCGTCCCGAGGGAGGTCCTGCGCGAGATACTTGTGGACCCCGTCCCGCGTGAGCGCTTGAAACCCTTCCCCGTAGGGAACGACTTCCGAAAAAACCGCAGCCGAGGCGTAACCGGCCAGAAAATCGAAGATCGACTGGCCGTTGTCCGGCGCGCCAGCGCAAACGAACACCAAACCCCGCACGCTGGGATGATTGCCCGCTTCACAGATCACCACGCCGCCCCAGGAGTGCCCCACCAAAACTACCGGCTGGCCCTGCACCTCAAGGGCGCGATGGACGGATTTCACATCATCGGCAAGGGAGCTGAGCGGGTTCTGCACAGCCACTGTTTTGAGACCGCGTTCCATCAAGAGAGGGATCACTTTCCGCCAGGCTGAGCCGTCGGAAAAAGCACCGTGGACGAGGACTATGGTGTTGATGGACACGGCAATCTCCAGTCATTGGCGTTCAGCTATTCACGAGGTCGAAAATACTATTCGGCCTGGCAAAGACATGGGATCGCGTTGCGGAAACTAGTACGATGTTGCTCAAAGGGACGCTGCGCAGGCGCAATTTTGGTCGATCATGCCGAAACCAGCCTGCCGCACGATCAATAAATTGAACGATATTGCTTTTATGGGCGATAAGTGCGCATTTCGCGGCCAACGCAACCAGATAGATGCTTTCTAGCGTTGGCGCGAGCGTAAGCCGCTGGCGTTTTCCCAACCATGGCCTTGAAGCGCCGCGTCAAATGGCTTTGATCCGAAAAGCCAAGTCTTTCCGCGATATCCGCCAGCGAAATCTCCGCGGCCTCGATCAGCGACTTTGCCTGCTCGATCCTGCACTGCTCGACGTATCGCGCAGGCGTCATACCGGTCTCTGTCTTGAAAACGCGAATAAAATGGAAGCGGCTCAGGCCCGTCTGTTTTGCGAGTGCGGATAGGTCGGGGAAATCGTGGGTCATTCGGCCGAGATGTTCGATGATACGACGGATGGCTTCGCGATCTGTGATCTCGCCGGTGTTCTCGGAAACAGTGTACACACCGTATTGCGTAACGAAATGGACGGTGAGCGCTTCGGCCAGGTGATGTAACAACGACATCCTCCATTCGGTATCCGGCTTGCGCATCTCTTCCAGAATTGCACCCCCGATATAGAGTGCGAAAACATCGTTCACATAAAGGATCGAGCCGGTCTGGTCATCCTCGCCACGCAGTGATTTGTCCAAACGCGAATTACTTCGAAGCTGTTCCGGCTCAATTCCGATGCGAAGCATCGGCGGGATCGCGCCTGAAAGCCGTGCCGGACTGGCGGCACGTACCACGATAAGGTCTCCTGCCCTGCAGGATACTTCGCGGGAAGCTCTATGCGTCTCGCACCTGAATTGCCTTGAAGACGCAAGAGCGACCATCACGGCATGGTGGTCGCACGCGGGCACAATCAGCTCGACACCGTGACTTGCCTCGCGGACGTCGAAATATAGACCACGAGACGTTGAAGACATGCCCGTGGTAGAAATTGGCCAGCTGTCAATGCTCGCGCGAACGAGCGCTATGCCGGCGAGATTGGACAAACTGTCTTTCTTCATCGTCTAACCAAAGCACGATGGTAATCTACCACGGTTTGTTGCGTAGTGACCTTGGGAGATTTGGGCCTAGAAAAATATGATTTGCGCTTGGAAATGTCCGCTTTGGGCCAAAAGCGGTCGTTGGTTTGATATGCTGCTGCGGTTAGACAACCGCGAAATAAGCTATTGGAATGTATTGGAGCTGGGTTTTCGGGTTAGCCAATGTAAATTGCTGATTTGCTTGAATTGGTGCAGTCCCTCCGGCACCGCCATCCCCTGCTGACGCAGGGTGAAATCTTTCAACCGCCACAAAACAGCAGGGGATGGCGGTGCCGGATCGGTATTACGGACCCTTGTTCGACAAAATCGGCGACAGCCGATTTTGGGCACGAGCAAAGCGAGTGATCCGAGGCGTTAGCCGTCGGTCTTTCCGGCGGCGGAAAAACCGGTTCAGCGCCCAGCTTCACCAGCCTCCGGCCGCTCGCTTGAGCTCGCGGCGTTCGTCGCTCATCCTGCGGAAGCGACTGTTGTGCTTTGCCAGTCTGATGTAATTTTCCGCGTAGCCACTGCCCCTTTTCCGAGGCGAGCGATGACACGGATTTTTTGCCCCTCCCGCCGGCATCTGTTGGACGTCTTGGCGGCCGCGCTTATTCTGGGCTTGGCATCAAAGGCCCGGGCGCAAGGCGTTTCCACCCTCAAGATCGCACGATCGGCGCCGGCGCCGAAGGCGGCGCGCTGGGCACAATATTTGCCAAGCTGGGCCATCCGGTGATGTTCTCGTCGCGCCATCCCGAACAACTCAAGGATCTGGTCGCTGCCGCCGGCCCCAACGCCCGGGCGGGATCGGTGGCCGACGCGGTCGCGTTTGGCGACATTATCTTTCTGGTCGTGCCCTATTCGGCGGTCGAACAGATCGGCCGCGATTATGGCAAGACGCTCGCTACCAAGCCCCTGGTCGTGGACGTCTCCAATCCCAGTGCTGCCCGTGACGGGGATGCGCTGGCCAAATGGGTCGACGAACAGGGCGGCGCGGGCCTGGCGACGGCCAAGCTGTTGCCCGGCGCGCATATCGTGCGGGCCTTCAATAATTTTGGGCACAATGGCCTTCACGGCGCTGAGGTATTGGTCAAGCCGACGTTGGCGCAAACGGTTGGCGTGCCCATCGCCGGCGACGATCCAAAGGCCATCGCCTTGGCGATCAACCTGTTCAAGGAAACGCGGTTCGAACCGGTGCTGATTGGCGGCCTGGCCAAGGGAAAATATCTGGTGCCAGGATCAGTCATCAGCGGCGAGCACACGCCGGACGAGCTTCGCAAGATTGCAGCAAGCCTGAAATAATTCCGGGCCTTGACGCCAGGGTAGGAATCCTTGCGCGATTCCGCGGCGCGGTCCGTTCCGCACAAATCATCAAGCTACGCGTATCATGCGGATCTCAGCGCAACCCCAAATAAAAGCCCGTAGTGACGAATATCTGGATGAAAGTCACAGCCGAACTTCTTTTGAACCCCGTCAGGGACGGGAAGAGGTCTGAGAGATAGACGGCCACCGATATGAGATAGATGACAGCGGCCATCCCGGTAACCACGAGGAGATTGGGCCCTTCCGGGTCGCGGAAGAATGCAAACATTGCTCTGGAACAGACCAGGGCTGTGATCGCCAGAATTAGCAAAGAACCGTTTCTGAAATGCATAAGGGTGCAGCCCCATTTGCGCATGCCAAATCATACCCCAAGCCCGACCATCTCAACCAAATGCCGGCCTTCAGCCGAACGCTTCTCACTCCCGGTGCAACATCAGCCGAATGAAGGCGCCCGGCTTTGGCGGCTGGCCGGCATTGAGCAGGCTGGCGCGGAAGACACGGCCGAGCAATATCAACTCCAGCGTCACGAAGCCGGCGAGCAGCAGCCCGGTGCCGAGCAACTCCGCCAAGGAGACACCGCTGCCCAGCCGCGCCAGCATGGCGAATGGTGTGTAAAGCGGAATCCAGGACATCACCCTGGGTAGAAACCCGGAGGGATTCTGGATGACCGCATTCACCATCAGCATCACCGGCAGCAGTACCGCCATCGTCACCGGCATCAGATAGGCCTGGGCATCCTGCATGGAATTGGAAAGCGAGCCGATGGTAAGATAGAGCATCGCCAGCATCAGGTAGCCGCAGAAAAAATAGAAGGCCAGCACCGGGATCATCCAGGGCTGGTTCAGCACCGCCAGCGACGGCCTCAGATAGTCGGCGACCACGCCCTGAATGGAGAAGGCGGCCAGCAGAGCACAGCCGATCCAGATGGCGAGGATGGTCAGGCCCACTGCCCCCAGGCCGATCAGCTTGCCCAGCATCAGCTCGCGCGGCTCGACACAGGCCAGCACCGCTTCCAATAGGCGGTTGGAACGTTCCTCAATCACTCCCTGAAGCATCAATCCGCCGGTGATCATGGCCGACATCAGCAGCAGATAGGCCAGCGCCAGCGGGACGATCGAACGCACCATCATCCGCGAGCGGCTGCCGCCCGGCGGCGCTGTCACCGTCAGCGGTGTCTCCAGGCTTTCGATTCGGGCCGCGGCGGCAGCGGCGACACCGTTTTCTTGCAGCAGTGCCATACGGGCAAGGCGCGCGCGCTCCTCCTGGATGATATCGATCAGACCGTTGTCATTGCGGCCGTTGGTCCATATCCGCGCGACACCGTTTGCCGGCATATAGACTGCCAGTGCCAGGACGCGCTTGCCCTGCGGTGTCTCGATATCACCGGCAAGATACGGCGCCATGGCGCGGCCGAAGGCGGCCGGCCCGCGGTCCACCGGCACGCCCTTCGGCACCGGAACCCGGATGTAAGGAACAGGCGGTGGCTTGAAAGCGGTGGCGTCCCGGGGCGGACGCATCCGCGCCAGCGCGCCCTGGACGCCGCCGCGGGCGATGAACCGCTCCACCGCCGCGTCATCGGCCATGTATCGTCCATCACCCGGTGCGGCGAGATTCCAGCGCGCCGCATAGGCAGAGAGATCACGCAGCACCTGGCGCTGGTAGTCCAGCGTCAGCCGGTGCTCCAGCGCCGGCGCAAAGCCGCCACCGGCATCGGTCATGACATAGGCAATGGTGGAGGGCGGGCGCAGCACCGTCCGGGCCCCCGCCACCAGCGCCAGCATCAGCGGCACGATCAGCAACGTGATCTTGAAGGCGCGCGTGGCGATGACCTGGCGAAAGTCGCGCCGCGCCACCAGCAGGATGCGGTTCATGGCGTTCCTCCCACCAGGTGGACAAAGACCTCGTGCAGGCTGGGCTTGTGCAGGTCGAAGCCGCGCAGGACGAAACCGTTCTGCGTGCAATGCTGCAGCAGGCCGCCGGCATCCTGCCCCGGCGCCAGGGTCACGTCCCATTGCCGCCAGCCATCCTGGGCCGCATCCACCGCCTGCGCCCGCACCACGCCCGGCAGGCCGGCCGGATCGGCCTGGGCGGTCAGCAGCAGACGCGCCGGCAATTGCGCCCGCGCCTGGGCTTGCGTGCCCTCGAACACTTTTCGGCCGCGCGCCAACAGCAACAGCCGGTCACTGAGTCGCTCGGCATGTTGCATCACATGGGTGGAGAAAATCACGGTGGCGCCATCCCGGGCCGCCTCGCGCACCAAGTCCTCGAGCACGCCCTGATTGACAGGATCAAGGCCCGAAAAGGGCTCGTCCAGAATCAGCAGCCGTGGGCCGTTGACCAGCGCGGTGGCGAGCTGGACCTTCTGCGACATGCCCTTGGAAAGCTTGTCGAGGGCGGTGTTGGCCCATTGCGACAGGCCGAGGCGCTCGATCAAGGTCGCGGCTTTGCGGACGGCATCCGCGGCGGACATGCCTTTGAGGCGGCCGAAATAGACCACCGTGTCCATCACCGTCATCAGGCGGTAAAGCCCGCGCTCCTCCGGCAGGAAGCCGATCCGGGGCGCGTTGGCGCGGCTGGGCGCGCGGCCCAGCACTTGGATGCGGCCGGCGTCGGGGCGCAGGATGTCCAGCATCATGCGCACCGATGTGGTCTTGCCGGCGCCGTTGCCGCCCAAAAAGCCGAAGACCCCGCCTTCCGGCACCGAGAAGCTGAGATCGTCCACGGCGGTGAAATCGCCGAACCGCTTCACCACCCGGTCAAGAACCAAAGCTGTCATCGGCCCGCCCTTTGTTTCGGTATCATGGCAGCGGCGATGGTTCGCGCTTCAGCCTGGCGAAGTGCCAGATGAACGTGCCGTAGTAGACCGCGCAAAGGGCCAGGGTCGTGGGGGCCATGGCTCGCAGCGGCAGCAGGACGGCAGCATTGATCATGGCCAGTCCGAGGCCGACGGTCATCCAGCCTGCAAGGCGCCGGGACCGCGCCGACTGCCAGGGATCGAGATTGAGCGCGGCGATCCGCTTGGAGACCGTGGGCAGCTTCGGAACGACGTTGCCATAGATCATGGTCAGGATGCCGCCCACTCCCACCACGGCGCGGGCAACGGTTTCCGGGTTCAGCCAAAGGCCATGGTGCAGCGAACGGCTGATGACGAAGGCCTGTGCCAGCGCCGCCATCACGCCGCTCCCCAGCAGCAACAGCCTGCTCCGCCGTTGACGGGCCTGGATGGCTTCGTCAGGGCCGGAAAACAGCCAATTCATCACAAGGCCAATGGCAATCATGAACAGCAGACTGAGCGGGGGAACAAAAAGTACCAGACTATTCCTGGTGCCGGGTCCGCTGGGCGTGACGATGGGCAACTGGGTCCAGTCTGCCAGCAGGCTGAGACGCCAGATCGCGGCAGCGGTCGTGGCGAGACAGAACAGGATCAGGATACCAAGCGCCTTGCGGTCGATCATTTTGCTCTCCCCATGGCTTTTTTCAGTGGCGCAGACTTGGGCAATCCGACACCCACGGTTTCGGCGAAGGCGAGCAGGGCTTCCTCCAGCACCGAGACTTTCAGCATATAGGTGATGACGGTGCCGCTCTTGTGCGGCTCGACCAGGTCGGCTTCGCGCAGAATGGCGAAGTGGGCCGAGAGGGTGGATTTGGCGATGGGGAAATGCTCTGCCAGCTCACCCGCAGTCATCGGCTTCTTGCGCAGCAACTGCAGGATCTGCCGACGCGTCGGATCGGACAGCGCCTTGAAGACCAGATTCATATTTCGATATTTGGCGAAATATAGGATAATGTCAATGCCGGCCCCTGAAACCGAGCACCGCATCGCAGCCCATTTTTCGGAACGACGTCCTACTTCGGCAACTTGCCTTCAATCTCCTGATACACCCGCATCAGCGCGCCCGGCGCCTGGGTAACCCGCTCGCTCCAATTCTCGTAAGGCCCCCAATTTGCCACGCGCACCGCATCGCAATCCTTCGCCGATCGGCACGCCACGCCCGCATCATGCAGCCGGCGCCCCTCCGCGATCACTGCCGTCAGCTCGGCCGCGAATGCCGCAAGCTCATGCTTCATGGTGGCGGGATCGTCGACAAAGCCGTGTCCACCGAAAACCCATTTGGCGTCGATCGCCTGGTTCTTTTTGATGGTGGAAAGCCACTCGCTGGGAAAGCCCCGCGCCAGGGAAGGAAACAGCCGATGATCGTAAATCTCGCTCATGAACAGCACCTTCGCGCCCGGCAGATACACGCTCAGATCCCCGCCGGTATGAGCCCGCCCCTGATTCAGGACCTCGATGTCCGTGGCCCCAAGGTGAATGATGCGCTTGTCCGCCACGGCTTCCGTCGGCGGCGTCGCGCTTGCCGCCAGCGCCTTTTGTGAAACCGGCGAGGCCACAAACACCACATCGGGAAAGGCGCTCTTGAACGCGGCGTTGCCGCCGGTGTGGTCCTCATGCTCCGAGCATACCACCACGTATTTTATCGGCAGCGGCGTCAGGTTTTTTATCTGCGCCACCAGCTTCTGCGTTGCGCTCAAATTACCCTGGCCGTCGGCCACCAGCACCCCGTCGCTGGTCACCACGATCATGTCCACCGTGGTCTTGAACTTGCCCGGGTCGCTGGGCCGCAGCTCTTCATAAGCATAAACATTGGGCTCAAGCTGCTTCAGGCGCGGAAAATCGCTTTCCTTGAGACCGCGCAAGGTGGGGTCGGCCGTCTGCACCAGCGCCTCTTGCGCCCGCGCCACCGCAGGCGCCAGCAAAAGCACGGCCGCCAGGATTTTTCCTGCCGATTTCATGTGCCCCTCTCAAGCGGCGCAACACCGCTTTGAATCAAAAAATACGGACATCGCTTCGCCCACCTCGGCGCATCAATGCGACGGCAAAGGCTCCATGCCGCTGTTGCGGATTGCCTCTTGGGCCTTGGCCGAGCGCATAAACTTCATCAGCTTCTGCGCGTCCGCGCTTCTGGCGGATCCTGCGACCCGCGCCGCCGAGAACACCGAGATGTATTGGATCTGTTTCGGAAGCGTGCCGACAAAATCGGTGCCGGGGACATGAAGCAATTCGCTTACCGGCTGAATGGCGATCTCGGCATTGCCCTTGGCGACCGCGGCGATGCCGGCATTCGAGCTTTTCGGAATGACCGCGCGCGCAATTCCGAGCCGCGGAAACAGCTTGGTGGCCATGTAGATGCCGGTCGTGCTGCTGGGATAGGTAACAGACCTGGCATGGAGCAGCGTGTTCTTGAAGGCTTCGACCGTGCCGATATCCGGCTTGGCGCTACCCGCCCGAACGGCCAGGCCAAGGGGTGTCCTGGCCAGGTCGATATCGGAATGGGCGACAATTCTGTTTGCCGACATAAGATCGTTGAGGCCCTCCCGCGACATGATCACGATGTCGGCGGCCACGCCCCGGCCAAGTTGCGCGCTGATCGTTTGCGGCCCAGCCCCTTGAGATTTCCCCAGGATGACCTCAACCGATATCCCGGAGGCTTTCTCGAATTGCGGAAGCATCTCCCGCAAAGGGGCGGCAAAACCGCCGGAGGTCATCACCCTGACCTGCGCAAGCGCGCTTTGCGGAATTGCAGCCGACACAGAAAGCGCCACCGCGACAGCAAACAATCTCCAATATCGAATCACGGATTTCGCCCTACCGCACTGGCGCAGCCCAAAGACGAGCCACAGCCAACCCCATTGAGCCAGACGAAGATCCTACTGGCAACGCCTGATTAGGCGCTTGAAATCCGCCGCAAAGACCAAACCGCGCTTACTCGACAGCACTGTCGCTGGGGGTGTCGGCCGAAGCGCTCGTGACGCAATTGACCGGGCCTCGTGTTCTGCCTTGCAGGCTGGTCCCCAGCTGGTTGTTAGGATCCCGGACTGTCTTGTGCGCGGTTGCTTCGGCGCTGTGCTTGGCCTGGGCCGTGGTGCCGTTCGCCACCGCACCACCGCCAGCCACACACGCGGAGCTATCCAGCCCCGAATCCGGCGCGGCAGTGGCGGCAACTTCGTTTGGAGCGCTTTCCTGCGCATTCACAGACTGCCCCGTGGACAGGGCCAACGCACTGGCAACAAAAACCGCACCCCATATGGTCGCCTTGAAGGAGGGTCTCATGGCCTGCCTCACCAAAGTTACAGACAAGAAACGCGGCTGAGCATTGCTTGGTGCCGACGGGTTCCGGTTTGGAGCCGATTCCCCCCTCGCCCCCCGTCACTCGTAGCGCAAGGCCTTGATGGGATTGGCCCGCGCGATGTGGGAAACGTGCGCCAAGACGGTTGCCCAGGCAATCAGCAGGGCAGCCACGCCCACACCTGCAAAATAAACAGGGTCCAGCGCGATGCGGTAGGCGAAACCCTGGAGCCAATGGCTGAGATAATACCAAGCGATGGGCCAGGCGATCAGATTGGCGACCAGGACCGGGATGGAGAACCGCCACAATAACAGCAGGATCACCTCTCGGTCGCGCGCTCCGAAAACCTTGCGCAGGCCGATCTCCTTGGTGCGCCGCTCGGTCGTGAAGGCGGCCAATCCGAACAGCCCCAGGCAGGCAATGGCGATGGCGATCACGACAAAAATGCCGAACATCGCGCCTTCGCGCGCGTCGTCGCTGTACAGCGTGTCATATTTCTCGTTCAGAAAATGGCGCTGGATCGCGACGGAGGGCTGGAAGGCACGCCAGGTCCGGTCAATGAAAGCCAGGGTCTCAGGGATCGCGCCCGCCTTCAGGCGCACCGCAAGCTGCAAGGGCGAATGCGGATCGTACATGTAGGCCGTCGGCTTGACCATTTCGCGCGCACCATCGACCTTGGTATCGGCCAGCACGCCAACGATCCTGACGTGATTGTGATTGAGAATAAGGGCCTTCCCCACCGCCTCCTGTGGCGTGAAGCCCAGATGATTCGCGCCGGCAGCATTCACGATGATGTTGCGGCCTTCATTGAGGGGGTCGCCGCCGGGCGTCATGCTGTTGAATCGGTCATCGCCCCGCGCCTGCGACAGCAGCCGTCCGGCCAGCAGCTTGATGCCATAGACCCTGGGATAATCCGGGCTGATCGCCATATCGTTGAGGGTGAGGGTTTCGGCCTGGCCGGGCACCTGAACCAGCGCCAGGCTTTGGTCGGCTTCGAACGGCACCATGTTGGAAAGCCCGACATCGGCGATGCCGGGAGCGACGCGCAAGCTCTGGACAAAGGCCTCGCGCATCTGTGGCGTCATGCGGCCACTGCCGATGACCAGAATGTTGTCGTGACGAAAACCCAGATCTATATTGCGCGCGAAATTGATCTGGCTGAAGACCACGATCGCCGCGATGCCCAGGCCGATGGACACGGCGAATTGCAGCACCACCAGAGCCGCGCGCAAGGTGCTTGGGCCGGCATGGCCGCTTCTGCCACCGCGCAGCACCGAAGCGGGCCGGAAGGCCGACAGAACCAGCGCCGGATAGCTGCCGCTGATCAGCCCTGCCGCGACGGCAACAATCAGGATCATGACAAGCAAAGACCAATCGGCGAAGCTGTGAAAGACGATGGGCCGTTGGAGAAAGCTGTCGAACGCCGGCAGCAGAAGCTCCACAAGGGCCAGAGCCAACACCAGCGACAACAGCGACATGAACACCGCTTCGCCGAGGAACTGAAGCATGAGCTGAGCGCGGCGCGCGCCCATGACCTTGCGCAGCGCGATTTCTCGCGCGCGCAACATGGCGCGGGCCGTGGCCAGGTTCATGAAGTTGAAGCAGGCCACCAGCAGGATCATGACGCCAACAGCGGCAACACCATAAACGGTCAGCCAGCTTCCGGCGGGCGTCATGTTGAATTGCCACTGACCGGAAGACAGATGCACCTGGGTGAACGGCGTCAAGTGGACATGAAAGATCTTGCTGCCGCTTGACGGGACGCCGAACTTCCTGAGCGCGGGCGTCACGGCGCGATCCAGCATCGGCGCCATGCGCGACACGACCGCCTGGGGATCGGCGCCGGGTGCCAGAGAAACATAGCTCCAGCCGCCCGAACTGAGCCAATCCTGCTTGCTCTCTGGCGACATGCGATCGGCCAGCGACGTGTTTGGAATAAAGACATCGCCGGTCAACTGTGTGTTGTGCGGAAGATCACGCATGATTCCGGTGACCTTCAGGGCCACTCTCCGGTCCTGGCAGGCGGCATTCTCGCCGGCGCAATCGCCACGGCTGGTGGTCACGAATTTCCCCAGCGGATCGGTGTCGCTGAAATATTTCCGTGCCGCGCGCTGGGAGAGCACTATGGATAGCGGCTGGCGCAGAACCTGGTCCGGGTTGCCGGCGATGAGGGGCAGACGGATCAGGGTGAAAAATTCCGGATCGACGGAATTGACCGCCTCCGAAAATTGCCGGTCGCCCGCCGCCAAGGTCATGGATTTCCGGAACAGGCGCGTTTTGCCGGTGACGCCTGGCACCTCATCGCGCATGGCCGCGGCCATGGGGTAAGGCACCCCCGCCATGTTCATGACCGGCCGGCCGGGAATGGCAACGGACATTTCCACCCGGTAGAGATTTTGGCTGGCCGGAATCCAGGCATCCCACGACAACTCGTCGCGCACGAACAGGATGATGAAGGTCGTGCAGGCAAGTCCTAGCCCCAGCCCGCCGATATTGATGAAGCTGAAGAGCTTGTGCCGCGCCAGATTGCGCAAGGCGATGGAGAGATAGTTGCGGAACATGGGCGCCCCCAGGCTGCTTCCACCTAGCTATACTGCTATACAAGATACCTGTCAATATATGATACTGGAAATTGTTCGCAACGGGCTGGAACTGCGGGCCACAATGGTTAATCTACCCTCTGTGTACTGAATATTCTTGCGGTGTCCGCTGATGATCGAGCCCGAGTATCACGCCCCCCTGGTCGAGAATCTTCATCGTTTCCGCGTGGATCGATCCTTGTGCATCATGGCCGCTCAGCTTTACCGCGTGGCGGGCCAGCCGGATCGCGCCACCGCGCAATTGCGATTGGCTGCCGCGCTTGATGAACCGATCGCGGCGTTGCGGGCAGCCCTGCCTTCCTGGCGTCAGCGATAATTTTTCAACCGCGAAGTGATTGCTGCCGACCGGCATCGCTGCAGGCGGCATTCCGCTGCACGCCAAATTCAGATGATCGCGATATCGACCTTGGCGATGTCGCCTTCCCAATTGCCGATCGCGGCGGCATCGTCGTGGCGAGCCTCAGCGCCGCGGCCCAGTGCATCTTCGGCGCGCGACAGGACGAGCAGCGCCAGCGCGTCATCGGGCCATCCGGCAAGGCTCGCCCGCGCCACATCGGCAGCCCGCGCGAACTGGTCGGCTTCAAGCCACGCCGCGGCCGCGCTGCGCCGGATGGGATACCACCAGACCGGCGGGTCCATGGTGGAAGCCAGCAATGTATCCTGCTGGCCCGCTGCCGTTTCGAAAGCCTGTGCCGCATCGGCAAAGCGGCCCTGCAACACGGCCAGACGCCCGGCCAGAACATTCTTCGCCACCCTGGTCACCGGCTGCTCGCCAATCACCTGAGCCGCCTCGCGCGCCAGCCCGCTCGCATCATGCAGCGCTGCATAGGCTTCGCCACGGGCATAGTGATAGAGCACCCGCGTCACGGGACTGTCCGCTGCCGGCTCGGGCAGCGCCAGCATCCGCTGCGGATCGTAACGGGCATAGATCATAAAGCGCCGCCATTCCGAGCCACTATGGCCGTCCTGGGCGAAAGCGCTTTGCGGATAGGCACGGTGCAGATGGCCGGCAAACTTCAGCGCCAGATCGCGGTCACCTGACATCAGCGCGCCGGCCATCCCGAACTCGAGATTGTGCGTATAGTAGTCCGCTACAGATACGGGCCCGGGTGTTGCCGTGTCGGTCAGATGCTCAGCATCGACTCTCAGGGCAAAAGCGTTGATGGCGGCGGCATCTTCATAACGCCCCACATGGAAATAGGTGTGGGCTGCCATATGCACCAGGTGGCTGGCCTTGGGCGCCAGGCGCGAGAGCTTTTCGGCGTAGGAGAGAGCCAGGATCGGCTTTCCCGCAAACTCGGTGGCATGGATGTAATAGTGAATGGCAGCCGTGTTCTCGGGGCTGGCGCGCAGGACAGGCTCGACCAGCGCCATGGCCGATGTCGCCGTGGTGTGATCGCCGCGCCGCCAGGCAGTCATCAAGACCTCGGCAGCAATGAGCCGAAGGTCCGCCGCCGATGGGCCCGCAGCTTCGCCCTTGAGGACCTCATCCGCGAACGCACGCTCCGCGGCAATGTCCTGGGCGCGCGAGTAACGCTTCACCATGGCCGCGGTAAGGATTTTCTCACGCTCGGTATGTGCCGCCGCCTGCGCCCTGCGCGCGAATTCAAGTCCGGCCTTCAGGTCCTCGTCAGACGCATCGAAATTCTGTGTGGGCCCGCGTGACAGCGCCTGGCCCCACAAGCAAAGGGCGCAGGCCGGGTCGGCGGCAACGGCATTGTCGAACGCCTGCCGGGCATCTTCGTGATAAAAGGCATGAAAAAGCTTGATGCCATAATCGAACCAGCGCTGCGCCGAAGGACTGGTCGTGGCGATGCTAAAGCCACCGTCGCCCATGCCGCTTTCGATGGTGATCTTCGGCACCCCGCCTGCAATGTCCGCATGCTGCTCGGCGCGGCAGATGGAGAAGATGGCGAAATCGGTTTTATCCGCGACTTTGTTGACCGCGATGGTGGGAAAGGCCACCAGCCAGACCAGGGCCGAGGCGGCAACGGCGCACAGCGTATCCGGCTTCATCTTGCGCGAGGCCCCGCTACGACAAGCGGTGCGAGCGTAGCAGAGCCATCACCGCGAGAAAACAACCCGAACGGGCCAAGGCGGTGTCCCGAACCGCGTCACCGCTTATTTCGGCAGCGAAAAAGCAATCAGTTGATCGGAGAACCGGCTGGTGAAGAGGCCGCCGCCCGCCGCGAACACCACATACTCCTTGCCCTTGTAGGTGTAGGCCGTGGGCTGGGCGATAACCGGCACGTCGACGGCATACTTCCACAGAACGTCGCCGGTCTTGACGTCTATGGCGCGCACCCTGGCGTCCATCGAGGCGCCGATGAAGATCAGGCCCGACTTGGTGATCAGCGGCGGACCGATCGTCAAGGAACCCCAGCTTTGCGGCATGTAAACGCCGTGCTTCTGGATTTGACCGAACGGCTTCTTCCAGTTCAGCTTGCCGGTGTTGAGGTCGTAGGACGAGAGTGTGCCATAGGGCGCGGCCCAGCAGGGCATGCCCCACATGTTCACAAAGTTCGTGCGCATGAAGGCATAAGGCGAGCCTTTGCTTGCCACCAGCGTGTCCGAGCCGTCGGGCGCGACCAGCTTGCCTTGCAGCAGCCTGTCGGCCTCGGTGCGCGGTATCAGGGTATCGACCTGGATGGCCTGAGAGGCATTGACGACATAGGTGCCCGTGGTGGGATCCACCGCCCCACCGCCCCATTCCACGCCGCCCAGGCTCGCCGGCCAGATCATCGAACCGCGCACGGAAGGCGGTGTGTAGCGGCCTTCATCACGCAAACGCGCCTTCCAGCGGCTGCACTGGCCGAAGCTGATGAGATCGGCCAGCAGCGATATCTGCGGCTCGGCCTTGGTCAGCGGTTCGGGATAAGGAACGAAAGGCTGGGTCGCCGACGCCTTCTCGCCTTTCACGTCGGAGGCCGGATAGGGTCTTTCCTCGATCGGATAGATTGGCTCGCCCGTGTTGCGGTTGAGCACGAACATCAGGCCCATCTTGTTGGCTTGCACCAGCGCCGGAATGGTCTGACCGTTTCGGTGGAGATCGACCAGGGTCGGCGCGGAATTGATGTCCATGTCCCAGAGATCGTGATGGACCAGCTGGCGGCTCCACTTGACGGCGCCTGTCTCGGCATCCACCGCCACCGTCGCATCCACCAGCGGCATTTCCTTCAGGCGGTCGCCGCCATAATGGTTCGGGCTGGGCGAAGCGACCGGCAGGAAGGCAAGACCAGTCTGCGGATCGACCGAGATTCCGCCCCAGACATTGGCCGTCCCGGTACGGTTCAGCATGTCCTGTGGAATGGGACTGAACGTCCATTTCAGCTTGCCGGTACGCGCGTCGATGCCATAGACGGTGCCGGGATTTTCCGCCTTGTAGAACCAGTCATAACCGGTCCAGCCGATGATCAATGTGTCCTTGTAGACGGCCGGCGGCTGGACCAGGCCGATCGGCCATTTGTGATTGACGGTGTTCCACGCGTCGACATTGACCACGCCATTGTCGCCGAAACCCTTGCAGGGCTTGCCGGTATCGGCATCCACGCCAAATAGTTCGCCGCCCATGGTGCCGATGTAGAGCATCTTCTGGCATGGCATGCCGGCCTGCGGCGTTGCCGCCGCCCAATAGGCGGTCCCGCGTGTGTGCAGGCCCTGGCTTTCCGGCTTTCCGGCGGCGCCGCCTGCGGCGAAGACCCATTTGATCTTTCCGGTATCGGGCGCGAACGCATAGATCCGGTAATGCGGGGTGCCGACATACAGCGTATCGTTGACGAACAGCGGTGTGGATTCCCACTCCGATTCAATTCCGCTTCTGGAAAGATCACCGGTGTGAATGCTCCATGCCGGCTTCAGATTTTTCACATTGTCCGGTGTGATCTGGGTGGCGGTGGAATAATGCTGCGCCTGCGGATTGCCGCCGAAAGCGGTCCATTCCTGCGGCGGATCCTTGACGAGCGCCCTTGTGGAATTGGCGCGGTCCGTCGAAAAGAGGATGGCTGTGCCGACGGCGCCCCCAAAGATCAGCACAAAAAAAGCGAGAATCTTGATCTTCAGCATTGCCAAGCTTCGTTTCCCCGGACCAGCGCTGAAGTGACCGACAGTTCGCGGCGGTTCGCCATCGAACGCATTGCCGTGATCGGTGCCGCTTAAGACGCTGAATGAACGCTTTTGAACAAATACTTTTGAATGATTTGAATATGCGAGCGTACGAAATCGTTCTATCATTTGAGGCACACGCCATCAAATGTTTCTGTTGCACACTTCAACCCGTGGTTAACCCCGCGCGTGAGAACCGGTATTGCCCGGTCTCATACAGATCCTGGCAGAGGACGATCGGTGATGACGAGGGAGGCCGCCCGCTTGGCCCCGGCGGTACAGGTCTCAACTCATCTTTTCGGTATTCGGGACGCCCGGTTCAGGCCGCGACCTTATCGGCGTAGATCAAGTGCCCGGGACCAAGCCGCGCCATAACCTCTTCCAGGCTCGTGGCGCTGAGTGCGAAGCAGCCTTCGCTGCGGCCCAGGACGCCATGGGTGCGGGCCATCTCGGGGCTGACATACCAGGCGCTATGCACCACGATGCCGCGGCCCAGTGCGTTGCAGTTGGTCCCATCCAGCCCGCTTAGACGAATCGAGCGGCCATGCGCCCCCACGTAGAAATCATCTGTGCGAAAAGCGCCGGCAGAGGTGGCATTCGATCCCTGGTCGTTGGAAAAGCGCTCGAGCCAGCCGCTATGGGCGGGATCGGAACCGCGACCATGCGCCACCAGATGCGAGCTGATGCGGCCGCTCGCGGTTTCGACCAGATGAAACCGCGGCAGGCGCGAGGGCTGGGAAAAATCCGCGACCGCGATCAGGTCACGCTTGGCGATCTGGGCACTGTGCGCGTCGAGCGCCGCCATGGCGCGGCGCAGCAGTTCGCGCGAGGGCCCCGGCATTGTCGCGCCGGAAGACGCAAAAGCGGGGCGGAGCGCCCCCACAGACGCAGCGGCAGCCAGCACGAAGCGGCGTGTTAAAGCCATGACCTTTCCTTCAGGAACCAGATTTCAGCGTGCCCAGACAGTCTTCGCCGGTCCGAACGCCCCTCCCATATTTGGGATTTTTGGCCGGCCCGACAAGTGAAACCGGCGCTGGCGGATCACAAACAAGGCGGAACTATCGGGTCTCGCGGGAACCGCACGCCTAAGCTTTTCAAAAAGGGGGCTGACATGCGGGGAAAATTGATAGCCGCGGTTGTCATTGTGTGCGGCACGGGAATCGCGCTCGCCCAGGAACGATCGCCTGCGCCGGTCGCGGCGCCTTTGCCGGTCACGGTCACACTCAGTCCGATCAGCGCCAATGTCGCATCCACCGACCAGCGGCTGCTCAATGCCGACAGCGATCAGGACAATTGGCTGCTTTACGGGCGGACTTACGACAATCAACGCTTCTCGCCTCTCACACAGATCACCAGGGACAATGTGAACCGTCTTTCCATCAAGGCGATGATCCACACCGGGGTGATCAACAGCTTCGAAGCAACGCCCCTGGTGGTGGACGGCATCATGTATGTCTCCACGCCTCTGGACCACGTTCAGGCCTATGACGCGGTCACCGGCGAGTTGAAATGGAGCTATAATCCCATCCTGGGCTACACCGATAATTGCTGCGGCCCCCAGTCACGCGGCGTCGCGGTGGCCTATGGCAAGGTCTTCATCGCCCAGCTGGACGGCCAGGTGGTGGCGCTGGATGCCAAGACCGGTGCGATCGTCTGGAAAAGCGTGATCGCGGACACCATTCCAGCCCCGACCCATTACTACGCCTTCACCATGGCGCCCCAGGTTTTCAACGGCATGGTGATGGTGGGCAATTCCGGCGCTGAATATCCTACCCGCGGATTTGTCGAGGCGCTGGATGCTGCGACCGGCAAACTGGTCTGGCGCTTCTATACCACCGCCGCGCCAGACCAGCCTGGCGGCAAGAGCTGGAGCGAAGACAGCTGGAAATATGGTGGCAGCTCGGTGTGGAACACCCCCGCCATCGACCCGAAGAACTATCTGGTCCTGTTCGCCACCGGCAATCCCAATCCCGACTACTGGGGCGAGAACCGCAAGGGCGACAACGCCTATACCGACTCCATCGTCGCCATCGATTCACGAACCGGCAAGCTGCGCTGGTGGTATCAGCAGGTGCCGCACGACGTATGGGACTATGACTGCCCCTCGCCGGTGATCCTGTTCGATTACAAGGATGAGAAAGGCAACATCATCCCGGCGGCCGCCGAAGGCGGCAAGATCGGCAATGTCTTCATCCTCAATCGGCTGACGGGAAAGCTGCTGCACAAATCCGACGCCTTCGTGAAGCAGGCCGAGAATATGTTCGTCATCCCCAGCGACAAACCCTTCACCCGCTATCCCGGCATCAGCGGCGGCAATCTGTGGTCGCCGGCGGCCTATTCACCTCTGACCCAGAATTTCTACGTCATGGGCATCAACCAGGCCTACACCGTTACGGCCTTTCCCTTCCCCAAATATGTACCGGGCACGCCTACCGTGGGCCAGCAGGTCGGTGGCACCCAGCGGCCCGCGCCCCACGATCAATTTCCGGTGGACGGCACCTTGACTGCCATCAATGTCGCGACCGGCAAGATCGCCTGGCAGCAAAAGACGGAATTGCCCATGTATGGCGGCGTGCTGGCCACCGCCAGCAATCTGATCTTCACGGGGGAAATGAACGGCCTGTTCGACGCCTTTGATGCCGTCACGGGACAGAAATTGTGGTCGCAGAATCTGGGCATCGGCGTCTGCACACCACCCATCACCTATCGCGTCAAGGGCGTGCAGTATGTGGCGGTGGGCGCGGCCGGCTGCAACCACTCCACCGGGTTGCTGAAAGACCCCAACAAATCGCGCTTCGGCGACACCATCGCCATCTACGCTTTGATGCCGTAAATACCGCAGATACTCGGAGGGAATTGATGAAATACGTGATTGCTGCGGCCGCCCTGCTCGGCCTTTGTATACAGGCGCATGCCGCCACCGCCACCCGCGGCGGCTTCGGCCAGCTTGCCGACGGCACCAAGGTGGAAGCGGTGACGCTTTCCAACGGCGCCGGCATGAGCGCCAAAATCATGACCCTGGGCGCCACGTTGCAATCCCTGATCGTGCCGGACAAGGCCGGCCACAAGGAGGATGTGGTGCTGGGCTATGACACGGCGCAGGAATATCTCTCCCGGCCCGATTATTTTGGCGCCTCTGTCGGCCGTTATGCCAACCGCATCGCCAAGGGCAAATTCTCGCTCGATGGCAAGACCTACACCCTGGTCACCAATGACGGCCCCAATCACCTGCATGGCGGCACCAAGGGCTTCGACAAAAGGATGTGGAAGATCGATTCGGTCTCCAGCGGGCCTGATGCCAAGGTGGTGTTGTCCTATGTCAGCGCCGATGGCGAGGAAGGCTATCCGGGCGAGTTGAAAATCACCGCCACCTATTCCCTGAACGACCGGAACGAGCTCAAGCTGGAATACCGGGCGACCACGTCAAAGCCGACGGTGCTGAACCTGACCAACCATTCCTATTTCAACCTGTCCGGCAATGACGCCCGCGACGTGATGGGTGACATGGTGACCCTGCATGCCGCCCGCTTCACGCCGGTGAATGCCACCCTGATCCCGACCGGCGAGCGCAAGGCGGTGAGCGGAACGGTCTTCGACTTTCAGACCGCCCATCGCGTGGGCGACCGCATCCGCCTTTCCAGCACAGTGGGATCCGAAGCTTGGAATTCACGTGACTTGAAGTCGCGGC
>JADMIO011216354.1_pt1 | contig 37498 bp, 30 predicted proteins | sample 8958161 | NCBI WGS metagenome assembly JADMIO01 (sample SAMN16585339, study PRJNA669376) | soil metagenome | isolation source: Crop rotation soil | place: USA: Cullars Rotation, Alabama | collected 2011 | reverse complement strand
CCCCGCCGTCAGCTCAGCTTAAAGTAGTTTGGGGCTGCGCCCCGGCCTGGGCTTCGCCCGTACCTCGTAGAGTTTGCTGGTGTGCAAAACCAAGGGCTGAGCCCAAACCGGGGCGGAGCCCCGAAATAGTTTGCCAAAGCTACGGCAAGGCGGAGCCATGCCGCACATCCGGCGGCGGAGCCGTAACCCGCTAGCCATTCGTTTCGCGCGAAGCTTCTGCTCACGGATTAGTCAAATATATCAACGCCGTTTCAACGGATCACCAATCCCCAAGTTGAAGCTTGGGGAGAATGAGAGGGTTGAGTTTTGACACAGTAAATCATGAATCCTGATTCACCACCGCAAATGAAAATGGTATCGTGCTGCGAGAGGTGCTAATGACAAGAGATCGAACTGAGACTAGGGCCAAGAGCCTGCACACAGTAGGATCCGGGTGCCTGCAGGAACCACTGTCTGTCGCTGCCCTGGGTGGCAAGCACGCATAAGAGACTCTTTGATATCCGGGCACTCCTTTGGCGCCTCCTCGGCGAATGTTTGATGGAGGTGGACCATGCGAATTATTTACAAGCGTTGTTGCGGACTGGATGTGCATAAGAAGGTTATCGTGGCTTGTCTGTTGATGCTCGAAGCAGATGGTGAACTGCGCCGGGAGATCAGAAAGTTTGGCACGATGACCCCAGACTTGTTGGCGCTGCTTGATTGGTTGCAGCAAGCTGGTTGTACTCACGTAGCGATGGAGAGCACGGGGGTTTACTGGAAACCGATCTACAACATTCTGGAAGGCCAGTTGGAAGTAGTGGTGGTCAACGCGCAGCATCTGAAGAAGGTCCCCGGACGCAAGACAGATGTGCTTGATGCCGAGTGGCTGGCGGAGTGTTTTCAACTGGGATTGTTGAAAGCTAGCTTCATTCCCCCCGCACCGGTGCGCGAACTGCGTGACTTGACACGTTACCGTACCTCGCTGATTAGAGAACGAGCACGAACCGCCAATCGGCTGCAGAAGGTGCTGGAGGACGCCAATATAAAATTGGCAGGTGTGGTGACAGATATTCAGGGAGTATCGGCGTGGGCCATGTTGCAGGCGATCGTCGAGGGAAATACAGATCCCGAAGCAATGGCGGATCTGGCTAAAGGATTGCTGCGCAAGAAACGGCCCCAGTTGGTATCGGCCCTGGCCGGTAGGGTTAAGCCGCATCATCGCTTTCTGATTGCCGAACATGTGAGCCAGATAGAGTATTTGGAGGAAGCAATTCAGCGCATCAATACGGAGGTGCAAGAGCGGTTGCGCCCTTTTGAATTGCAGGTCAAGCGCCTGGATTCGATTCCCGGAATTAGTCGCCAGATTGCCGAAGTGCTGTTGGCGGAAATTGGCTGGGATATGACCCGCTTTCCGAGTGATAAGCACCTGGCTTCGTGGGCTGGCATGTGCCCTGGTAACAACGAGTCGGCTGGCAAGCGACGCAACGGCAAAACGCGTAAGGGTAGCCGCTGGCTGCGACATGCTCTGATTGAAGCAGCGCACGGTGCAGCACGCACGAAGAACAAGTATCTCAAGTCCCACTATCATCGGGTCGCCGCCCATCGAGGCAAGAAGAAGGCGTTGGTAGCAGTCGGTCACTCGATTCTGATCATTAGCTATCACTTGCTGACTAACGGCCAGGAATACTCAGATCTCGGAGCCAACTACTTTGATGAACGTGACCGTACTGCTGTGCAACGACGTTGTGTGAAACGATTAGAGAAGCTGGGTTACAGCGTCCAATTGCAACCAGCGGCGCTCGCCGCCTAACGTCGTCCGCTCCGCGTGGCCGTCGGTATTTTCATAAGAGTCTCGGCCGTTGGTGGGATTCAAGGCTTTTGTGCAAAGCCCTCCGCCTGCCGGCATTCCTTATTGCGGAACTGAGTGGCCGGTATTTGAGACTTCACGGAGGCGCCGCTCCAGAAAGCGTCGCTCACTCTCGTTGGTGGCTAACTCCAGAGCGCGCGCATAACTGGCCGCGGCTTCTGACTTTAAACCAAGCCTGCGCAAGAGATCGGCACGACCCGCCGGCAGCAAGTGATAGCCTTCGAGATTGCCGGACTCAGCGAGTTCATCCATCAAGGTCAAGCCAGCCTGCGGTCCTTCGGACATAGCGACTGCTACAGCTCGATTCAGAGAGATAATTGGTGAGGGTTGCCGTTGCTCCAGAAGATCGTAGAGCCGGACGATCTGTTTCCAATCAGTATCCTCGGCGCGCTTCGCCCGACAGTGAACCGCGGCTATCGCGGCCTGGATGGCGAATGGACCAATTGAGGCACCAGGCGCCCGTTCGATGAGCGGTAGTGCTTCGGCAATCTGAGAAGAATTCCAGAGAGTGCGATCCTGATCCTCGAGCACTACGATGTCGCCGGCGGCATCCAGACGAGCTTCGCGTCGCGAATCCTGAAGCAACATCAGCGCCAGCAAGCCGTTCGCTTCGCTCGGTGGCTGCGGTTGCATCAACGACTGGACCAACCTCCCCAGTCGAATCGCTTCGGCGCAGAGGTCGGCTCGTACCAGTGGTTCTCCTCTCGTAGCGGCATAGCCTTCGTTAAAGACGAGGTAGATAACCGTCAAGACGGCCTCGAGTCGTGAAGGCAGATCTTTGCTTTCGGGTACGGAGTAAGGAATGCGCGCATCCCGAATCTTTCTCTTGGCGCGCACCAATCTTTGAGCCATAGTCGCCGCTGGGACGAGAAATGCTCGCGCGATTTCGTCAGTCTCGAGACCGCAAAGAGTGCGAAGCGTTAAGGCGATTTGCGCTTCCGGCGCCAGCGCGGGGTGGCAACAAGTGAAGATTAGCCGTAAACGATCGTCAGGAATCTCGCTGGTCTCGTAATCAGGTTCAACCACAGTCTGAAGGAGACCAGATGAGACATAGGACTCGACCTTTTCCTGAAATCGGGTTTGCCTTCGGAGCCGGTCGATGGCTTTGTGTTTGGCGGTCTGAATGATCCACGCCGGAGGCGAGTCGGGCACGCCAGCCACGGGCCACTGGTCGATTGCCGCGGCAAAGGCTTCCTGCGCCGCGTCTTCAGCGACATCGAAATCGCCGAACGATCGGATCAAGGTAGCGACAATTCGTCCCCAATCGGAGGCGTAAACTGCTTCAACCGCAGCGCTGGCTTCAAGGGGCATAGCTCATGTTAAATAAACTGTGGTGCGGGTGTCGATCCTGATTCCCGCCGTTCGACTCATTGTTGGAGGCCTAAACATGAAGTACATGATGCTGGTTTATCTCGCTGACGAGGCCATGACGGACGCTGAACGAGAGCATTGTTATGTTGAGTCAGCAAAACTCGCTCAGGATCTAAGTGCCTGTGGCAAATACCTGGATGCCAGCCCCCTGCACCACGTTTCCACGGCGACCAGTGTACAAGTGCGCGAGGGCAAACGGTTGGTGACCGATGGTCCATTTGCCGAGACGCGTGAACAGCTGGGTGGCTACTACTTGATTGATGCTCGCGATCTTGATGAAGCAATCGAGATCGCGGAAAAGATTCCTCCCGCGAAGTACGGCACTATTGAAATACGTCCGGTAATGGAAATTGAGGGACTGCCTGGTTAAAGCTACTAAGTTGGAGGCGCATGTGAAATACATCCTGCTCATTCACCACACAGAGCCCGAGGACGGAGAGGATCGTCATCCGCTTCTGGCAGAGTCCGTGCAACTCGCAAATGACCTTCACCGGAAAGGACAATATCTGGACGCCGCACCGCTCGAGAACGTTTCACAGACAGTGAGCGTGAAAGTTCGCGATGGTAAACGAATCATCACTGATGGCCCATTCACTGAGATGCGCGAGCAGCTGGGGGGCTACTTCCTGATCGAAGCTGAGAATCAGGAGGTGGCGATCGAGATAGCCAGCCGAATTCCGGGAGCGCGGATCGGTACTGTCGAAGTCAGGCCCGTCAGAGTGGTTGCTGGTCTGCCCGGCAATTAGCCGGCTCAGAAAACTCCTGCGAAGCGCCAATCAAGGTTCGGGTGCAGCCAGGCGAGGAAACCGCTGGTTGAGATCGAAAGGACTCTTATGAAAAAAGGTGCTGCCACCGCGAAGAACGTAGACGACTACCTGGCCGCGTTACCGGGCGACGCAAGGAGTACTCTTGAAGCGATCCGCAAGGCCGTCAGAGCGGCCGCGCCTAAGGCTGCGGAAGTGATCAGCTACCAAATGCCAATGTACAAACAGAATGGAATGATCGTCGGCTTTGCCGCCTTCAAAGACCATTGCAGCCTTTTCCCTGGCGCCAAACCGATAGCCACCTTCAAAGACGAGCTAAAAGCCTATAAAACAGCCAAGGGCACTATTCAATTCCCGATCGGCAAGCCACTGCCTGCGGCGCTGGTAAAAAAACTGGTCAGGTCAAGCATTGCCGCGAACGAAGCGCGCTTGAAACAGAAAGCTGCCAAGCGAAGGTAAAGCAACTCCAGCGCACAAACCCAGCTGTTTGCTGTGTTAGAATTGCCGCATGCTCCTTGAGTCGATCGCGGCCTACCAATTCAGAAATCTAAGCGGCGAAATCTTCTGGGGCTCGGGCTTCAACATTATTCATGGTCCAAACGGGCAGGGTAAAACAAACTGGCTCGAGGCCATCCATACCTTAGCTCGCTCAAAATCCTTCCGCACCCAACATCTGCAGGAAGCAATCCGCTTCGGTGAACGCCAGGCTGAGATCAAAGGCCGGGTGAAGCATGGCAATGAGGTCACCCGCGATCTGCAGATCTCCGTCAACGGCAACAGCAAGTCGACTCTGGTCAACGCCAAGCGCGAGCCACTGGCGCGTTATCTGGCGCAGATTCATGTCGTCACTTTCACGGCCGACGAACTCGAGGTAGTGCGCGGACAGCCTGATGCCCGGCGGCGCTTTCTCGACCGGGGCGTCGCTTCTCTGCAACCGACGTATGTGCAGACGCTGGTGGACTACAACCGGGTTCTCAAACAGAAGAACAGAATCCTGCGAGACGCGGTAGAGCAGGAGTTTGATTTGCTGCGTACGGAAGATTTGATCGCGCCCTGGAACCAGCAGCTGATCAAACTCGCGGCACAGATTCATCACGCGCGCTTCGCCTATGTTGTGAAACTCAATCAAGTGCTCGAACGGCGCGTTTTTGGCAGCGAGGAGATTTCGATAGCTTATGTTTCGTCACTCGAAGGCAAGGGAGATCTAAGCGATTACGAAGGCTTGATTGCTGAACGATTGCGCCTCCGGCTGCCGGCAGAAGCCGCCGCCGGATACTCGTTGATTGGTCCGCACCGGGACGACCTTTCAGTTCTCTTTGACGGCCGTGAAATGAGGGTTTACGGTAGTTCCGGTCAGCAGCGTAGCGCCTTGTTATTGTTGGACTTAGCGGCAATCTCCCTGTATAATTCCAGCCATAACGATTATCCACTTTTCCTCATCGATGATGTGGATGCAGAATTGGACGAAGAGAGGATTGAAAGGCTCTTGGAATACCTGGAAGGACGCACTCAGACATTCATTACCACCTCCAAAAAGAGTCACGTCAGCCGGTTTCTTTCGCGAGCAAACATTTTCGAAATCAAGGAAGGTGCGGTGGTTCGATCAGAGCAGGAATCGGACACGATGCTGATTACCGCACGCTGAAGGTAGCAGGAAGTAATGGACCATACAGACGATCGCAATAAAAGCCACGAAGCTGTACAAGGAGATATGTTGGCGACACCTGGCAGAACAATTACAAATAAGAAGGGTGCATCGTACGATGCCTCCTCGATTAGCATACTTGAAGGTCGTGAGGCGGTTCGCAAGCGGCCGGCGATGTACATCGGTTCCACTGGCGATATGGGATTGCACCACCTGGTCTATGAAGTAGTGGACAACTCCATCGACGAAGCGCTGGCCGGCTACTGCGACACGATTGAAGTAACCATCCACCTCGACAACTCGATCACTGTCACTGACAACGGCCGCGGTATTCCGGTCGACGAAATAAAAAAAGAACGAAAGTCAGCGGCGGAAGTGGTGCTGACCAAACTGCATGCCGGTGGCAAGTTTGATGCTAACGCGTACAAGGTGTCCGGCGGCCTGCACGGTGTCGGAGTTTCGGTGGTGAACTTCCTTTCCGAAACGCTGCATGTCGAAATCTGGAGGGACGGCAAAACCTACGAACAGGAATATGTGCGCGGTATCGCCAGCGCTCGTCTCGAACAAACCGGCAAGACCCGACGTCGCGGCACGAAGATAACTTTCAAGCCTGACGCACAAATATTCGATCAAGTTGAATTTAGTTTTGAAAAACTGTCGGAACGCCTGCGGGAAAAAGCATTTCTGAACAAAGGTATTCGCATCACGATCAAAGACGAGCGCGAAGAAGACGAAAAAGCGCACGAGTTCTACTACAAAGGCGGCATCGCGGAGTTCGTCAAACATCTCAACAAGAACAAATCAACCATTCACGACAAGCCGATCTACTTCGAGAAAGAGGGCGAGAACCTGTCCATCGAGGTCGCGATTCAGTACAACGACGGCTACGACGAAAAGGTCTACTCGTTTGCCAATAACATCAACACCGTCGACGGAGGCACACACCTCTCGGGGTTTCGTTCCGCGTTCACGCGCACGGTAAACGCTTATGCGCAGTCGTCCGGATTGGCTAAGAACTTCAAAACCTCGCTGACCGGTGATGACGTGCGCGAAGGACTGGTCGCTGTGATCTCCGTCAAACTGCCGCAACCACAGTTTGAAGGTCAGACAAAGGGAAAACTGAATTCGGATGTGAAGGGTGCGGTGGAGTCGTTTCTCAACGAGCGCCTGACTGAGTATCTGGAACAAAACCCAACGGTTGCCAAACGCATTGTGGGTAAAGCCCTGGACGCCGCGCGGGCTCGCGACGCCGCTCGTAAGGCGCGCGAGATCGTGCGCAAGGGAGCGATGGGCTCGACGATGCTGCCGGGCAAGCTGGCGGATTGCCAGGAACGTGACCCGGCGCTTTCAGAGATCTACATCGTCGAAGGTGATTCCGCAGGTGGCTCGGCCAAGCAGGGACGCGATCGGCGCAACCAGGCAATTCTGCCGCTCAAAGGAAAAATTCTGAACGTCGAAAAAGCGCGCTTCGACAAAATGCTCGGCCATACCGAGATCAAGTCTCTCATCATGGCGCTGGGCACCGGCATCGGCAAGGAGGATTTTGATGCGACCAAGCTTCGCTATCACAAGATCATTCTGATGACCGACGCGGATGTTGACGGCTCTCATATCCGCACGTTGCTGCTCACCTTCTTTTATCGTCAGATGGGGGCGCTGGTCGAACAGGGCTACGTTTACATCGCGCAACCACCACTCTTCAAAGTGAAGCGAGGAAAGAAGGAAGAGTACATCAAGGACGAAGCCTCGATGACTCGCTATCTGATGCGCATGGCTACGGCTGACATGAAAGTGAAATCGGCCGGCTCGAGCACCGAGGTGGAAGGTAACCAGCTGGCGCGCGCGCTGGAGCAAATGGTTGACCTGAAACACTACTGCGAACGGGCTGCCCGTCGCGTTTATGGCGACAAGCGGCTACTGTTGGTGCTGCTTGAAGCCTTCGGCGGCAAGAAGGGGGTATTGCGTAAAGCGGGAACGACGTTGCGTAAGATCTTTCAGGATGGCGACCTGATGGCCAAGGTCGAGGGCGTACTGTCGAAAGCAAAATATGATACCGAGCTCACCACTGATGAAGAACATGGGTTGTGGGAAATTAAGGTTGTCACCGCTTCCGGCAACAACGTGGTCATCGACTGGAACTTTGCCAGCTTCGTTGAGTTTCAAAAGGCACTTGAGCTGTACACAGTGCTTGAAGAGCAGTTAGCTGGTCCCTTCACAGTTGGTGAGAACGGGACTAAAGAAGAGATCGCCACCAGAGAAGAGTTACTGGAACGTGTCCTGACAGCAGCGAAGAAGGACCTGACCATTCAACGCTATAAAGGGTTGGGTGAGATGAACCCGGATCAGTTGTGGGAAACGACCATGAACCCCGAGAAGCGAACTCTCTTGCAGGTGCGCATCGACGATGCAGTGGAGACCGATTCGATCTTTACGGTGTTGATGGGTGACGCTGTCGAGCCGCGGCGCAAGTTCATCGAAGACAACGCTCTCGACGTGCGCAACCTCGACGTTTAGGAAAGCAAAATCACACCTCACGAAAGCGTTGCACGCGAAAGCGAGACAGCCGCACAGGGACGCCAGCTGGTATGCCGCCTTTGCGTGCCGCAATCTCAACCTGTTTCGCTGCCGTATCGACTCCTTCCAAATCCGGCAACAACAAACCGCGATGGCGTCCGGCGTCGTCCTCGACAATCACGCCAAAGTTTTTCGGATCGAGCTCGGCGAAAGTAGCTGGTTCCGGAGCTGACAATACGTCGACCGAATAGCTCAGGTGCGGCAGCTCAGCGGCGGAGATTGTTTGAAAACGTGGGTCGCGCGACGCAGCGTGGATGGCGTTCAAGATCAATTCCTGCGCCAGCGTTTCTTGAGCCGGTTCAACTGTCCCTACGCAGCCGCGCAGATCACCAGTTCGCGTTTTGATCGAAACGAAACAAGCGGCACGCTCCGCCAGTAAGCCCACCGGATGTCGTGGCGGTTTGATTAAGGCATTGGTCAGTACAAATGTTTCGACTGCCTTGCGAGCCAGGGCCGCCACTAACTGATCACTGTCTACCAATCCTTCGTTCTGGTCCGCCTCGTTCCTTACAGCTTTTGCCAATCCGGGCGCTCCCTCAGCACGAACAAACGAAAGCTGAGCAACCAAGTACCCAACGCCAAACGGCGCTTCGTAGCTGAGTACTTCACAAGAGCGCGGTGAATCCTGCGTCGCGCCCAGCGCCACCAAAAGCGATCGATAACCGCATTCGCCCGCCAGTTTTCGCAAGTCCGGATCAATCTCAATAATTCGTTCCGCAGCGTCAGAGCGCAATGCTTCTACCACTAGCTCGTCGAACAAATGAGCTCTGGGGTTGTAGCCGGCCGGGGCCTCAGGTTTCAGCCGGTGACTCAAATCCCCACTGGCTACAAACGCGACCCGGTGGCCGCATTTCTCGGCAGCACGTCTGATACATACGCCAAACCTGGTGTGGTCTTCGTTGGAAAGAAAGCTGAATCCCAGGGCCACGACCCGGCCGTGCCAACCGTAGCGCTGCAAAAAATAGAGTGGCACCGTCGTGCCATGGTCCATCTGCGACCCGCGCACCCGGATCACTGCAAAGTTTTGCGATCGCGCCTCCTGAGAGATCAGTTGCAGAAGTTCTTCGTCGAGTACGGCTTCGACCCCTGTACGAGGAGCGCGAAAACCTCCGAAGTCGCCAGCGAGAGTTGGTCCCTGATAAGCCACAAACGCACTGGGGTCGAGCGGCGCATGGGGCGAGATGAGCACGACCGTCTCGGCGCCGCTGGCGATTAGTCGCTCGCTCAGTTCGGCCATCGCTTCGATCGAGCTGCGCACCTGGATAATCGCCTCATGGCCCACTTCGGGAACCATGATCGGCGGGTGCGGAGCGATTCCCGCAAAAACGATTGAGGAGACAGTTTCCATTTGCGCCTTCATCCTTCAGAAAGGAGGATGGCCATGCGGGAGATAGCTGCCCCCGGCTGATTCCTGACGGAGCCGGCAACCAGGCGAAAGCAGCCCTTAAAACTGTGCGGGTAACGGCGCTATTCTAACACCGCCAGCCTGCGAACGGTGGATCTTTCAGTCGCGTCGTTAAGTAGGACTGGGTCTGGGGTAGTACCTGACCACGATGGCTCCGATCAGCAGGAGTGCCCCAATTTGTAACGCAAACAGTTAGTTTGCGAAGCTCGAGCGGCATTCAACGCGCCCGCAAGCTAATAGCTTGCGTTACCAAACCAAATTAGGACACGACCGGTTCACTCCCCAAACTGAGAACATGGAGGGTAGAATTGCCGTATCAGAGGCGCGAAGACTCGAGGAGGAATCTATGTTCTGCCCGCGGTGCGGCACTACTCATAGCGAAGATTTGAATTTTTGCAAATCCTGCGGAGCCAATCTTTCCGCCATCAGACAAGCAGTTGAAGCCCCTGCCGCCGAAGGCGAAAAATTCGATTGGAGCAGGACATGGGCTGCGGAGATGTTCATGTCCACGGACGAGCGGCTGAGACGAAAGGAGCAGCTCGAACGTGAACGAGGCATCACGCCGGAAATCAAACGCTTCAAAGAAGTCAAAGCGGGTGTAATAGTCAGCAGCGTCGGCGTGGCTGTGACCATCCTGTTGTTCATGTTGATGCAAGGGATCGTTTTGAGCGGCAAGGTAACGCCTGAGGCAGCCGAGATTCTCAGCCGTCTCTGGGTGGCGGGATTGGTTCCCGTTTTCGTTGGTCTCGCTCTGATGATCAACGGCCTGGTGGTCGGTAAAAAGCTGGTCGAGATCGCCAATCGTAATCGCGAGAGTGACGCCCCTCGTTTGCCAGTCGAACAGGAACGGCCGGCGCTCCGTCCAGCCGACACGAGTGAGTTCATTCCCGCGAACCTCAGCGTGACGGACCAGACGACGCGGCATCTAAAGAGCTCAGGCACAAAGTAGAAAGCACCAACTAATTCAAGAAAGGTGCGAGGCATGAAGTCGCTTTCGGTAATCTTGCTCCTGCTCGCTCTGGCTCCTTCATCTGCGCAGCGGAAATGTCTCTCTAAAGTCGCCCGATCAGAGGAACATCCGCATGGAGCGAATGAGCTTATTGAGTATTCCGTTGGCAGACTGAAAAGAGTTCGTGGTCAAATTACTTATCCGGATGACAGTCCGGTCGAACACGCTGTGATAGAGGTCTACCGGTATGGGCCTTCGCAGCACAGCGTCAGGGCCCACGAAGTCGCAACATCTCGGAAGCGACTGGCTGCCTACATAGCGGACGCGAAGGGCAGATTCTGTCTCGCGCCGCTGCCGCCTGGTCACTATTTTTTGAGAGTCGGCACCCGCGCCTCTCAGGGAATGCAGGAGGTCTCAATAAACTTTACTATTGACCCGCGGCAGCCGGATCGACGGAGCCGCGAAACCAGACCGCTCAAGATTAGGTTACCGCTCGGCACATAGCTACCAGGATGAAATCTTTTGCTGTATTAATTGTGGGCGCCGGACCAGCCGGATCGTTTGCCGCGGAACGGCTGGCAGCGGCTGGTATCACGGTAGCCTTGTTTGATGGCCGGCCTGACGGCGAGCCTAAGGCTTGCGGCGGTGGCGTCACCGCCAAGGCTTTGAAGGCGTGGCCGCATTTGCTCAATGCCGTGGGCCGCACCATTCACGAGTTGGAAATGTACGCGCCGTCTGGCCGCGCTTTGCACCTGAAGCTCGACGATCCGTTCGCAGTCTACTCGCGACGTGCTTTTGATTCGTACTTGCTCGATCGCGCCGTGGCGGCGGGGGCACGACTTTTTCAGGAGAAGATCTCGAGCCGCCGAATTGCTAAAGGGTCAAACGGCTGGACCATCCGCACTAGCGAAGGCCAAAGCGTTAATGGCGCCTTTCTAGCCGGCGCTGATGGAGCGAATAGTGGGATCGCCAAGCGGCTCGCTGGCCCACTGGCGCCGGCGGAAATGGAAGTCGCTTTTGGTTATCGCACGCCGCTGCCCGAAAGTAACGAGGTCCCGACTGTGGTCGCGTTTCTGCCTGGCTGGATCGGTTATGCCTGGGCGTTTCCGCGGCTCGATCACGTTTCATTCGGCATCGCCACTTCGCAGGATGCGTTCGAGCACGAACCACTCGACCAGCTGCTCTGGGATTTCATGCTTGGTTATTACCGGCAGCGCGAAGACCCCAAAGCGAAGTTATGGACCAGCCGCGCGCAGGACGCCGAACGTGACAAACGGCTGCGTGGCCACCTGGAAAAAACAGCAGAGCGTTACGCGGCGCGCATTCCGGGACTGGCGCCGCAGACCTGGGATACGCGACGCGCTTGTGGCGGCAATCCCGCGGCAGTTGATGATCCGCCGTGGGCACTACTGGGTGATGCCGCCGGCTTTGCGGATCCGGTAACCGGTGAAGGAATTTACTATGCGCTGCGCTCGGCCGAACTGTTTGCGGAGAGTTACCTCGGAGGTGAGCCACTCTCTTACGAGCAGCGCTGGCGCGATGATTTTGGTCGCGAGCTGCAGCGAGCCTCACAAATGCGTCGCCGCTTCTACGGCAATTTTTGGGGCGCGCCCTTTACTGAGAGGATGATTCATTTCGCGCGCGGTCATCGCGGCATTAAGCGCGTGCTTGGGGATCTGGTCGCGGGGCACCAGGGCTACGTTGACCTCAAGCAGAAACTGGCGCGCAAGGCGTTGAAACCGTTGTAGTAACTCGCTCGAGCGTCCGAGCCGCCCTCGCCAAGTCTTTCTGCGAATGCGGCTTTGCCGCTGTCCAGTGCGGTAAGGCTCCGCCTTACCGATCACGAGCGACTCCCCACTTGGAGGCTGCGCCTCAAGTACTGCCTATCCGGAGACGTAGCCTCAGAAATTAAAAAGGCATGCAGGTGAGGCTGAGCCTCACCTCACTGCAGAGCGGCAAAGCCGCAAACCCGCGAACGCTGAAGTGAAAAGAGACGCGCGCACGATCATCGAAATAGTTTCTCGCAGCCTGCGACTTCGTTGTCCTGCCTGCGGTCGCGCGTCGATCGTCAACTCACCGTTTCGCATTCGCCAGGATTGCAGCTCGTGCGGCGTCTCGTTCAATCGTGAGGAAGGGTTTTTTGTCGGCGCAATCATGGCCAACGTAGTCACGACTGAGCTGGTGATCCTGCTCGCTTATCTGCTGGCGCTGGCAATCGGTCATGAGATCGATCAGTTCGTGATTGGTGTACTACTCGGACTGGCAGTTACTTTCCCGCTGGCCTTCTATCATCACAGCTGGAGCCTTTGGCTGGGCTTTGACCACCTGATCGAGTCGTTGCCCAAACAGAAAAGTTAGCTCGTCAGCGAGACTCCCCTGCGATTCGAGGGCCGTGGACAGGATGCAAATGATTCACCGGAATGTGAACGCAATTTTTGAGAGATGGCAGCCAGTCTCTAAGGACTTTCTCTTTCTGTGAAGCCTGTTAATCCGCTGATCGACGGCGGTCCTGCTAAGGCGCCAGCCGCTTGATGGTCCATGAGCCGCCGGCTTGTCGTTCGTAAAGCAACCGATCATGCAGTCGACCGGGCCGGCCTTTCCAGAATTCGATCCGCTTGGGCCGCACACGATAACCACCCCAGTGCTCCGGGCGATCGATCCGCCCATCGCCCAGTTGCGCGGCCAATTCGTCAAACCGCTGCTGTAATTCATTTCTGCCGGCAATCACTTCACTCTGTGGTGAAGCAAGCGCGCCAATCTGGCTATCGCGCGGCCGTGTTTGAAAGTACTCGTCCGATTCGGCGGCGCTGACGCGAGCGACAAGGCCTTCCACGCGCACCTGCCGCTCCAGTTGGGCCCAGAAGAAGACCAGAGATGCCTGCGGATTGGATTCCAACTCCTGCGCCTTCTGACTGCCGTAGTTAGTGTAGAAGACAAAGCCCTGCTGGTCGGCCTGTTTTAAGAGCACCAGCCGTCCGGACGGTCTGCCATCTTTGGTGGCCGTACAAAGAGTCATTGCTTCAGGCAAGATCAAACCAGCATTGCGCGCTTCGGCAAACCACCGTTGAAACAGCAGCAGCGGATCGCGATCGGCGGTGCTTTCATCGAGGCCTGCGTGGGAGTAGTTATGAGTTTCCTGGTCCATGGTTACCTCTTTACGTACGCCGCCAGCCGCTCCCGCAGGTCATCAGGAATGCGCACCGTTTCAAATGTATCGCGTCGTACGGCGGCCAGGACAAAGTGGGCATCGGCGATGATCGCATCGGCGCCTTTTCGCCTCACCTCGAAATCAAGGCGCATCGATTTGTTGCCGATGTGGCCCACGTAAACGGCAACCTCCAGCAGATCATCCAGCCGCGCGGCCTGATGAAAGTCGCATTCCAGGTGCACGCGCGGCAGCCAAATGTCGAGCTCGGCGAAAATCTCGCCGTAGGCCAGGCCGACAGCGCGAAAGAGTTCCGTTTCGGCAAACTCAAAAAAGCGAATATAAGCGCCGTAAAAGATTATCCCGGCAGCATCGACGTCGCCCCAGCGCACGCGCTCTTCGATGGTGAACTTATTTGGGTCAGGCATAGCTGTACCGAGTCAAGTATCTTATTGCCCAAATCCTGGCCCATTACGGATTGAGCTGGCGCAGAAACGCGGTCAACACACGGTTGAAGTGCTCAGGCTGTTCGAGATTCGACATATGCCCAGCGTCGCCGATGACTGCCAACTGAGAGCCATCGATCAGGCGATGCATCCTTTCGCTCTCCGCGACTGGGGTCAATTGATCCAGCTCGCCGCAGATGATTAGCGTTGGGACTTTGATCAGTGACAGTAGATCGGTGCGGTCTGGCCGCTCAGCCATACCGCGCTGTGCGGCGGCGGCGCCGGCGGGATCGGTCTTCAGAATCATGGCTCGCACGCGCGACACTACCTCCGGCCGCTTTGTTACGGTAGCCGGCGCGACCAACTTAGCCAGCATCGAATCAGCGCTGGTGGCCATCCCCTCCTGCATTACTTTCTGCGCCTGCTGCTCTCGGGTCAGTTTCCCTTCTGCCGTATCTGCCACGGCCCGCGTGTCTGCTAACACCAGGGCTCGTGCTCGCGCCGGAAACAGCCGGTAAAGCGCCAGCGTTACATAGCCTCCCATCGATAGACCACAGATCACGGCCTCTTCAATATGCAACGCGTCCAGTAAAGCGACGACATCCTGGGCCATCTCGTCCACGGTGGCCTGGGGCGTGACCGTGCTTTCACCATGGCCGCGCAAGTCCGGCGCTACCACCCGAAACTCCGGAGACAGGAGATCGATCTGTTCCCGCCACATCGAGCGGTTGAACGGAAATCCGTGCAGGAACAGAATCGCCGGACCCGCGCCAACGTCGTCGTATGCTATTTCGATTCCCCGAACTTCGAGCTTGCTCATGGTTAAAAATGAAAATGCCATCCAATCAGCGTAATCTGTGGGTGAATGGTGCTTGCGGTTTCAGTCCCCATTTTCGCTTTGCGCAGGGCGCTTGCCGTTCGGTGACGTCAGTCTGACGACCATCTGTACCAGTTGCGCGGGTTCGATCGGTTTCGAAAGGTACTCCTGGTAGCCACAAGCGATGGCTCGCTCGCGATCCTCTTCGCGCGCATAAGCGGTGATGGCCAATGCCGGAATACTGCGCCAGCGATCGGTGTCGCGGACTCGTTGCATGAACTGATAACCATTCTCAACCGGCATTGCCAGATCCGAGACAATCACGTCAGGGGTGAAGCTGTTGATTTTCTCAAAGGCTTCCGCCGCGGTCAGAGTTGCGGTGATGCGGGCGCCGCCGGCGGCTAAGGCCGCGCTGAGCACTTCCAGAGAGTCAGCGTCATCGTCAACCAGCAGCACCTGGACGCCGCTCAGCACTTCGGGTCTGGTTACCTGACGCTCTTCCGGCTTGCTTTCGATTTCCTCGGTCCGCCGCGCAGCCGGTGATGAAGTCAATGGCAAGCGCACCGTAAAGGTTGCACCCTGCTCGCGCCCGCCACTTTCCGCTTGAATGGTGCCGCCGTGTATTTCAACCAGATGTCTGGCGATCGCCAACCCGAGACCGAGGCCACCATGCTCTCTGGTGGTCGAGCTGTCAGCTTGCCGAAAGCGATCGAAGATAAACGGCAGGAAGTCACTGCTGATACCACTCCCCGAATCTTGAACCTTTATCTCGGCGAAACCGCCGCTGCGCGAAAGCGTCACCCGCACATGCCCCCCTGCCGAAGTGAATTTCACGGCATTGGAAAGCAGATTCCAGACGACTTGCTGCAAGCGGTTGCCGTCGCCCGACACCAGGATTGGCTCTGACTTGCAATCCAGCAGGATCTCGATCCCTTTTGCCTCAGTGGTGGGGCGTACCACATTAATGGCCGCGTCAATGATTGGCTTGAGGTCGACCGGAGCAAGATCAAAATAAAGGTGCCCGGTGATTATCCGCGAAACGTCGAGGATGTCATCAATGATGTCCGCCTGGCTGCGGGCATTGCGCCTGATCGTTTCAATCGCCCGGACCCGCGTCTCCTGGTCCAGGTCGCCGGTCTCCAGCATGCGTGCCCAACCAAGGATCGCCGTCAACGGTGTGCGCAACTCATGTGAGACCGTGGCCAGGAATTCATCCTTCAAACGATTCGAATCTTCCGCGGCAGCGCGGGCATTACTCTCCTGTTCCAACAAACGGACATTCTCAATTGCCACGGCCGTCAAATTAGCGGCCATGCGCATCGCGGTGACGTGGCTCTCGCGATAAGCGCCGGGCTGGTAGCTTTGCACTTCAATGGTGCCGATGATCCGTCCCATCACGGCCATCGGCGCCGCGAGCGAACTTTGCGGGCGGCGGCCATTGTCAGGTCCAACGATTACCGGAGCGACGACCCGGGGAGCGTTCATGTAATCATCAGTAATGATGATCTGTCCGGTGAGCATAGCGCGGCTGTTTGGTCCGGCGCTGGTGATGGGCATCGGAGGCAGTGCTGAGACATCAAGTTCAGCGTGGTCTCCCCAGCCGTAACAGGCGGTGCGAAATTCTCTTTTTGCATCGCACAACGATACGAAAAAGCCATCGCAGGGAACCGATACCACACAAAATTCCTGCAACGCGCGATAGATCGCGACCAGCTCGCGCGCCGTACCCAGCGCCTGGGCCAACCGGGCGATTCTTTCCAGCAGGCGCTCATACTCAATCAAGGCTCGCTGGTCCGCCTGGCGTAGAGCGTCTTCTGCGCGCCGCCGGGCGCTGATATCGCGGGCCACGCCATGCACACCAACGACCTGCCCGTTCCTGTTGATCAAGCGGCTGTTGACCTCGAGTGTTATCGGTCTGCCGTCTTTGCTGCGAATCTCTAATTCGTAATTCGTGCGTGGCTCGCCTTCGACCTTCCGCTGCAGCATTCGTTCACTGGCCGCCAGCGCTTCCGGGGTAAGCAGTTGTGCCAAATCCATCTTCAGCAATTCTGCCGTCGAATAGCCGGTGATCGAAGCCGCGGCTTCATTCACCGAGATCATCTTGCCGGACAGGTCGAGCGTGTAGATGATGTCGTTGGCATTCTCGATCAATTCCCGATAACTCTCTTCACTTTCTCGTAACGCTTCCTCGGCCCGTTCGCGATCGTTGAGCGTCTTGCGCAAGCGGCTTTCGGATAAACGTAACTCTGATTCTCCGGCTTCAGCGGCAGCGCGAGCCAGACCCTGCGAGCGCGACAACGTGAACAGCGCCAGGCTGACCAACAACCCACCGATCACCGTTTCATAGAACCCACGCGTGGACGAATAGAATTCCGGTCGCGCGGCAAATGCGAGCGACCAGGTGCGGCCGGCGAGATCGACTGTCGTTGCTGCTCTCAGCCGGCTCGCAGAATCTGTTTCGCGGGCATCAAGCGCAGCTGTTTGGTGCAGGAGATGATCCGGAGCAGGCGTGGCCGCATCGAAGACCTGCACATCGATCGCGCCAAAATCTCGACTCGCCAGAATCGATCCGATCAGATGGGCAGCGCTGAACTGCGCATAAACAAATCCGGAAAGAGTTTCGCGCCGTTCAGTAACGGTTTTCGGTGTCTCGTCGTGCTTGTAGACGGGAGCGAAGATAAAGAACCCCGGAGTTGCATCCTGGCCAGCTGGTCTGACGCGCCCGGAAGCGGCGGGGAGGCCGGAATCGCGCGCGGCCTCGAGCGCGGCGCGCAGAACCGGATCGGCGTACATGTCATAGCCCAGCGCCACCTGATCGCGTTGGCTCAGTGGTTCGGAATAGATTACCGGGTTGTACTCGAACTGATCGCCGGACGATGAGAGCTGAAACTCTTTCAACCCCTGACGCCGCATCTCGCTGATAAACGATGCTCTTTCGTTGCCTTTCACTTGGGCCACGAACCCGATACTACCGGCGCCAGGATATTGCTCGGCCAGTTCCAGCCGTTCAACGAACTTTCTAAACGTCTGGTGGTCGATGGTGGGACTGGCGGCGAACAGGCCAGTAGCTCCACGTAGGACTTCAACGTAAAGACGAGAACGGCCGCGCACGAAATTGCTAAAGTCGAGGACGCTGGTGTTGAAGCGAGCTTGATCGCGGGCTTGAACCGAACGATGGACGTAACGCGAAAACAGCAGGGTAATGCTCAACGAGAGCAACAGAATGAGGTAAGGAACCAGCGAACGCTGAATTCTACTGCGACTCGATCTTAGCTCAGCAGATGACATTCTTGATGCGATTTCGTGCCGGACACGGGCAGTCCGCACATTCTACATGCTTTCGAACAGCCTTCGTACCTGGTGCTTGGTACTTAGTACTTGGTGCTTTGTACTTGGTGCTTGGTACTTGGTACTGCGACCCTTTGATTCGGCGTTGCCTGTTTTGAGGCGACCAGGGACTGCAATAACGTACAAAGACCCAAGTACAAAGGGCCAAGTACTAAGTACCAAGCACAAAGTACCGCCCCAATGTCATTTGACGCGGCTTGTGCGGCGACGCATGAAATCCATCAGGACGAACTGTGAGAGATTGTTGGGATTGGCAAAGTACGCTTTGCCGTTAGTCATCGCCGACATCTGCTTGACGAATTCGACCAGGTAATAATCGCTGGCCAGCATGAAGGTATTGATCATGATGCCGGCTTTGCGACAGGCCTGAACTTCCTTGAAGGTGGCATCCATCACGAACGGATCCCCACCCATCGAATTCTTGTAGATCCGGCGCGTTGCCGAACCTGACGCGGCGGCGCCGGACTTACTTTCTCGCCCAGAGTCTTTTCGCCGAGTGCCGGCCGCTGCCGCAAACGCAGTTGGTTGCGTCCCTTCCACAAAACAGGCCGTCGGTTTGCCATCGGTGACCATGACGATCTGTTTCATCTCTTTTCGTTGCGCCTGCAACAGGCGGCGCGACAGGCGCAATCCTTCGGCAGTGTTGGTGTGATAAGGGCCCACCTGGGTCACGGCGAGTTTGCCGATCGGCAACTCCTCGGCACTGTCGTGGAAGAGCACGACTTTCAAAGAGTCACCGGGATACTGAGTGCGAATCAAATGACTAAGCGCCAGCGCGACTTTCTTGGCTGGCGTGAAGCGATCTTCACCATAAAGGATCATCGAATGCGAACAATCCAACATCACCACTGTCGCGCATGACGACTGGTAGTCGCACTGCTGCACATGCAGATCGCGGTATTCAAGGTTCAGCGGCACGCGCAATCCCTCTCGTTGAATCGCCGACAACAAGGTCGTGTTCACGTCGAGGTTAATAGTGTCTCCGAACTCATAAGGCTTGCTGGCACTCTCAGCTTCCACTCCGGTCGCCAGATACTCAGTGTCGTGACGTCCGAGCGAGCTCTTGCCCAGGCTTCCCAATAGGCTGCGCAGCGTCTTGTAGCCGAGAAAGTCGAGACCCTTTTCCGTGACTTCAAATTTCACATTGCGGGGCATCGGTTCACTGACTTCACCCGGACCGGGCAGTTGTTGCGCAGCGTTTGGCGATTGTTCTTCGCGCAGTTTCAGGTAGCCTTCTTCAACCAGTCGCTCGATCAACTGGTTGAGCATCTCTTCCAACTGCGAGCCTTTGAACTTGCCATCGTTGTCAGAGAGCATTTCCTGAACCTGGTATTCGCTGAGCAAGCCCTGTTCGACCAGCGCTTCGAGGAGTGCGGCGCGCAACGCATCAAGAGACGTGTCGGGCTGGCGGCGGCGGCGACTCCAGTAGTAGTCATCGTCGTAACCGGATTGCAGCAGCGAGTCCTGCAGCGCTTCCATCAAGTCGCCGAGGTTGATGCCCGAGACATCAAGGCCGTTGAATTTTCCGTAACGCGTGAACTTCATAGGAAATACATTAGCCGCGTAAATCCGCGGCCAATATTCCTTCCCTAACTAAACTTTCCACTCTCCGTTAAATCATCGTAGATCATCCCGCGGCGGTCCTTCTTTGCTTTCGTCACTGCGGCATATCCGCCTTCGTCGTTACGGCTGATCTTGTTCTCGGCATAAAGCCCTTCGAGGACGAATTCGCAAGCTGCGACTGCCTGCGCCTCGTCCTTGCCATTGAAGTCGAAAGGAATCAAAGCAGTTTCCAGTAACTCCGGCACGGCCTCGACCAGGCTAAGACATTCGGAAACTGAAGCCGTATCGGCCAGGCGCAACTTGTTGCCCTGATCAAACCAGCGTACGGTGCTGCTGAAATCGATACCCACAAAGTACCCTTCGAAGATCTCGCCGGCGGCGCGCTTGATCAAGTCTTTAGCGATCCGCTGCGGACCGATCTGTTCCCCTTCATATTCCAGCTCCATCTTTCCGGTCATCGAGGGAATGGCCGCGTAGATGTCCGCGATACGCGCCACGATCTCTGTTTCGCCGGTGACCAGACAGCGGCGTTCGGCGTTTGAGACCACAGACTCAGTTACCGTGATGGGCAAGCGTTGCGAGACGCCCGAGTGCTTATCTACGCGGCTGTCGTCGCGAGCTTCAAAAGCAATCTGTTCGATCGTCTCGCGGATGAAGTCCGGAATCTGCAAACTCGGCGAGCCATTGCGGTTGATCCAGGCCTCTTGCTTAGTGATCTCGACCGCCGTCTGCAAGTCAGCTGGATAATGCGTCATGATCTCAGCGCCGATGCGATCTTTCAGTGGCGTGATGATCTTGCCGCGCGCCGTGTAGTCTTCCGGATTGGCTGAGAAGATCAGCATCACATCAAGCGGCAGGCGGACCGGATAACCCTTAATCTGGACGTCGCCTTCCTGCATGATGTTGAAAAGCCCGACCTGGATCTTGCCGGCGAGATCCGGCAGCTCGTTAATGGCAAAGATGCCGCGGTTGGCTCGTGGCAAGAGCCCGTAATGAATAGTCAGTTCATCGCTTAGCAGATGGCCACCCTTGGCCGCTTTGATCGGATCGACGTCGCCGATGATGTCAGCGATGGTTACATCGGGTGTAGCCAGTTTTTCCACGAACCGCGCATCGCGACCCACCCACTCAATTTGTGTGGCGTCGCCGTGCAAGGCGATCGTTTGCCGGCCATAAGCCGAGATGGGACCAAGGGGATCGTCGTTGATCTCAGAACCGGCGATGATCGGAATCTGCTCGTCGAGGAACGCGGTAAGCTGGCGGATGATGCGACTCTTTGCCTGGCCGCGTAGACCGAGCAGAATCAGGTTATGACGCGCCAGGATCGCGTTGACTAATTGTGGGACAACGGTTTCGTCATAACCAACCACGCCGGGAAACAGCCGTTCACCGGCGCGCAGGCTACGGATCAGATTCGCTCGCAACTCATCTTTGACAGAGCGCTTCTGGTAGCCGCTGGTCTTCAGTTCACCAAGAGTTTTTGCTTGTTCCATCGTTCGTCTTTGGGATACTCCCCAGGCAAATCAATCAGGTCATTGCCGCGAGCGGTAGCGACCTCGTTATCGGATCAGACGTTGTCTAACCTACACACGACAGAATTCTAACTGCTCCAAAGAGGAAGTGCGAATGAGTTCGGCTGTAACGCAAACTGCCAGTTTGCGTAGATTGAGTGCATTCAACGTGTCTGCGCAAGCTGACAGCTTGCGTTACACGACGCGGCAAAGTCCAGCACCCCAGGTGAAGCCAGTGCCAAACGCGGGCAACAGCAGGTAGTCGTCCTGCTGGAGGCGATCTGAGCGACGTAAACGATCCAGGGCCATACCCATCGATGCCGACGAGGTATTACCGAATTCCTCCAGTAGTGAGATCACTCCATCCGAGCGGGTGAAGTTGAGGTTGCGGGCTACGTGGGCGAGCAGGTTGGCATTTGCCTGATGCGGCACCAGCCAGGCGAGATCGCTCACCGTGATGGCATTCGTTTCCAGGGCGGCCCGGCACGCCGCTGTGATCCTTCTGGTCGCTTGCAGAATCACTGATTGGCCCATCATGCGTGGCAGGTAGTCTGCTGCACTGCCCGCCACGCCGAATTCGGTGCCGGGACAGCGCACACCTAAATCATCAACATAACTACCATCGGTCGCCAGCTGCACATCGAGGATCTTCAGCGCTGGCTGCGCGCCTCGCAAGAGGCCGCCACAGACAATCAAGGCTGCAGCTCCATCGCCGAACAACATCGAAAGCGATCCCGATTGTGGCGATAGATCGAGCCAACGCGATTGGATCTCAGCCAGACAAATGGCGACGTTTTGTGCCGCACCTGAGATGACGAGGGCTTTAGCTACTTGCAGGGCATACAGTGTATTGCAGCAGCCGGCGCGAATATCGAGGCAGGGAATCTCTGGCAGACCGAGACGCTTTTGGACAGCAGGAGAGCTTCCGGGGATGAAACGATCCGGAGTCATCGTTCCAAAGATCAAATAGTCAATGTCAGCGCCTGAAAGGTTGGCATCGAGCAGCGCCTGGGTGAGTGCACCACTGGCCAGCGAGCTGGTCGTTTCCGCGGCGGTGGCCCAACGCCGGCGGCGAATACCGGAAGATCTGAAGATCTGTTCGGAGGTGAGGTTGAGTCGCTCGGCGATCTCTTCGTTGCTGACAATTGCTTCGGGAACCGCTGTTCCGGAACCGATGATAAAAGCTTGAGACATTGCCCGTTGCTACGACATCGTGGATTGCCCCGAACAGAAAACCAATGAGAACGTGGAGTTTGGCGGCTTTGCCGCTTCGCAGTGCGGTAAGGCTCTGCCTTACCGGGACGCTTGTTTGATATCGTTATGCGGCTATGCCGCCGGATTTCAAACGCGACATGCTTCAAATTTTCAACTGCCGGATAGCGGCGTAGCCGCGACTTTGAATTAACAATCTCCCCGGTAAGGCAAAGCCTTACCGCACTGGAGAGCGGCAAAGCCGCAGTCTGTTAGACGGGGCTACGACGCGCTGACAACTTCATACAAACCACTCGGATTACTTTTTACCTTTCCCTCCTCGATCAGTTTCTCCAGATGGGCGAGCACAGCTCGCTCAGCCATCGCGTGGGCTTTAGGAGAGACATCGGTGTAAGCGCGCGCAACTATCTCTCGTGGCGTTGCAGCGCCGCCGCGCACCGCCTCCAGGATCAGCTCCTCACGCTCGAGCCGGTGGTTGATGTACTCGTCAATCTTGCGATACGGATTGCCGATCGCCGGTCCATGACCAGGAAAGAGTACTGAGAGATTTGGCAGGGCGCGCATCCGCTCGAGCGAGACAAGATAGTCGCGCATGTGTCCCTCGGGCGGATCGATCAGCACCGAGCCAAGCCCGAGTATGTTGTCTCCCGTAAGCAGCGTGCCGGTGCGCGCTTCGTGAAAACAGAGATGGCCGCGCGCGTGTCCGGGCGTGTGCAACGCCCGTAAAAAGATTTTCGGTTCACCGGATAATTCGATCATGTCGCCATCCTCGATGAAACGATCAACACGCACATCATCGGACAAGGCGGCGGCGGTGAGACGGTGCGCAGCCACAGTAACGGTGGCGGCGGGCCACGTTTGCTGCAGGTGAGTACGCAAGTGGTTTACGCCGGCCACGTGATCCGGATGAACGTGAGTCAGAACCATCTCCTTGAAAGAGCGCCCGGCAGCCATCAGTTTGTCGATCTCTGCAGCGAGCATTTGTCGTTCGTCTTCATAAGGCGAACCGGGATCGACGACCAGCAACTCCGCAGAGGTGTATATGAGGTAGCAATTGGTATGGGTGGCCGGTGGCTTGGTCGGCGTGCGCACGGGAAAAGAGATGTAGTTGGGCCGAAACTCGATCCGGCGCACGGGCTCACTCTGCGCGTTGGGTGAGGAAAGAAACCGTTGGACTAGATCAGTGGTTAAGCCGCCCGACAATGTCTTTAAGGCATGAAGGATCGGCGGCACGGCCAGTACTGCTGAGTTCTGCCAGCGCTCGTAACCCGCCCGCGCTGAGATCCACTCGCCACTTGCGAGTTCCCCTGGCGCCACGCGCGGTTCCTGTTTTGCCGGGCAGTTGACCAGAAAGAACCAGGTATCAAAACGCCTGGCGCTGAACGGAGGAGTGACCCAGCGACCCGCGAAAGTGAAGTCATGGGCATCGAGATGAAGATCGTAATGCTCGAGCAAGGAAGGCCACGGCATACGGCCCGATTCCAGATCGTCAAGCAAGGAAGCGCGTTGTCCACTGGTGAGTGTTTCAGTTTTGCGTGCTGCCAGGACGCCCAGTTCTTCAAATAACTCGCGCGCCGCGCAGCTAATCATCGCGGCTTCTTCGGCGCCGCTCGCGTTCACCACCCGGGCCTCGGCATCGCTTGCATCGAGTTGGCCGCCGGGGAACGCGTAATAGCCACCCAGAAACGCCAGTTGTTCACTGCGTTGCACCCAGAAAACTTCCGGGTCCGCAGGATCTGTATTTTGACGAATCAGGATGACGGCGGCTGCGTCTTTGGGAGACGAAGGATTGAAGGACATACAACGTTGATTAAGATCGAAGCTTTCAGCGCGACGAGCAACAGGGAAAGATTGTTTAATGTCTTTTCGTCGTTCGTTCGTGTGAATTCGTGGATCGTGTGCATACATTTGCCAGGTATACGATCCACGAAACAGCACGAAAAGGAACGAACAACAACTGAACGAAACTGGTTCAGGTCTATGGCCCGTGGTTCCGCTTGATCACCACTTACGACCAACGGAATCGCTCACCGTCACCGCCAACCCACGGATTGCCGCGCATGTGATAGCCGCCCTCTTCCCAGAACCCCGCCTGATCCTGAGCGAGGAAGCGGACACCCTTGATCCATTTCGCCGATTTCCAGGCATAGAGCCGCGGAATGATCAGACGCACGGGACCACCATGCTCGGGCGGAATCGGCTGGCCATCATGTGCCCACGCGAACAGCGAGTCCTCTTTCAAAAAGTATTCAAGCGGGACGTTGGTGGTCCAACCATAGTCATAAGCCTCGGCGACGACAAACTTTGCCTCCGGCTTGATGCCCGAGAGTTTGGCGAGCTCGCGCGTAGGCACGCCGCTCCAGATGTTATCCAAACGCGACCAGCGCGTGACGCAATGAAAGTCGGCATAGACGCGCACGGAGGGCAACTGCATGAACTCATCAAGCGACCATTGCAAGGGCTGCTCAACCAGACCGTCGACCTCGAATTGCCAGGTCGTTAGATCAACATCAGGCGTGCCATGCGCATCGAGCACCGGCCACTTCTTAGTCCGCGACTGGCCTTGCGGAATACGATTGTCGCGGCGCGTGTCGGGACTGATGATCACTTCCTGATCATTGATCTGGTCCGGCGGGCGCGGATCAGTTGTCTGATATTTCGGATCGTTAAAAAGATTATTCAGAAAACTCATGAAAGAACACCCAGCTCGTCTAAAGAACGATGCAAGTCAGCCGGGTCCTCGTATACGCGAAAGGCCCCGGCGCGACTCAACTCCTGTTCACCGTATCCGCCGCTCAAGAGTCCGATACTCAACATGCGAGCCCGGCGGGCTGCCAGGAGATCCCAGACTGCATCACCGACGACATAGCAATCTTCGGCGCGCACACCCAGTCTTTCCTGACAGGCAAGAAAAAGATCGGGCTCGGGCTTAGCGCGTACGACGTCGCCTCTTTCAATCACCACAGTTTCAGCTGCGATCCCCAGGACGTCGAGCGAGGCATTGATCTCAGGTCGCCTGCCGGAAGTTGCGATACCAAAAGTCACTCGTTGTTCGCGCAGAAATCTGAGTAGTGCAACAGATCCGGGAAGCGGCTGCCGTTCGTGAAGCAACTCCATGAATAACTCACCATGGCGTTGTTGCAGGGCGTCCGCTTCTGCGCTCGTGATTTCCCGGCCCAGCTCGCGCGCGACCGCTCGCGTAAACAATCCGCCGCTCATTCCGATCCGCCGGTGGACGCGCCAGCCCGCGATCGGCATGCCGGCTTCAGACAGCGCCCGTTGCCACGAAAACACGTGGGCGTACACGGTGTCGATCAGCGTGCCGTCCAAATCAAAGATCAGCGCCCGCATCTGGTTACCTTTTGATCTTTCGGTACTGAGGCCGTTTCGGCTCTTATTCACACCGTGGCTTCAGCCCGGTGACTGACGAAGCTTTGATGACAACTAGCCGTTTCAAACGGCTTCTCCAAATTGTCATACCGAAAAAAACCGTTAAAGCGGTTCCACCTCTCTAAGGACATTGCTCACTACCGAGCTGAAGCCACCGTGTGAATGAGACTCGCAAAAAATCAAACTGCACTAGAACCTTTCTTCGCCAGCAGCCTCAACGCCGGACTCTCGCGAAACCATCGGCATCATTTGAGTGGTCTGCTCATCCTCCCAAAGCCGCAGTTCTTCAGCGATTTCCTGATGGGCGACTAGCCGTCGGACTTTACGAGAAGCCGCCTTAATCTCCTCGCTGAACACCCAATGGTCCATATTAGAATGACCGCGCTTTCCGCCTTGTCCGCCGTCTGCCGGCCCTTTCATGATCGCCACAGCCTTATCCTGACTAACTATGATGTCGTTTAGACAGGGCACTTGTGCCTCATGTGCGTGAAAGTTCGCCGAGGCTGGGGCACAAGTGCCCTGTCTTAGCGGTATTGTCTTTTAGTTCTTTGAATGTCTTTCCGCCAGGTTCATCAACTCTTCCGGCATCCATTTGCCGACGCCTTTAGAAACCGCGTCATTAATGCCGATGGAGCGATCGTGCCAATCGTCACGAGTGCCTTCAGCTCCGTGCTGGCTTTCGTAGTTTTCAGTTTGTTCGAGCGACAAGACGATGCCACTCGCTACTTCGTTCCAATCCTGGAATTGAATCCCGCGCCGCACCAGCGGCAGACCTGCCGACCAGTCTTCCTCCGGCGCGCGGGCGTCCTGCTCTGGTATCGTCAGATTGTAGAGTGGCGGAAACGGCTGGCCCTTAAACTCGTTTGCCAGTTGCTGCTGCAGCTGTTTGTAGGAAATCTTCGGATTGTCGTGCTTGATTAGCTGCGCTCGGCGAAATAGATCTGCGACTGTTACCTGATCGTTAGCCATCGAAATGCGTGGCCTCCCCGCTTAGACTCGGATTAGTGAAACTACCTTACAACGCGAGCCAAGCGCAGCACAACTCAGGTTCATAAGCCCGGTTCTCGGGTCCCATCGCAGCTGCGAGCGGCTCATTTTTCGCCGGCCACAAAGGGTGCTGTATCTTGACGGTCTTAATCAAGATCCCTAAAGAGTGACAATCCATCGGACTTTGGGTAATGGTCTAGTTTTCGTAACGCACTGTTAGTTTGCGGTAATCAGTGGAATTCAAGGCAGCGCAAGCTAACAGCATGCGTTACAAACCTGGTGCGGCTCACTGAATAGCCACCGTCGAGCAGGTGGCTGGTGATCGCTGCTGCAAAGCTGACGCGCAAGCTGCCGGTAAACGCGATTCCCAGGATAAGGTACGTTCAACTCGGCCATGGACCAATCGTGAAACGGCAACATCAATTCACCGCGTGAGGTGGTAAGCACCTGCCGCTGGGCTAAGCCCGAGATGCGTGGCCTGCATCTTTTGGTTGTATACTCCCATTCACGGCGGCCAGGAGCAGACGGTCGCACCCCAATAACAATGTCCGACGGAACGATCGCCACTGAATCTGCCACTCAGCGCGAGCAGACTCATCATCAAGCTTGTCACATTTGTGGGCGAACGCCTCACGACCGGCTGATACTCTTTCACGAACTGGCTCCCGATCTGAAAGCGTTGATCGAAGCCAACGCGCCGGCGATGGAGCAACTGGCGCAAGTGTGCCCGCACTGTGTTGAGATCTTTTCGCGAGCTCGGAACCAGCTCGAGAGTCACGCCTCGATCTTCGAACAGAACAGCTATGTCCTGCCGACGCCGCTGCGCATGGAGGCTGATCCCCAATTCACCGGCAAGGGAGTGACGATTGCTTTTCTTGACTCCGGATTCTATGCCCACGACGATCTGACTGAACCAACCAATCGCATCATTGGCTATCACAATATCTTCGCTGCCGCGAGTGATCAGTCAGCATTGAAATCAGTGGAAGTAGCCAGCTGGCACGGGATGATGACCTCAGTGGTCGCGGCGGGTAACGGGTTCCTGTCAGACGGCTTTTATCGCGGCATCGCGCCGGACGCGAACGTGGTGCTGGTGAAGATCGGCAAGAGCGGCCACATTCCGGAAGGCGACATTGAGCGCGGTTTGCAGTGGGTCCTCGATCATCGAGCCGAGTACGACATTCGCATCGTCAATATCTCGGCGGGCGGAGATTTTGAGCAGCCATACTTGAACAATTCGCTTTGCCAGACAGTCGAGCGCGCGGTGCAGGAAGGACTGGTTGTCATCTGCGCCGTTGGTAATGCCGGCATGTCGCCGGGACACAAGGTTTTGCCTCCGGCCTCAGCACCCTCGGCGATCGCGGTGGGTGGGCTCGACGATCAAAACTCGCTCGACCGGGCGCGCCGGGGCATGTACCGCTCGTCTTATGGACCGACGATCGATGGCCTGCAAAAGCCCGAGGTGATTGCGCCGGGCATCTGGGTGGCAGCGCCGATCCTGCCGCACACGCCGACCGCGGACGAAGCTCATCTATATTCAGAGCTCGACGCGGCGGCCGATGAAGAGCTCATGGCCATCATTGCCGCGCATGCCGGTATCGATCGGGATCTTGATCAGGCAATCGATCTGCGCGCCCCGCTCCTGCGGCAACTGATCACGATCAAGTTACGGGAAGGCAATGTCATTAACGAGCACTACAAATACGTTGACGGGACTTCGTTCGCGGCGCCGATTGTTTCCTCGATCGTGGCGTGCATGCTCCAGGCGAATCCGCGACTAAGTCCGCAGGATGTTAAGCGAATCTTGATCGACACAGCTGAGCGCGTGTCGGCCATCGAGGTTGATCGTCAGGGTTGGGGTGTAGTCGGGGCGAGGAGAGCAGTTCAGATGGCGCTGTCGCTGTCAGGATGAGTCCGAGACGGTAATAATGCCATCCACAGAACTCCTACGGAGCTCTGACTGATGGTGATCGTCGTTGCCTATAAACATTCGGCTCCTCTGAATCTAAACGCGGTTGGTTGCAGCCTTGGCCGCGCTACGCAATCTGCGCCATCTGTGGATGACCGTTCTTTCGTCTCCGAGTTTGACACAGTCAATCCCCTCGTTGGACTTTGGACTGAGTCGTATGCAACAATCCGTTCACTCAAAACCAAAAGCGAATAGTCCGAGAGGAGTGTTTTAGAGTTCATATGTCAGAGAATGAAACTGCGCCGAGCGCCAATTTGCCTGAGGCAGCGTCAGCTGATGCTGCAGCCGGGACTCAGGCAGCGCCTGCCAGCACGGAAGACATTACTTATCACGCAGTCGAAAAGGACGGCGTGGTCACAGCCATTTGGGAGATGCAAGGTCGCAAGCACCTGCGCACTATCGATCCCCGGTCACGTCAAGGCCAGGATATTCTGCGGCTCTATACCACTGAACATGCCGAGCATGGCGAAGCCCCTCCAGCGGCACCAGAGGCTAGCGAAGTAGCGTCTACCTAGTTCAACGTCCATTGGTAATCAGTGCCCGATCTGCTGCTTGGTCCGCAGGTTGTCGTCGACCTGTGCAAACCATGAAAGAGGTTTGTCTCCTCACAAGAATCCGCAGAATCTCCACAAATTTGAACTAAAACCAAAATTTCATCGCTCGTAGCGACCTTTCCGTCCCAAGTCTCGCAGCTTAACTCCCTATTATCACCACTTGATTCTGCGCTCTGGTGTTCCCATTAGTTGGAATACCACTTGCTTTGTCGTCTTTCACCCAGGTTTCCAGCATCGAGTCGAGCCCGGTCAGGAAACCTTCAACCACAGCCAACCAAGTTAGTTATTTTGCCGAAGAGGAGGAAGTCGTTATGCGAAGCGTGATGCGCTTTTTGGCAAGCGGGTTAGTCCTGGGACTGCTACTGGTGGCCTCAGCTTATGCCCAAGCAATTCAGACGGGTGGCATTACCGGAACGGTTAGCGATCAATCGGGCGGCCTGGTGAAAGGCGCCACGGTTGAAATCATCAGCGAAAACACCGGCAGAACCGTCCGCACCGTTGTGACCGGAGACGAGGGGTCCTTTTCCGCTAACCTCTTACCGCCCGGCGCCTACCGCGTGGAAGTTACAGCGGCCAATTTTAAGAAGGCGGTCGTAGGCAGCGTTCAGGTGAGAACCACCGAGACTACGCGCCAGGACATCAACCTTCAGGCCGGACGAATTGAAGAGACCGTCAACATCGAGGCGACGCCGACCCTGATCAATCCCGAGAACGCCACGACCGGGCAACCGCTCGACGCGCAAACTCTGAGAGCGTTGCCGTTGGCCTCGCCCAACTTTTTGTTCCTGCTCAATCTCTCGACTGGTGTGACCGGCGAACCGACCGATGTGCGCAGTGCAGGTCGCGGCACTGCTGACGTGACCGTCAACGGACAGCGCACCAGCAACAACAGCGTCTCGTTGGAAGGCATCAACGTTAACGACTTTAACCTTGCGCACTTTGATACAGTGCCGCTCCCGAATCCTTCGACGCTTCAGGAAATGAAAGTTTCCACCTCGCTCTACGATGCTTCGCAGGGAAGCAAGGGCGGTGGCGCTCTGGGTTTGGTGATCCGCACCGGGCAAAAGGATTTTCACTGGGAAGGTTACTGGCAGCATCGCAATGACGCGCTGAATGCCAACGAATGGTTCCGTAACGCGCAACCAAGCTTGCACGGCAAACGAGCACGACTGCTTCAGAACGTATTCGGCGGCAGTGGTAGTGGTCCCGTTCCAAAGGCCGGCGGCTTCTGGTTCTTTAACTTCCAGGGTGTGAGAGCCCGTAACGGCCTCGATCCAAACGGCTCTGCTCTCTCGCCAATCATTCAGAAGTTTCCGACGAACGCGGATGGCACCACCTCGGCCGCGTTGATTGCTCCCGCGTTTGGTTTGACGGCTGCCCAGATCGATCCGGTGGCTATCAACATTCTCAACGTGAGGAACTCAGCTTTCGGCGGACAATTCATGGTGCCGCGTTTCGGTCAGGGCGGCTGCGGTTCGACGCTTTCCGGCGTCAACGCGACCAACCCCGGTACCTTTAGCTGCCAGTTCAGCGCTATCGCACCGATTCGCGATAACCAATACACGATCAGCTACGATCGGCCGATGCGCGGCGGCAAAGACAAGATCTCAGGCCGCTGGTTCTGGGACAACGGCGCGGTCGCCAAGCCCTACGGCACGGCGAGCAGTTTGGCCTTCCCACGCACTGACACCCAGTACAATCGTTTCTTCTCGCTGACTGAGACGCATATTTTCAGTCCGGCGGCGGTTAACGAGTTGCGCCTGGGTTACAGCCGCTTCTCATTTGCCAACATTCCGACCGACACGGTCAACCTGTCCGATATCGGCGCCACGCGCGGCAATAGCTCGCAGTTCCCCGGCGTCTATCAGGTGACGATCACGGGACTCTTCCAGTTTGGTACTGGTGTCAATGACGATCGCGGAACGGTATCCAACACCTACAACATCGTCGACACCTTCTCCTGGAGCAAAGGCAAGCACAACTTGAGGTTCGGCGGTGAGTGGGTTAATTACCAGTTGAACCGCTTCAATAACTTTGCCGTACGCGGTGCGCTGACGACTGGTACCACGACGGGTACCGGCAACGCGTTTGGCGCTTTCCAGAATTTCCTGCAAGGTCGCGTGACCGCGATTCAGTCAGCCTTTGGCGATCCGGCGCGCAACTTTATCGCGACGGATTGGTCGGGGTTCTTCCAGGATGATTATCGCTGGTCACCGAAGTTGACCTTTAACTTCGGTCTGCGCTGGGAAGGCATGAGCTTCGGACACGACAAGCTGTTCCGCGCGGGCATCTTTGATCCGCGGCTGGCAGCACAGGGCCGCAACCCCTTCCTGATCCCTGAGAAGGTCAATCTGGCCGGGTTCCGCGGCACACCGGGTGTTTCCGACTGTGCGCTCGATCATTGCTTTGACGGCAACAACTTTGCGCCACGCGTGGGCTTTGCTTATGACGTGAATGGCGATCAGAAGATGGTCGTTCGCGGCGGTTATGGTATCTACTACCAGCGCCTCTCGAACCAGAACATCCTGCAGAACTCGCTGGCTGCTCCGTTTACAGTGCAGCCGCTCTCAAGCAATCCCACTCCGGCTTCGGGTCAATTAGCCAATCCATTTGGCACGATTCCGCCGCCGTCAATCGTCGCTACCGCGTTCATTCCGCAAGCGACAGCTTTCGCTGGTCTTTTCAACGTCAACACCGGGGCGATCTCGAACAACCCGAATGATGTGAACGATCCGAACTTCAAGCCCATTTTTGTGAATGAGAACGGGCAGCGTTGCTTGAACTATGCCAGCCACATCGCGGCGACCGACGCAGCGACCGGGGCCACGAACTGCTCAATCAACCTTGCCTCATTCACCACCGTTCCGGGGGATGTCTATACGCCTTACACGCAGCAATGGAATTTGACATTGCAGCGTGAACTGCGTAGCGGCTGGGCGCTCGAGGTCGGCTACGTGGGTACCCACTACGTTGGTGGTCTGGGCATTTGGGATCCATTCCTGGCCCAGGCAGCCAGTCCGCAACAACCGATCACGATCCGGGACAAGAACGGCGTCAGCTATACCATCACCACCAACACCGTGAACAACGAAGAGTTGCGTCATCAAATCCTCGGTTTGTCACGAAAGCGCGGCTCGCGCTATTCGGGCAACATTGGCTTTGCGACTTACAACTCGCTACAAACCACGTTGTCGCGCAGGTTGAGCAAGGGTCTTTACTTCCAGGCCGCTTATACGTTGTCGCGCACGATTGACAACGTCAGCGGTTCGCAAAGTACAGACGAGCTGAACGCCACTCGCAACGGTCAGGGCGGGGCCAACATTCTGAACGATGGTTCGAATGCGCAACAGAACAAGGCCCGCGGTGATTTTGATCGGCCGCATCGCTTTGTGGTCAGCTACACCTACGACATACCGCAGAAATACAGCTTCATGCGGCATAAGGCATTTCAAGGTTGGGCCATCAGCGGCATCGTTACGTACCAGAGCGGCTTGCCGTTCTCAGTCACTGATACCGGCGGTGGCGCTTTCGGTGGTGGCACCAGCACCGGAAACTTCAACTGCCCAACCTCGGCGGCTTACACACAAGGTGACCGCACTGCGATCAATGCCCACTATTTGAACATCGCTTGCTGGACAACCCCGCAAACGAACATCCCGAATTCAGCGGGTGCAGGTGTCACCGGCTACGGCACGACGCCGCGGAACGCTTTCCGTGGACCTTTCCAACAGAACTGGGACTTCTCAGTCATGAAGAGCACGAAGTTCAAGGAAAGCCACGAGTTCCAGATCCGCATGGACATGTTCAATATGTGGAACCATCCGGTGTTTGGCTTCCCGTCGTCAGTGTCGCTGGCTACGGCGTCAAGCTTCGGGCAAATCACGACGACCGTAGTGCCGGCTCGTCTGATCCAGTTTGGATTGGTTTACAAACACTGAGACCTTCCGGTTTCGGTGCTTGATCCAGGTTAACCAAAGCCGGGTGGTCCAATAAACCACCCGGCTCATCCTTTTCCAGTTGCCGGGTTGCGTAGCCAAGGCCCCAGCGCAACACAGACCGCTTTCGTTGCTTCAAGCAGGTTGTCTTTAGGTACCTTTCGGTAGGATCATACGAGCATCGATTCGCTGCCTGTTCTGAGGTACGCAGATGTGCCGTTTCTCATCCAGCCTGTTTGCCTTCGCCCTGGTGCTGCTGTTGGCGGCGCCGGCATTTGGCCAGCGCGACCGCGACACCTACAGTTCGAACAACCAGGCTTTTGAAGTCTCGGGTGTGGTAAGCATTGCCGACAGCGGTGTGGCGGCCCAGAATGTTACCGTGCGTCTGGAGAAGTTCAGTGGCGGCATTATCGATCAAATGAATACGGACGTGCGGGGCCGGTTCCGTTTCATCAATCTGCAGCGCAACTACTATAAAGTCGTGATCACCTCGCCGGGCTTCAACGCCGCGCAGCAGGACGCAGACCTTTCGTTACTCTTCAAAGTCTTTCTGGTCTTTGAACTGATCAGAGATAAAGCGAAGGACACTTCCGGACGCGCGCTGTTGAATGATGTGGTCGACGCTAACGTTCCCACTGAAGCCCGTGATGAATATGAGCGTGGCCGCGCCGCCCTCGCCAAAAAGGATCAGCAGGAAGCGATCGCACATTTGCAAAAGGCCATTACTCTATATCCCAACTTCTTCGCTGCTGACCTTTTGCTGGCCACCGCTTATGTTGACTTGCGCGAATGGTCAAGAGCGGAAGTGGTATTGCGTCGCGCCATCGAACTGAAACCAGAGAGTGCGCCGGCGATCATCTCGCTGGGCGAAGTTTACTGGCGGCAAAAACGGCTCAAAGAAGCTGAAGAAACTTTACTAGCCGGGTTGAAGCTCGATGACAAGTCCTGGCATGGTCAATTCACTCTCGCGCGGCTCTATTGGGAGATCGGTGATATCAAGAAGGCTGGACCACCGCTCGGGTTAACGCTGCAGTTAAAGCCTGACTTTGCTGAGGCTCATTTGCTCGCCGGCAACGTGCTGCTGAAAGTGGGTCAACAACAGCGAGCCTTGCTGGAGTACGAAGAGTATCTAAAGCTCGCGCCGAAAGGTGAGTTCGCCCCACAAGCCCGCGAGCTGGTCCAAAAGCTTCAGGCCACTATAATCGCCCGCTGAACCTCGCCGGCCCAGTCGCAGTACAGGTCAGTACCGAGAGCGGTAGCGACCGGGTCTCGATGAACCAAACAGCCGGATCCGTGAGGAAGGCTAACCCGGTCGCTACCGCTTCGGTACTGATCTGTTCACCCAAAGTTTCACTGGCAATCGACGTTCGTGCGGCGCAGCAACAAGCCGGTGCGTTCCTGATACTCACGGGACGTGATGAACGAGCAAACCATACCCCGGTAGTTGTTAGGCGCCTGGTTGTTCAGCACATTCAGCCAAAAATCATAGCCTCCCTGATCCGGATCGCGGTGCAGGTAGCCGAAATACTGCATCAGCACAAACGAGGGGTTGTATTCGGCGGTTTTGAACTGCGAGATTTCAATCACGTCTCGCACTGCCTGCGCGCGAGTGCGACCACCCTGCATGGCAGTAATCAACTGCTGGCGTTCCGCGGTGAACGGAACCAATGCGGCCGAGTCGAACAGCTTGTTGACAAACTCGCTAATCGTCATCGTCGCTGGGTAGCTTTGCAGAAAGGCTGCCCGGTTGACCCACGCGCTGGCAAACGCCTGCTTGCTCGCTTCCAGATCTGAGCCGCCAATCACCTGCCCGCGGTCGGCGACAAATTCCGTGTGGGTAGGTCGTCGCGCGTACGAGGCCTTATAGAAGCGGTACACGAACGAGCCCGTGTCCTGGAATTCCTGTTCGATAAAGAAAGCGGCCGAAACCGTGATGCGCTGGTTTCTGATGCAAAGATCGTTGGTCCCGCACTGAGTAATGACACTGGTCCAATAACTTTCACCACCCGGGTCGGCTGGGCGATTGAGAAAATCCAGATAGTGCTGGCGTACAAAGAATAGCGCGTCATTGATCGGGTTAGCGGGTAGCGCGCCAAAAGAGCTCCCGGTTAACCCCTGCGTGTTGGCGTCGTCGGCGGCGACAAAAATCGCACCATCGTTCAGAAAGCCGTTGAGGCCGGGATCAGGAAAAGCATCAACGCGAGGAATGCCGCCGTTGCCGCCGGTGCCGTCAAAGTCACCTGAAGCGTCTTCAATCACGTAGACGTTGCCCAGCCGATCAACCGTCAGGCCATGTAGAAAGAGGTTGTTGTCGATGGAAAGGCCTTCGACGACTACTTCATCACGATCGCCTCGTCCATCAACATTGTCGTCATAGATGGCCAGCATCACGACATCATTGCCGGCGGTGTGCGAGAACACTACGCCACGCGAATTAACGGCAATGTCGAGTGGGGCATCGTCGGAAAAACGATACGAGTAAAACGGCGTCTGGTCCAAAGTGTCGGGCAGGCCGTCGGCGTTGGTGTCGCGCACGATGCGCAGCTCGTCGGAGTGAAAGTCAGCAATCAACAGGTCATTGTTAGGCAACAGAGCAAGCCCGTTGGCGTTGTAAAGTTTGTTGTCACCGACCTGGACCAGCGTGCGAGTTAAAGTGTCGTCAAAAGTCGCCCCATTTGCGTCGCGCACCAGGAGAATGACGCCCGGCGAGGGCTCGTTAAATGGATCGTTCGGATTGGCAGAGTTGTAATAGCCACTGGAACAAACGATGACAAACTCCCGTCCCGATTTGGCTGTCCCCGTGACTACCGCGGCCGCTGACGGCAAATCGAAATCCGCCTCCAGATCGAAGGTGGCCGATGAATCCGATACATAGTCAGCGTTGGTATCCAAACCCACCACTAACACGCCGATGTTCGTGTTCTGGAGAGTAGCCGAATAAACCTCGTAACGCGCGCCCGATTGGCCCACGGCGATGTCGAATGAGCCGCCCACATTATCGAAAGTTGTTCTTTGATCGCTGACCAGATCGAATGTGGTGTCGACAAATCCTTCATCCGTTCCGGCCGCGGAAACCAGGCTGACCTGCGAAGTGTTGAGGATTCGACTCAAGGCTGTCCCAGGTGAAATGGCCGGCACACTCAAACTTGAAAGCGTTTGGCGCGCGGACTTTTGTACCGGCGCCTTGACGCTGGTCCGTTCATTTCCTGGCTGTCCCTTGCGAATTTGACTGATACGGTTTTGTTTGGGAGCGTAGCTGTTGAAGCGGCCTTGAACTTCGCCTACGCGTTCACTCTTTCCCAGTGCGCGCCGAATGTCGGGTTGAATTTGCGGTCTTGTACTTTGATTCCCGGGAGCGGGGACGATGGTTCGCGCCGCGCTGCCGAGTGCGAAAAAATATGCGCCTAACACCAGGGCGAGAGTGAGCAAAATCAGATAGAGACAAGTTCTGGCAACCTTCATGGCGAGCCTCCCCCTCGAAACACCATTTCAAACATTCGGCCAGGGAGAGTTGGCGAATGACGTCTTTAGTCTGAGAAGGTGGGACGGCGGTTGAGCCGCTCCCACCAATGATCAGACTTCCGGCAGCTAGTTGTTTTTTCCCGACCTCGAGCCGCCGTCAGAGCTCTTGCTGCTCGAGCTGCTGCTCGAACTGCGGCTGCTTCCACCCGAGCTGCTGCTTGAACTGCTGCTCGAGCTCCGGCTGGAACTGCCGCCAGAGCTGCCACTCGAGCTGCCGCCTGAGCTTCGGCTCGAGTTGCTTCCTGAACTACTGCTCGAGCTGCTACTCGAACTGCGCGAAGGTTCAGAGCGCGGCGTTGATTGCCATGAACGAGAGGGCGATTCGGACCGAGACGACGAAGACTCAGACCGGCTCGGTCGATCAGGGCGAGCAGGCGGCGCTGCTGGCTCTGATCGCGGCGGCGGATCGTTGCGCGGTGGCGGATCGTTACGCGGTGGCGGATCGTTACGCGGTGGCGGATCGTTACGCGGCGGCGGATCGTTGCGCGGCGGCGGATCGTTACGCGGCGGCGGATCGTTGCGCGGCGGCGGATCGTTACGCGGCG
>JADMIO010930466.1_pt1 | contig 37498 bp, 35 predicted proteins | sample 8958161 | NCBI WGS metagenome assembly JADMIO01 (sample SAMN16585339, study PRJNA669376) | soil metagenome | isolation source: Crop rotation soil | place: USA: Cullars Rotation, Alabama | collected 2011 | reverse complement strand
GACCGCGCGCGGCGGCGGCACCCGGCCGCGCCGGCCCGCGCAGGTCGGCGAGCGTCGGGTGCACGCTGTCCGCCTGGCTCTGCCAGTTGTCGAGGTAGAACAGCATCGCCGGGCTGTGCGCGACGGCGCCGAGCAGATCGCGGAACTTCCCGAACGCGTGCGGGCGGATGACGTCGCGATCGTACTCCGTCAGGAACAGCCGCTCCTGCGGTCCCTTCTGCGCGAACACCGAGAAGTGGTTCTCCCAGAAGTTCACCATCACTTCTTCCAGCTGGCGCTCGCTCGTCACCGCCCGGGTCAGCGTCGCAGCCTGAAGCTCGGGCAGGACCTGCTGATTCGTCTGTTGCTGCTGCGCGAGCTTCGGATCGGACTGCAGCATCGCCTGACGCAGGTCCCGCCGCGCCGCGCCCGTGTCGCCCGCTGCCGCCTGCTGGCGCTTCTGCTGGTTCTGCGCCTGCTGCACCGCCTGATACGTCTCGACCAACTGGTCGGCGGGCACCGTCAGCGTGGCGTAGCGCGCCACCAAGCGCTCTGTCGTGGCGTTCGGAATCGCCTGCGGATGGAGCTGCCGCTGGATCCAGCGGTCCACGCCCATCGCGCGCACCGCCGCGGCATCGCCGGGCCGGGCGCCGAACGCGAGACGGTTGAGCACGTGTTGAACCTGCTCGTCCGGAAGCAGCTCCCGGTCGGCGGGCGCGGCCGGCTGATACGCCAACCGGTCGGAGAAGGCCTGGCTCCCGGTTCGCGGCGACACGCCGGGATGGGCGCAGGCGGCAACCAGGGCAACGGTGAACAGGAACGTGCTACGACGCATAAGCAGCTCGCGGGAACGTGGACTGTCGATTCGGATTGTAGACGCCGCCGTCCGAGACGCCGTTAAGGAAAGTGGCGGGCGTCACGCCCCGATCGTCAACTCCCGGGGGATAGATTCCGCCTCCCCGCCTGCGTTTCGAGCCGAACGGACTCCGTGGCCCGCCTCCTTCATTCCCGCGACGCGTTCGACGAAGCCACCCGACCGATCCTGGCCGGTGGCCCGGGGGCTCGCCACGCCGCGTTGCTCGTCGCCGAGATCGACGATTTCAACGCGCTGGCCGAGCGACTGGGCAGCCGTACCACGGACGCCATCGTCGCCGGTGTCGGTCGATTGCTCGTCGCGCTCCTCCGGTCCGGCGACGTCGTCCTGACACAGCCGGAAGGGCGCTTCTTCGTCTTCCTGCCGGGCACGACCGGTGAGGAAGGCTGGACGGTCGGCGAGCGCCTCGCCATGGCCGTTCGCACCTATGGACTCGCCTCGCTCGATCGCGCCCAGGTTGGACGGCTGAGCCTGTCGATCGGTGTTTCCGCGACGCCGGCGCACGGAACCGCGTTCCCCGCGTTGTACAGCGCGGCCAACGCCGCCTGCGCGCGCATCGGCACCCAAGGTGGCGACGGCGCCGCGCTCGCTCCTCTCCAGCACCACGACCTGCTCAACCGCCCGCTCAGCATCGATCGCTTCGCCGGCCGCGTCGATCAGGTCACGACCCTCGTTCGTCTGCTCGATGAAGTCGTCGCCGGACGGCCGCGCGTCGTCGCCGTGCTCGGAGAGTCGGGACTCGGCACCGCGACGCTGCTCCGGCAGATCGAGCCACAGGCGCGGTTCCGCGGCGGGGCCTTCATCACCGCGTCGTCATTCCCCACCGCCGTGCGCGAGCCGTACGCCGTGTGGGCCACCATCGTGCGCGGGCTTCACCGCTTGCCCGAGGCGCCGCAGCGCGATTGGCGCGAGCTGCACAAGCTCGTCCCGGAGCTCGGGCGGCGCGACACGACGCAGGCGGCAGGCAGCCAGTACCGCCTGCTCGAGGAGCTCACCGAGTATCTCCACGCCGCCGCCGCGATCCGTCCGCTGGTGCTCGTGCTCGACGAGATGCAGTGGGCCGATGCGACGTCGTGGGATGCGCTCGAGCACGTGATGGGACGGCTCGACACCGAGCGGCTGCTGATCTGTCTCTCCTGCCGGAACGAGCGCGAGTTCTCCGACGTCAACGACCGTCGCCAGATCCTCCGCCGCCATCAGCTCTATCAGGAGATCACTCTCACGCGCCTGACGCGCGACGAGGTGAAGCAGTGGCTGCACGCGGCCTTCCACGGCCAGGAGATCGGCCGCGAGTTCCTCGCCTTCATCTATCGGCACACCGAAGGCAATCCGTTCTTCCTGTCGCAGCTGGTGAGCGCGCTGCTCGAGCAGGGCTCGCTGTGGCATACCGGACAGCGGTGGGAGTGGAGCCCCGTGTCCGAGCTGCGATTGCCGTCCGGCGTCGCGGGGCTCATCGCGCAACGCCTCTCCCGCTTCTCGGCCAGCAGCCAGACCATCCTCACCACTGCGGCCATCCTCGGCCGGGACTTCGACGTGCGACTCGTCGTCGATGCCGGCGCCGGCAGCGAGCCGGCGGTCCGGCTGGCCATGAGCGAGGCGCTCGGCGCCGGATTGATCCGGCCCCGGTCCGACCGGCGAGCGGGCGGCTACGCCTTCCGTCATGGCGACGTCGCGGATTCTCTCCTCGACTCACTCTCCCGCGAGGTGCTCCGCGAGCTGCACGGCCGCGTCGGCAGCGCGCTCGCCGGACGGGGTGACCGCAGCGCCGGCGAGATCGCCGTTCACTTCCACGAAGCCCGGTCGACGGCATTCGCCTACGAGTACGCCAGAAAAGCGGCGATCGAAGCCGAGCACCTGTATGCCGTCAACGCAGGCCGCGCGTATCTGGAAATCGCGCTCCACAACGCCACCACCGCCGGTGAGCTCGCCGAGGTGCGCATGCAGATGGCGCATCTGTCGGAGATCGTCGGTCGGTATGACGAGGTGGAAGAGCTCTGCGATCTCGTGATCGAGTGGTTCGACGGTCAGGACGATCCGCGGCGGTCACTGTCGGCGAGGCGGCTCCGGGAGCGGGCGCGGATGGAGCAAGGGCAGCCGGCGCGCGTCACCCTCAAGACGCTCCAGCAGCTCGGCGATCAGGCGCACAGTCTCGGCTTCGACGAGGAGCGGGTGGCGGTGCTCATTCTCGCGTCGCAGACCTACAGCCGGTTGGGCGAGGGACGCATGGCGGAACAGCTCGCCTCCGAGGCCGTGGAGATGGCGGAGCGATTGCCCGAATCCGCGCTTCGTGCCGACGCGACCCTGCGGCTCGGCACCTGTCTCCTCACGGAATCGCCGGCCCGGAGTCACGCGGTCATCGCCAAGGCCCTGGCGATCTACGAAAGCCTCGGTGACATCCGCGGCCAGGCGCGATCCCAGAACACCATCGCCATCGCCGCGCAGTTCGAGGGCCGACTGGCCGAGGCGCACAGCGCTTTCACCCAGGCGATCTGGATGGCCAAGCTCGCGGGGATGCCGGACGTCGGCGGCGCCTCGGCCTTGAACCTTGGCGTCCTGATTCAGAAACAGGGAGAATTCGACCGGGCGCGGGAGCTGTTCGCCGAGTCGATGACCTCGTTCGCGACGGTGAAGAACAGCGAGTACCAGCTGATCGCGCTGCTCAACATGGCGCACTGCGAGCGGGAGCTTCGTTCGTGGGAATCCGCCATCGAGCTGTATTCGACCACGACGGCGCTCGCCGAGCGCATCGGTCAGGGCGAGGTAGCGATCAGCGCCCTGGCGGGGGCGGGGTTGTGCCAGCTCGAGCTCGGCCGGGACGCGCAGGCCAGGGCGACGTCGAACGAAGTGGGCCGTTTGTTCGAGGGTCGGGCCGACTGGTTCCAGGGTCGCGAGATTGCCGAGGCGCTGCTGATCCGGGTGGCGGCGCTCGACGGCAAGGATGAGGTCGCCCTCAGCCGTTTCGAGCAGGCGCTCAACCTTTCCGAGTCGGTGGACGTATATGCAGCAGTCTGGCTAACGCTTGCCTGTGCTCCAGCCTTGACCGCGATCGATCCAAGCCGGGTTCAGGGATCGATCGACCGGTACTCGGGAACGGTCAAGGATCTCGGATATGATGAATTGACAAAGCGTTACGCCGCTTTTGCGCCGGGCGGCAGGTAGGAAACCGCTGCAAGCCAACTGGCGTAAGTTGGCGCCGTGTAATATATTTGCACCACTTCGCAGGGTTTCGGACGCTCGGAACTCCGAAGAGAAAGTCCATCAATTCCCTCCTATTTAATGCGTCAGTCATCGAGGCTCTTGATCGCCGGAGCCGCGCTCGTCGTTGTCGCTTCGTGCACTAACGACACGCCCGTCGCGCCCGCTTCAGGTCCCCGATCCGTCGAGGGTTCTCCGGCGCTTCGCGCAGTCATGTCGCCAGTCACCGTCGATGTCGTTCTGCCAGCTGTTGGCGGTTCGGTCTCGGTCCTCGGCTTGTACACCCTCGACCTGCCGGCCGGCGCCGTCTGCGATCCGAACGCCGCCGACACGCAGGCCGGGTACGCTTCCGGCGCGTGGGATTCCGCCTGCACCGCCGCGACGAGTGACGTGACGGTTCACGCGACGGTGAAGTGGTCGAATCACCGGTTGTGGGTGGACTTCTCGTCGGTTCGTTTCGTCCCGACCAAGACCGTCACCCTGTCGACCGATGTGCTGGCGTCGCTCGTCCGGTACTACGGACAGAACGGGCTGACCACATACGGCTTCGCGAAGAAGATGGGGCTGCTGTTCGCCTCGTCGATCGATGGCGCTCCAGCCAACGACGCGAAGGGTGATCTCTCCCTCATGACGTACATCAACTACACGACGGGCCGCATCAGCCGGCGTGTGAAGCACTTCACCGGGTACAGCATCGTCACGGGTCTCGAGTGCGAGGTCACCCCGGATGATCCGTACTGCGTCGAGATGGACGAGCCGCCCCCGGGCCGCGGGTAAGCGGATCGACCGCAAGTGAGACGAAGGCCCCGCCATCGAGCGGGGCCTTCGTGTTTTCAGCCTTGAGATGACCGGGCTCCGACGTTTCCTTGCACCGGTGAACCGGGATGATGTGCGGGCCGGCCTGATGGCCGGCGGCGTCGCTGGTGCCGCGGGCGTTGGCGCGCTCGTGGCCATCGGCATGCGCACTGGAATGGCGGCGCGTCCGTTCAACGTCATCGCGGCGACTCTCCTCGGACCCGCCGCGGCTGGCACCTTTGGGTTCGTGCCCGGCGTGACGCTCCCGGGAATCGTCATCGAGCTGGTGGTCATTCTCGTCATGGGGATCGCGGCCGTGACGATCAGCCGGCGGTGGGCGCCGGCATGGATCGCGTGCATCTCGGTGACCGTGATCGCGGCGCTCGTGTCCATCGGCGTGGCGCGACGCGGCGGCGCGAGTCTCGCCGCACTCCTCTCGCTGGGTGATCTCGCGGTATACCACCTCACCCTCGGCCTGGCCCTCGCGATCGGCATACGGCTTGCGCTCGTCGACGCGGACGGCGACCGCGCGCTTCATTCCCGAAGCATGTGACGGTTCGACGTACGCGCTGGTTCTTGTCTACGGAACTCGCCGGCGGTTTCGCGGTAGAGTCACTGAGAGTTGGACAGCGCGATGGAGCGTGCAGCGTGTTGCAGAGGGAGTTTGCCCGCGAGCGGGCGATGGACATTCTGGTCATGGTCGAGGAGCACACCGACCATTCGACCGTTCTGGCGCACGTGAACTCGGTTCCGGCGCCGCTGCACGGATCCGATCGCCCCTCCCGCGACATCGTGACGCTCTATGGCGATCCGACGCCCGAGACCGTGGCGCTCGCGCTTGCCGCGGCGGTCGAATCGCATCGCGACAGCGACGAGGGTCGGGCCGACACCATTCGCCATCTCGGGCTCTGGGCCGAGCGTGGTGCGGTCGGCGACGCCGCGTGGCGAGATGCCGAGGGCCGGCTGGTCACGCGCGATCTCGAAATCCCAATCGAGCGGTTGCACGAAACGGCGCGGCAGCTGCTCGCCGAATGCGGCCAGTTGATCGGGCGCCTTGCCGCCGGGCTGTCGATGCCGGACTGGCCCGAGGGCGCGCGCCGCGCGATCAACGTGTCACTCGGGCCGATCGCCGGAGTGGCCGCGCCGGTGTTCGCTCCGCTCGAGGCGATCGTGGAGCGACTTCGCGAAGCCGAAGGCTTTGCCTTCGAGGGGGACGTCGACTAAGTCGACGTCCCGCCGGACTCTGCCGCGGACGCATTTTCCTTACCGCGGCGTCGGGCCCTTTCCCCCTTGACGCTGTTCCGGACCAACGGCAGCGTACCCTCAGGACCCGATCGGTGAGGTGCTGAGCTATGAGGGAGTATCGCGGAACGGAGATCCGGAACATCGCGGTCGTTGGACACGGGGCGAGCGGCAAGACCAGTCTGGTCGATGCGCTCGCCTTCGTGTCTGGAAGCACGAAGCGTCACGGGTCGGTGCGCGACGGAACCGCGCTGACCGATTATGCCGCCGAGGAGACGGAGCGCGGCTACTCGATCAACGTCGCCTGCGCGTTCGCCGAGTGGCAGGACACCAAGATCAATCTCCTCGACACGCCGGGATATCTCGATTTCCAGGGCGACGCGATCGCGGGCCTGGCCGCCGCCGACGGCGCGCTCTGCGTGGTGCCCGCGACCCACGGCGTCGAGACCGGCACCGAGCTGATGTTCCGGGAGGCCGTCCGTCGCGGGGATCCCGTGATGTTCGCCGTGACGATGATGGACAAGGAGCACGCCGACTTCGATCGGGTCTATCGGCAGATCAAGGAGCGACTCACCGCCAAGGTCATTCCGGTGGAGGTGCCCGTGGGCGAGGGGCCGGACTTCCACGGCGTGGTCAACCTGTTCACGCGAAAGGCGCACGTTTTCAAGAAGGGCGTGAAGACCGGGGAGTATCAGGAGACCGACGTGCCACCCGAGGTGCAGGCGACCTTCGACCGGTACTACCAGGAGCTCATCGAATCGATCTCCGCCACCGACGACTCTCTCCTCGAGCAATACCTGGAGGGTGGGGAGATCTCCCGTGAAAGGGCGATCGCGGGAATGAAGGAGGCGATGAAGCGGATGGAGCTCTTCCCGCTCTTCTGCGCGTCGGGCGAGCTGAATTACGGCACGCAGGCGATCCTCTCGACGATCGTCGAGCTGATGCCCAACGCGGTGGAGATGGAGGAGCTTCACGCCTTCAAGGGCGCCGAGGGTGACTCCACGGTCGAGATTCACGCCGAGGATTCCCGCCCCGTCGCGGCGCAGATCTTCAAGACCACCGCCGAGCCCCACATCGGCGACGTGTCGTTCTTCCGGCTCTTTTCGGGAAGCATCGCGTCCGGCGACGAGCTGGTGAACGCCACCCGCAGCGGCACCGAAAAGCTCAATCATCTCTCGATCGCGCAAGGCAAGGACCGGATCGAAGTGCCCCGGCTCCATGCCGGCGACATCGGCTGCGTCGCCAAGCTGCGGAACACCCACACCAACGACACCCTCTCCACGCGCGAGCATCCAGTCCGCCTCCCGGCGATCGACTTCCCGGCGACGGTCATCCAGATGGCGGTACACGCCGCGAACCGCGCCGACGAGGAAAAGCTCCAGATGGGGCTGCACCGCCTGCACGACGAGGATCCCACCTTCGAGGTGCACTACAACTCGGAGACGCACGAGACGATCGTCGCCGGACTCGGCGAGCGGCACCTCGAGGTCGCGCTGTCGAAGCTCAAGCGGAAGTTCGGCGTCACCGCCGAGCTGACCCGTCCCAAGATCGCCTACCGCGAGACCTTCAAGGCCAGGGCGGAAGGGCAGGGCCGTCACAAAAAACAGAGCGGGGGCCGCGGTCAGTTCGGCGATTGCTGGGTGCGGTTCGCGCCGCTGCCGCGAGGCTCAGGCTACGAGTTCGTCGACCAGATCGTCGGCGGGTCGATTCCGCGCCAGTACATCCCGGCGGTCGATAGAGGGATCCAGGAGGCGTCGGTGCGCGGCGTGCTCGCCGGCTATCCGCTGGTCGACTTCAAGGTCGAGGTCTACGACGGCTCGTACCACACCGTCGACTCGAACGAGCAGTCGTTCAAGATGGCGGGCATTCTGGCCTTCAAGACCGTCGCGCCGCGGTGCAAGCCGGTGTTGCTCGAGCCCCTCGACGAGATCGAGGTCGTCACCCCCGATGACTACATGGGTGACGTCCTCGGCGATCTCTCGGCGCGACGCGGCCACATCCTCGGCACGGAGCCGGCGGACGGCGTCGGGACACGGATTCGCGCCGTGGTGCCGCAGGCGGAGCTGCACAGCTACGCGACCTCGGTCCAGTCGATGACGCAGGGTCGCGCGTCGTTCCGGCGCCACTTCAAGGGGTATGAGGAAGCCCCCAATGAAGTGGCGCAAAAGGTGATCGAAGACTCGGCGCGGCATCGCGAGGAAGAAGTCGCGCACTGATCGCCGCCAACGGGGACGTCGTCTACTGACCTGAGGTCAGTAGACGACCTCGAAGCCCGCGGTGGGTCGGGTCGACATCAGGCGCTGGATGTCGAATGACGCCCGGAGCAGCGGCGGAAACTCGTTGATCTGCTCCGGGGTGAAGATCGCCCGTGCCTGACGCATCCCGGCGACCACCGTCGCGAAGAGCGCGTTCTGCACGTCGAGAAGCCGACGGGCCACGTCCCGGCGATCGAAGTCCGCCGGCAGGTCGGCGAGATAATGGGCGAGCGGCGTGACGATCGAATCCTGCTCGGCCGTCACGCGCTGATCGAGCAGCGTCAGCTGGCGCAGCTGCTCGCGGGTCAGAATCGTCAGCGAGTCCTTGGACTGCAGCAGACCGCGCACCGGGTTGTACACCGTGGTGAGCAGCGCCGGCTTCATCTGAGCGAACGTCACCCGCTCGCCCTTCCGTGTTCTTCCCGGCGAGAGCGTCTGATCGATCGCCTGCGACGTGAAGTCGCGGCCGAGCTGCACGCGCGCCTCGAGAGTGAGCTGGAACGGGACGCGCGCTCCGACCCGGGAGGGCCTGGTATCGCCGAACCGCTGGTTGACGTCGTACGTGAACCGTCCTGCACTCGCGTCGAAGCCACGAACCGTCAGCAGGTTGGGATCGCTGGCTCCGGGCTGTCCCCAGCCGTGCAGGCGATCACCGCCGTGCACCAGCTGATCGGCGCCGGCGAGCACGTTCGTCATCGACAGCGACACCGTCGCCCGATTCTGCCATCCAAGGCGCTCGGGATTCAGCGTCAGCACAGCGTTCATGGCGCCGGTCCACGGGCCCTCGCAGCTGTTGCGCGCCGCGATCGAACCGAGCTGTCGCTGGAGACACCGGCGAATCCGGTCCGGCGCGCCGTCGAGCAGCGAGCGCATCGCGTCGCCATGGGCGGAGTCCGTGGGCGCAAAGATGAAGGCGCGGTCGTTCCATGCTCCATCTCCGTTGATGTCCCCGCCCACCATGGGAGTGAATGGCAACCCTGAGGCGAAGTGCGCCGACGTCGACACCGAGAAGAGCGTTCCTACGCGCGTCGAGAGCGAGAGAACGACCTGGTGGCGGATATCGAGCGCGCTTCGCCCCCAGGCGACGTCGAGCGGATTACCGGCGGTTCCACCGGCGCCGAATCCGCGCGCCTGATCGCGCACCCGCTGGAGTGAATACGACGCGCTCCACTGGGTGAAACGCCCCAATGCGTCGCCGGGCGCGGGGAACACCGTGACGATGAGCTGCCGGGCATCGCCGCGAAGATCGCTGCGCAGCGCCGTCACCGATCCGTACCCTACCTCGTGCCGCGAATCGCGATTCGTCATCGCACCGGTTCTGGCGACGATGCTGCTGGCCGCCACGTAGACCGGTCGATCGGCTTCATCGTTGAGGGAGAACCGCCGCGTGGGATCGAAGTTGAGATCGATCGCGCTCTGCTGGCCGAGGTTCAGCGAGTACACGCCCTCCACCGTGAACCGCACGACCTTCGGGATGAGGAATGCATTGAGCGCCAGATTGGTCCGCCAGCTCCGCTGCGCCGCGAAGTCACGATCGAGCGCGAAGACGCTCGGCCGCCCCGTGGCGAAGGCGCTGCTGGTCGAGCCCGCGCAGGTCGCCGGGATCGACGCCTCGCTCGCCGCGAAGGCACGCCAATCGGGCGCGGGGACAGCAGCGCCGACGCAGGTGAGCTGACCGGGCCGATCGGTCGCGAGCCCCGTCGCGAGCATCGCCGGGGCGATGACCAGTGGGGAGACGTCATTGCGGAAGAGTCCGACGCCACCGCGAACGTTGCCCCAGGGTGCGCCGAAGCCAGGAATTCCACTGGTGCCGTTGGTGCCGAAAGCCCGGAAGAAGCCGATCCGTGGGCTGAGATCCACCAGCGTCGGCCGGTGATCGGTGCGGAGGCCGAAGCGCGCGTCGACGTCGGCATTGTACGCCGGCTGGCGGGCGAAGCGGTTGGCATCTACACGCAATCCGTACATCAGCTGGGTCCGATCTCCGGGTCGGTAGTCGTCGCCGATGGCCAGGCCGGCAGTCAGCTCCGAGTTCGCCGATTCGCGGTCGGTGAGCGATCGCGTGAAGATGGCGGCGCGATTCGTCTCCAGATCGGCGAGTGACGCGAAGGTGTAGGTACCGCGACGATTCGCGTCCTGCCGCTGGGTGAAGCCTTCGTCACGCAACGTGAGAGTCGCGCGCAACCGATGCCGGCGGTCCACCGAATAACGCGACAGCACGTCGTACGCTTCGAGCCCCCACGAGCGGGTATCGCGCGGCAATGCCGAGTTGCCTCCCGCCTGGACCATCGTGCTCGATGCCGAGCCATCCGCCGTCGCGCCCACCAGCACCCGAACGTCGGGAAGGTCGACGTACGGCTGGCCGGAGGTCCATCCGATGCGCGCGCCGAGGCGCAGGTCGTTGAGATAGTTGTTCGGCAGGTACGTCGATAGCGCGCCGATGACATCGGCGCCGGAGGTCCGCATCTCACCGCCATGTCCGGGGAGCGAGGTCGGCCCGAGCATCGAGGCCATACCGCGATTTCGGCGGGCGGACGCCGTGAGGTTGGCGACGGTCGTCGGTGAGCGAAACCAATCCAGTCGACCGAGCATCGAGCCGTTGTCGGTCAGTCGATCTTGGGGAACGGAGGGCGTAGTGACGGGAATGCCGCGCGCCCCGAGGATCGCCAGAAGTCGAACCACGGAATCGGGGCCGAGTCCGACGCTCTCCAGGGTCCGCGCGTCGTCACTCACGAGCGTCTGGAGGTCGCTGCGCCGTCGTCCGAGCTGGAACGAGGCGTTGTAGAAGATCTGGTTGAGCCGGATCGGACCGGCGAATGCGCCGCTCACCTGGGTGTTCGAATAGGGCGCGCCCAGCCTTCGTCCGATGGCGTCCGTCGCTTGCAGCGACGGGCTGTCGAAGGTGACGTGGGCGAGGGTGGTGTGATAGTTGGTGCCCGGCGCCAGCGACACCGACAGCTGGGCGCCGCTGAATCCACCGCGGGCCACGTCGTACGTGGTGGACGCAACCCGTGTAGTGACGATCGCGTCGCGGGGAATGTCCGTCGCCCCGAACGAGAGACCATTGATGGTCACCCGGTTCTGATCGGCGGAAAGACCGGCGACCGAGAACCCGCCGTCGGGGAGCGCCAGCACGCCGGGAACCGTACCCGCCATCGCCATGAGATTGCCCTGGTCGGCCACGGCCACAGCGCCGACGAATCCGTCGGTCGCGCGGTCCGAGCCGGCGCGGTCCTGGGCCATGATCTCGCGCGGAGGCCTGGGCCGCAGCTGCGCCGCGACCCGCACCGTGTCGAGCAACGCCGGCAGCACGTCCATCCTGATGTCGACGATGATCGGCCGGTGGAGCTCCTTTCGCTTGGCGGCCACCTGCGTCGGCTTGTAGCCGAAGGCGATGGCGCGGACCACGTAGTCACCCGTCCCTTCCTGAACGGCGACCAGCCACCGGCCTTCGGCGTCGGAGCGGCCCGTCAGCGTGCGCGGCCCCGACGTCGGGCCGACGACCTGGACGATGACGGTGGCGTTGGCGACGGCGCCACGCGCGCTGGTGACGTGGCCGGCGAGGACGTCCCGCTCCGTTTCCTGGGCGCTCGCGGTCCCCGCGAGCGCAATCGCCAGCGCCAGCAGCCGTTTCATCGCGCGCGCTCCACGATCCACGGCTGGGTCGCGTGGCTGCCTCCCACGACCTCACCCTTCGCGTCGATCGCCGCCTTGATGCCGACATCCGCCATGGTGATCGACACCGAGTCGGCGTGGAAGCGCTTGACCGTCGCCGTCGCGGTGTCACCCACGCCCAGTCGGACGACCGTCCATTTCACCGTCTGGCCGGTGGCGAGATGGCTTGCCTGCACGAGCTGCTCGGTGATCGCGAACGACACCGCGAGGAACGGATGCGCGCGGCGCTCGAGGACGACCGACTCTCGCTCGGACTGTCCGGCGGCCGAGATCGTCGCATCCACCGATCGGTCGCCGAAATCGAGCCCGATGGAGGTCGAGTTCCCCTGGCGCCCGGTCCGCGTGCAGTCGACGTGATCGACGGTGCCATCGGGTCGCAGCAGGATCACGTACTGTGTCTTGATTCCCGCGGCGGGTTGAATGATCTCGCCGGAAAGGACGCCGCCTTCGCGCGTGAAGCGCTCGACGGCGACGGTGTCGTTCCCCTTGCGGATGACGAACGAGCCCGAGGGACCCGGGGCCCGGCGCGCCGCGCCGGTGCCGGCGAGCAGGGCGAGCGAAGCGACAGCGGTGATGCGGGTGACGGCGTACATCGCGATCTCCTGGCAGAGGTGTGCCGGCCAGGGTAGGACGCCGGCGCGCTGGTCGAAACGATTTCGCGACGAACGGCAGCCAACGAGCGACGAACGGTCCTACATCAGCTTCTGCACGCGCTCCCGATAGGTGCGGCCGGTCCGGATCTTCGTGCCGTCCCGCAGGATCAGCACGTAGTCGCCCTTGAACCAGGGCTGGATCTCGCGGATGCGCTCGACGTTGACGATCGCCGACCGGTGCACCCGCACGAAGCTCTGCGGCGGCAGCTTGGACTCGAGGTCGCTCATCGTCTCGCGCACCATGTGGGTCTCGCGACCGGCGTGGATCCGGACGTAATCGCCGTCGGCGTCGAGCCAATCGATGTCGGCCAACCGAACGAAGGTCACGCGGCCATCGCTGCGGATCGGCAGCCTCGCCTGCGCATCCTGGACCGGCCCGACGGCGTCGAGCAGCTTCGCGAGCTCGCGGGCGATCTGGGCGTGCGGCGTCTCCCGCAACCGCGTCACGGCGCGGCGAACCGCGGCGCGAAACCGGTCCTCGACGACAGGTTTGAGCACGTAATCGACCGCCTGGACGTCGAAGGCGCGGATCGCGTGCTCGTCGAACGCCGTCACGAAGACGACGAGCGGCTGATGCACCGCCGCCGTCACTCGCAGCACCTCGAACCCATCCATGCCCGGCATCTGCACGTCGAGGAGCACCAGGTCCGGTCGCTCGCGGCCGATCGCCTCCGCCGCGGCCTGCCCGTTCTCCGCCTCGCCAGCGATCTCGATGTCGGGCTCGCCGGCGAGCAGCGACCGCAGCCGCCGCCGCGCCAGCGGCTCGTCGTCGACGATGAGCGCGCGGATCTTCGCCGGACCCGTCACGGTTGCTCGGCAGCCGCGGGCCGATACGGAATGTCGATCGTCACGCGTGTTCCGGCCGGAATTCGAGGCTCGATCGCCACCGCGTGGTCGTCGCCGTATACGAAGGCCAGTCGGGATCGCACGCTCCCCAGCCCGATGCCGGACCCCGCCTGGCCGCTCGGAGCGTTCCCCATGCCGACGCCGTCGTCCTCGACCACCATGCGCAAGCGTCCATTCGAGCGCTCGGCGCGGACACTCACCGATCCCGGGCCTTCGCGCGGACCGATGCCGTGGCGGACCGCGTTCTCGGCCAACGGCTGGAGGATCAGCTGGGGCACCAAACCGTCTCTCGCGTCGGCGGGCGCTTCGATGCCGACGTGCAGGCGGTCCTGAAATCTCGTCCGCTCGATCTCGAGGTAGTGACCGACGAGCTGCAGTTCCTCGTCGAGCCGGACCTGCCGGGCCGGGTCAGCCCGCAGCGACGCGCGCAGGAGATCGCTCAGCTGACCGACGAGCGTTTCTGCCCGTGCCGGATCCTCGCGAATCAGCGCGGAGATCGCGTTGAGGGTGTTGAAGAGAAAGTGCGGGCGCAGACGGCTCTCGATCGAATCGAGCTTCGCGGCCGCGAGATCGAGCTCCAGGCGCGCGGCGCGCTGGTCTCGCTCCCGGACGGCGCGATGGTAGTCGACCGCCTGATACGCGACGACGATCAACGTGTAGGTGATGAAGTTGCGGCCGATCGGGGTGATGATCGATGCGAGAATGACGTCGATGATCCAGTCATAGGCCGCGATGCCAAGCACCGACCGCGCGATGCCCGTCAAGACGCCATGCAGAACGCAGAAACCGAGTCCGGGAAGCACCAGCGACCAGGCCCAGCCGAGATGCGGCCGCTCCGGCAGCGGGTGTTTACGCGCCGATGCCAGCACCCAGGGCAGCATGACCAGCCAGCCGCCCCACACGGTGATCTGCCGGCCGAGGGCGACCGCGAGCGAGAGGTTCTCGGGGCCGACGATCTGCTGGATGGTGAAGAGCACCACCAGCATGCCGGCGAGGCCAGTGGCGAATCGCCAGTCGACGCGAAGATTGTCGGACATCGGCGTAGAGTGCGCGGATCAGGGTCGGGCCGCCAGAGAGCGGCGATGAACGACAGCCCCGGCGCGACGAGCGGGACAGACGCCATCCCGATCGCCGATGCCGTACCGCCGCGCCGGCCGCCGATGCGTAGCCACCGCGGCGGCGCGGCCTCCGATCAGCGAAAGGTGCCGGGGCTGAAGTCGTAGAGTTGGGCCGGAGCGCCGACGTCGTCGGCCGCCGACCAGAGCCCGAGCTGCTCCGTCCATCGGGTGGTTTCGAAACGCCGCCCACGGACGCTTAGGAAGCCCGCGGCCCGAGTGACCTGAGCACCGAGCTTTCGCAGGTCGGCGAGGTTGCGCGGGAGCGACGTTCGCCGAGTCTCGACGATGCGCTTCGCGACCGTGGGCCCGATGCCTGGCACCCGGACCAGCTCCGACCGCGACGCGGTGGTCAGCTCCATCGGAAAGCGCTCGGGGTGGGCGATGGCCCAGGCGACCTTGGGGTCGACCTCGAGGGGCAGATTGCCGTCGGCATCGAACACGACCTCGCTGGCGTCGAAGCCGTAGTACCGGAACAGGTAGTCCGTCTGGTAGAGCCGATGCTCGCGAAGCGCTGGCACGGCCGCGCGGCTCTCGAGGGGCGTATCGCGAATCGGGCGAAAGGCGCTGAAGTGGACGTGATGCACCCCCGGCCGCGCGTAGAGCCCGCCGACCTTCGCGACGATCGTCCGGTCGGTATCGGGGGTCGCGCCGACGACGAACTGCGTCGTCAGACCGGCCACTCCACCGGGATGAATCGGGTCCCTCGGCTTTCCATCGGCCTGCGCCTCGCGCTCGCGAATCACGAGTGAGCGGGCGGACTCCAGCGTCGTGAGCGTGGTCTCGTAGCTCTTCTCGGGGGCGACGACCGACAACGTCTCGCCGCACGGTGCCTCGAGGTTGACCGACACGCGCGTGGCCAGCCGCGTGATGCGCTCGATCTGCGCCGCCTCCGCTCCGGGAAGGATCTTCACGTGGATGTACCCGTCGAACCGATGGGTGTGACGCAGGAGCTCGAGCACGGCGATCAGATCGTCCATCACCTTCACCGGCCGCCCGGGGATCCCGGTGGTGAGGAAGAGTCCCTCGCACCAGCCGCGTGCCCGGGCGTCGAGGAAGATCTTCACGACCTCGTGCGGCTTGAGCAGCGCGCGCGGCAGCTCGCGATCGCGGCGCATCGGGCAATAGTGACAGTTGAAGCTGCAGGCATTGGTCATCAGGATGCGCAGCAGCGTCGTTCGCCGTCCGCGGCCCATGCTGACGTCGCGGAAGTTGAGGGGCCGCAGCGCGCCCGCGGCGGTGGCGTTGCGTAACCGCGCTGGCCGGCGACTCACGGGCGCGATGGACGGACTCGCCTCGCGATCGTCCCCCGCCAACGACATCAACAGATCGATCCTCGCATCGAGCGTCATCGCGTCCACGGCGTCCCCCTCTCGAAGAGCACTATGTTCGAGAGTACCGAAGAAAACCCGAAAGATCAAGCAGCGTTATTTCCTCTGATGACGACAGCCGAGGCTCGACCCGCGCCGCGCAACAATCGAATGATCGTCCATTGGGCGGCGCGATACGATCTCCTGATCTGGTTCCTGACCCTCGGCCGCGAGCGGCGCTTTCGCGAGCGGCTGCTGCGTCCGGCGCGACTGCGCGACGGCGAAGCGGTGCTCGACGTCGGCTGCGGCACCGGCTCACTGGCGATCGTCGCGCGAGCGCAGGTCGGCCCGTCGGGATCGGTGGCCGGCGTCGACGCATCCGCGCCGATGATCGCCCGCGCCCGACGCAAAGCCAGTCGCGCCGGACTGACGATCGATTTTCGCGAAGCCTACGCCGAAGCCCTTCCGTTCCCCGACGCCTCCTTCGACGTCGTTCTCTCCACCGTCATGCTCCACCACCTACGGCGGGCGACCCGCGCCGCGGCCGTGGCTGAGATGCGCCGGGTGCTCCGGCCCGGCGGGCGCGTGATTGTCGTGGACTTTGCCGGCGCGGGAGCGGCCGGCGGAGGTCCGGTGGCGCACTTCCACCGGCACGGCCATGTGCGGCCACGCGACCTGATCGATCTCGTTACCGGTGCTGGCCTGGAAGTCGTGGAGGACGGCGGGATCGGTAAGTGGTCGCTGCACTTCGTCGTCGGCCGCCGGACCGACGTGGTCAGCGGCAGCGGCTGATCGGCAGATCGCGCTCGGTCGCCCACGCTTCCCATTCCTCCGCCGATCGCTCCATGAATAGCGACGACGGATCGCTTCCCGGCTCGACGCCGAGCGCCTCGTACAGCCGTCGCTCGAAGTGGGGCTCGAGCGCGGCAACGGCGATTCTCCCGGCGCTGGTTGGGTAGATCCGGTATCGTGGCGCGCCGCCGCCCAGCACTCCGGTCGGCGTGGTGAGTTCGTGGCGGAGCGGAGCCATCAGAGGCTCCAGCGCTTCGACGAGCCCGACGTCGATCATCGAGCCGGGTGGCATGCGCAGGAGGGCGAGCACGCCGGAAACGACGCGCTCCGCGGCCATGGTGTCCGCCGCGAGCATGCGCGGCATCCGATCGCCGACGAGCCCCGACTCGGCCTGGTACGTGAGATCGTGGCCTGCGCGTTCCGGCTCCCGCAGGCTGCCGACGATCCTCAACAGTCTGAGCGCGGGATGCCGGGAGCGCAGCGCATCGGGATCGAGGCCGAGCCGCGCGAGCGCCGACGGTCGATGGCTGGTGATGAAAATGTCCGCCGTGGCGAGCAGCGTCGCCAACCGGGACCGGCCCTGGTTCGCTTTCAGATCGAGGCGTTCGATCGAGATCCCCTCGTGCAGCTCGGCGTGCCACTCCGGCGACAGGGCGATCAGCGGATCTCCGGTGGGCGGCTCGACCTTGACCACCAGGGCTCCAGCGTCTCTGAGTCGCGCGGCGGCCAGCGGCCCGGGGACATTCTGAGCCAGCGTGACGACGCGAACTCCCGTCAGGTATTGGGCCGAGGGCATGGGCCGATCAAGGTAGCGCCGGCCTCACTCCTCCGATTCGTCGAGACCCTGGCTGACTCGGATCACGTGGCCGTCGGGATGCCGCACGTGCATCTCACGCACTCCCCACTCCATGTCGGTTGGAGGCCAGGTGACATCGAGCCCGGCCGCCATGCAACGGCGATGTATCGCGTCCACGTCCTCGACGAACATCGACATCCAGACGCCCTTGTCGGCTGACTCGGTGTTGCCGGGTCCAAAGGTCGTGACGTTGGTGCCGCGTCCGCGGCCCCCCTGGCCGTCCACGCAGAGGAAGATGCGGGCGTCGCCCGAAACGACGGCGCCGAAGCCCGGCGGGTCTCCCCAATCCCATCCCTTCCGCCATCCCAGCACCTTGAACCAGTCGAAGGTGGCCTGAAGGTTTGTCACGTTCAGGATCGGCACGACGGAAAAGACGTCGCCGGTCGAGTCGCCATCGCGGCTGACCGGAATTCTGATCTCGGTGCGGAGATCGGCCGGGGCGGTGTGGGTCGGATCGTTGAGATAGACCTCGAGGCCGGGTCCTCTCCGCCGCGACCGGCCGCTCGCGGGTAATGCCTCCGTGGTCACCCGCTTCCACGCGTCGGGCAACCCCTCGTACGGGCCGACGTGCAACGCGGTCAGATAGTCGCCCGCGGCTACTCGACGCTCCCGCAGGCCCTCCGGGATTCGCACCCCCTCGGCGACGACGACCCCGGCATCGGATCGCAGCTCGCCGGCCGGCGTTGCGCGCGGATCGTCGTGATACACGCCGATCATTCTGGCCTCGGGTCGCGAAAAGAGACCGGCGGCTCCCGCCAGAGCTCCGAGCCGGCCGAAGACCGGCCCGATCTGATCGTACGGCCCGACATGACGAAGAGCGGCAACCCGCAGCTCCGGAAATGCCTTGATCTCTGTCGTCATGTGCCCTGTGAATTCCCGCGCGTGATCGTGGCCAACAAGGGCCACAATCGCGCGGTTCTACGTGCCGGTCTTTCGCTTCGTCGCGCGCCCGACCTTCTTCGCCTTGGGCGCCGCCTTCTTGCGGCCCGAGATGGAGACGACCCCATTGTCCGCGGCGATGACGTTCGGCCCGACGGGCACCACCTGACGCGGCTGCTTGTACACGAACCGATCGCCCTGGTAATTCCGGAAGGTGACGGCGTCCTCCGTGATCTCCTCGACGTACTCCGGCAGCAGCGGCACCTTGCCGCCGCCCCCTGGCGCGTCGATCACGAAATGCGGCACCGCAAGACCCGACGTCCATCCACGCAGCGCCTTGATGATCTCCAGGCCCTTCTCGACGGTCGTCCGGAAGTGCTCGCCGCCCGCGACCTGATCGGCCATGTAGATGTAGTACGGCCGGACGCGGTTCTTGAGCAGCTTCTGCATCAGGTCCTTCATGATCATCGGATCGTCGTTCACCCCGCGCAGCAGCACGGTCTGACAGCCGAGCACCACGCCGCTGTTCGCCAGCTTGGCGAGGGCGACGCGGCTGGCTTCCGTCAACTCGCTGGGGTGATTGAAGTGCGTGTTCATGTAGATGGGGTGGTACTTCTTCACCATCTCGCAGAACTCGTCCGTGATGCGCTCCGGCAGGTGCGCCGTGATCCGCGAGCCGAGGCGGATGATCTCGACGTGCGGGATCCCGCGCAGGCGCTGGAAGATGAATTCCAGCCGGCGGTCGGAGAGCATCATCGGATCGCCGCCCGACAGGATCACGTCGCGGATCTCTGGATGCTTGGCGATGTACTCGAAGGCCGACTCGTACTGGTTGAGCGGGATCTTCTCCGGATCGCCGACCTTGCGGCGGCGGGTGCAGAACCGGCAGTAGCTCGCGCACACCGGGCTGACGAGGAAGAGCACGCGGTCGGGGTACCGGTGCGTGATGTTCGGCACCGGCGAATCCCCGTCCTCGTCGAGCGAGTCGATGACGCCGTCGACGACGTCGAGCTCCTCGGTGGTGGGCACGTACTGATTCCAGATCGGGCTGCCCGGCTCGCCGAGGATGCCCAGCACGTTGGGCGTGATCCGCATCTGAAAGTTCTCGAAAGCGGGCTCCAGCGCCTCGACGTCGATGACGTCGGCGCCGAACCGCTCGGCGGCTTTGCCGAGCGTGTCCACGCCCTGATGCAGAATCTTCTGCCAATCGCTCATAGCCTCGCGCTCCCCGGTGAGATTCGCTTGGTGTAAATCACCCGGTCATCTCCGGGTGCATAAAAATCGCCGATCCGCGCATCTTCGCGGTATCCGCGACGCTCGTAGAACCGCCTCGTCTCGGCGTACGACGTCCGTGCGGACGTCTCCACCACGAGCACCCTCGCCTCACGGTCGCGCAGCCGGCGCTCGACTTCCTCGAGAAGTCGTGAGCCGCCGCCCGCGCCCTGATGGTCGGGATGCACGGCGATCCAGTACAGGTCATAGGTCCGATCGGTGCCCGGCGTCGCGCCGTAGCACACGTAGCCGGTCAGCTCACCCTCGCGGGTGAATGCGCCGACGAACTCGTAGCTCGCCACGCCTTGGCCGGGATCGAACGGGAGGCGCGCCGCGTTCGGCGCGCAGGATTCATCGAACAGCTCGAGGGCAACCTCGATCTCGTCGTCGCGAAAGGCGGCGGTCGCTTCGAGGATCTCGCGCAGTCGTCCACGATGGCCGCGATGCAGACCGCGCAGCACCACCTCGGTCGCCCCGGGGTTGCCGCTGGTCGCTCCCTGTCCCGCGTTGCGCGTCAGGGTCACTGGCCACCCGTGGCGAAGAGCTCCAACGGATACCGGTCCTCGTCGACAACCACGCCGGACAGGCGCTGCGCGAGCGCCCAGCCCGCGGCCTCGGCCACCTCGAACTTCCGCGCCCGACCCTGCTCGCAGATGTCGCGGATCAGCGCGCCGTACTGCATGCCCGCCACGCCCGCCATCCTGGCCAAGCCGGCGTCGGGGGCGATGTCGGGGTTCGCGTTCACCTCGAGGATCCACGGCTTGCCCTGGGCATCGATACGCATGTCGACCCGCCCGTACCCGCTGCCGCCGACCAGTCTCCAGGCGCCAAGCGCCACCCGGCGAATCTCGGCGGCGAGCTTGGCCGGCAACTTGGCGGGGCACCGCGGCGTCGCGCCGAGGTCCTCGTCGCTGCCGGTGGCCCACTTCGACTGATAGGTGACGATCCGCCACTTGCCCGCCGGCATCCCGGCGAAATCGATCTCGGCGATCGGGAGAACGGTGTCGCCGAGCACGCCGACGTTGACCTCGCGGCCGTCGACGTACCGCTGCACGAGGATCTCGTCCCAGCTCTCCAGCATTGCGTCGACCCGCGCCGCCAGGGCACGAGTGGTCCGGACGACGGAGCGCTGCTCGATGCCGAGTGATGCGTCCTCGGCGGCCGGCTTGCAGATCGCGGGGAATCCGACAGAAGGGAGTGGCGTCCCGCGACGGACGACCCCGAACCGCGGCACCGGCAGCCCGGCGCGATCGAGGATCGTGTTGACGACGTGCTTCCGGAGGCACAGGGCCGTGGTGTAGCTCGAGCTGCCGGTGTACGGGATGCCGAAGAGCTCGAGGACCGCCACGACCGCCGGCTCGAGGGAGCTGATACCGTCGATGCCCTCGCACATGTTGAAGGCCAGGTCGAACTTCCCGCGCCGCATCTTCTCGATCCAGCGGCCGTCGGGGTGCACGGGCACTCGCGTGACCTTGTTCCCCTCGGCGACCAGCGAGTCCTCGATCGACTGGACGGTGCCCAGGATCAGGAGATCGGGGGTCGACGCGAACGCCGACGCGCCGTCGAAGAGCAGCGCGACGTTCATCGGGTGCCCGCCGCAGACCGGCTCACGCGACCACCTCGAGCCGGCGCGGGGTGCGCCGGGGGACGCGGACGCCGGTCCGCGCCGCCGCGTGGGTAAGGCAGCGCTGGATCAGCTCGTCGTACGACAGGCCGGCGGCGCGCGCCGCCTTGGGCAGGCAGGAATTGTCAGCCGGATCCGGGAGAATGCCGGGCAGCGGATTCACTTCCACGATGTGCGGGGCGCCGGCGGCGTCGAGTCGGACGTCGATCCGCGACCAGTCGCGGCAGCCGAGCAGGTGGTAGGTGCGGAGCACCACCTGTTCGATCTCGGCGCGCAGCGCTTCCGGGATGTCGGCGGGGCACTGGAAGATGTCGAGCGGATTCTCCGGTCGATCCCAGATCCACTTGGCCTCGAAGCCGTAGATGGGGACCGCGCCCTCGGGGAGAGTGCCGAAGTTCATCCCGACGATCGGAAGGACGACGGCATCCTTGCCGTTTCCGAGGACGCCGCAGGTGAATTCCATCCCGGGGAGGAAGGTCTCGGCGAGGAGTGGCTGGTCGTAGGCGTCGAGCAGCGCCTCGCCGGTTTCCATCAGGGCAGCGGGCGAGGTGATGTAGTTCCGCTCGGTGATGCCTTTGGACGAGCCTTCATGGACCGGCTTGATGAAGAGCGGCGACTTCTCGCTTGGCACCGGCAGGCGGGTCTCACCCCGGGTGATGAGCCGGAGGTCGGCGAGCGACGCGGCGAGCGCGAACGGGGCGGTGGGCACGCCGTGGAAGGCGAGGGTCTCCTTGGTGCGTCCCTTGTGGAGGCAGAGGGTCAGCGTGAAGGGATCGCTGCCGGAGTACGGGACGCCATAGAACTCGCAGATCGCCGGGACGTGCGCCTCGCGGTTCACGCCATTGAGACCTTCGGCGATGTTGAAGACGATGTCGGGCCGTGAGGCGCGGAGCTTGGCGGGGAAGTCGTCATCGGCCTCGAGTCGGATGACGGTGCCGAGGTCGCCGAGCGCATCGGCGACGGCGTCGATCGTTTCAGGTCCGTCCCACTCGGCGAATCGGTCGTCCTGAGCGGTCGCGACGGAGGCGGGGGCGGCGATGCTCGCAGCGGCGAGGGCCGATGCAGGGGTCGAAAGGTTCCGGGACGATAGGTCCCGGCGCGTACTGGGCGGCTCGTCGTCGCCGCGAGGCCGGTCGGAGACTGGCTCCGAGAGCTGCGACGCTGCCGGCTTCTGATTGTACGCGAACCCGATGCGCGTCATCCCGCCTGGGTTGTCGACTGCGGCGGATCGCCGCCGCTTCGCTTCCTCGGATCGCACTCACATGTGACGCGGGCAATTCCGGTGCCCACAATCACTCGCGCCAAGATAGGATGCGCGCGAAAACCGCGCAACGATTTTTTTCGACGATCTTCTCCGAAATCGACGCTCGTCGGCGTCGTCGACGCTCGCGCTGACGCCGTTCGATCAGACCTTGTGGAAGACGACGCGCGCTGCCTCGCGACGATCCGCCGCGGTGAAGATCTCGAAATCGGAGAAGAAGCCCGGCGCTTCCGTCGAGAGGACGCGGAGGATCGCCACCGCGCACCGGCGGATCTCAAGCTCGGCCGCCTCGCTCGCGCGGAGCTCGAGCATCGTCCGCCACGCCCGCGCGTTCGCCGTCACGACGATCTTCGTCTCGGTGGAGTTCGGCAGGACGCCGCGCGCCGCTTCGCGGGCCATCTTCCGCCGGTGCACCCGGTCGTCGACCCAGCGATACCGGTCCATCAGCTGCTCCACGAGCGACACATAGGTCGCCTGCGCGCCGTCGATCTGCGCCCGCCAGGCGCTTTCGAGCGCCTCGTCGCCGATGATCGCCGGTGGCACCACGAAGGCGGCCTGCGACTCGTCGACATAGCGCTGCGAGAGCTGTGAATAGGCGAATCCCGCCCGATGCCGGACCAGCTCGTGGGTCAGCGACCGCGATACGCCCTCGAGCAAGAGGCTGTAATTGGCGTGTTCGAGGACGCTGCCGTGTCCCTGCTTCTTGATGTTCTCCAGGTACTCCCGCGTCGGGCGGCTGGCCGGGTTCGACTGGCTCATGTAGCAGAGACGGCCCGCGAACTCGGCGAGCCGCTCGCCGTCGGTGAAGTCGCCGAGCCATTTCACCGGGAGATGGGGCGGCTCGACGAAGGCCGGTCGCGCGAGGACGGTGATCCGGGGCTCGTGATACAGCTGCGGCGTGGGCATGGCGACGGCGGGTGGAGGGAACGGCGGGAAATCTACTTTCGCGTCGCACCGGCCAGCCGTGGCCGTCAGTGCGGACGATACGCCTACCGCGGCGGGCGTCGACCCTCGAGCAGCGCCGCCGTGGTCGCGATCGCACCCAGCAGACCACCTGCCCGGCGGTGCTCGCCGCGCTCCAGGTGATCGAGAAGCTGCTCGAGCGCGAGGTGCGCCTGCGCGGCCGCTCTCGCCTGGGCGCGACGCGCCAGCGCCAGCGCGGCCGGCGGCGCGAGGATCACCGGAACGAGCGCGATGGGGAGCGCGACGCTGATGACCGCCATCACCGCCGTCGCCGACGCACCGGCCAGCGATCCGGCCACCGCTTGACCGGCCACCCGGCCGCGATGGCCGTCCAGCACGGCGTCGAGCGCGACCACGGAGCGGCCTCGATCCGCGACAGTCACGGTGGCCGCGATCTCGGTGGCGCGGGCGAGCGCGTACCCGCGACCGCCGAGGTTGAAGGCGCGGCGCACGTTCCCGACCAGATCCGTTCGCGGCTCCCAGACGGCGCGGTCGCCGATCCGGCGTTTCACGCGCAGCGTCTCCTCGCGCTGCATCCACAGGTCGATGACGCCCAGCAGCTCCGCGGGCGAGCCTTCGACGATGCGCGATGCCTGCACGCGACCGACGCCGATCACCGTGGAGGCGAACCCACTCTCGGGGACCGGAACCCCGCGAGTGCGCTCTTCGGCGATGGCGAGGCGGAGATGCTCCGGCGAGAGTCCGGCCTCCCGCCCCAGCTCGACGATCTGATCCTCTGTCAGCGTCCCCGACGAATCGTCGGTGCCTGATCCCTGAAGCTCGGCGGCTCTCGCCAGCACCCGCTCGAACGCGGCCCGATCCAGACGGCGCGAGCCCGCGGCTCGATCATCGGCCATCCGTCCAATATAGAAGTCGGGCCGGTCGGTCCCCGCTCAGATACCGCCGAGAATCGCCTCGATCTGTCTGGTGATCCCCTCGCGGATCGCGTCGGGAAGCGAGAACGCCGCGGCGAACGCCGTCGCCGGATCTCCTCCCGGCACGGCCAATCCAGCGGTCCGCAGATAGTACCGCTGGTAATCCTGGACGAGCTCCGGGGCGATCTTCGCCAGGAGCAACGCGCCACCGCGCACCTGGGCGATGGGCATGAAGCGATCGACGGCGCCCGTTCGCTGCTCGGCGGGCGTCAGGTTGTCGGAGAGCGCGTGCTCGGCGACGCTGGCAACGACTTCGTGCGCGAACACGAAGATCGCCGCGACCGCGCTGTCGGCCGTCGACGGCAACGGGACAGTGACCCCCGTTCCGATATCCGGATCGGTGATCGTGCGTCCCTCACCACCGATCGGCAGCGACGGGATGATCGTCCCCTCGACGAGCCGGGAATTCCGCAGGAAGCGCTGGAACTTCGCGCGGTAAGTTCCCGACCAGAGTGAGTCGATGGCACGGCGAACCGGCGCGCGATCGCCCTGCGTCGCATTCCAGTACGAGTTGTAGAAGCGCGTCTGCTCGTCTTCCAGCGACGTCATGAAGAGCCGGAGCCATTCGCGATCGGCCACCGTGCGGAAGTAGTTGCCCAGCCAGCGAAAGAGCTCCTGCGTGGCGGGGTCCGACACCGTGCGCGGCGAGCCCTCGTTCTGCACGAACAGCCGGACGGTTCGCGACAGCTGGTCGAACGAGCTGAAGGCATAGACGGCAAACTGACCGCTGATGAGCCCCGGATTCTGCACGAAACCCTGCGACAGCGTCTGGCGGTTGGCGTCGAGCGCGGTCGTGATGTTCCGCTGGCGTCGGAGCTGCAGCATGCGATCGCGATAGCCCCGCTCGTACAGCGGCACCCGCGCGGTGTCGCTCGTGAGCAGCGCGAAGCCGTGCAACCAGGCGTCGACGTACTCCGCCGTCTTGACGTTCCAGATCGGTTGCGGTGGCTGACGCTGCGGCTCGGGCGAGGCGGGCGGTGATCCCCCGCCGGACGCGCAGCCGATGAGCAGGGCAGCCGCGAGAGCGGCGACAGCAGAAGCGCGATACTGCATGGTTCGGTCGTGTGGAAGGTTCGTTCAGCCGCGGACGGACGGCAGCGCCCCGGAATACTGCACGCCTCAGGCCGTCGGTGCCGTCCGAAAGACCCCGACCGTGGGGAAGGGTTCCGGTGGGCCGTGATCGCGCCCCCGCTCGCGCTCCGCCGCCAGCCAGCTGTCGAACTCCGACGCCACCAGCTGCGCCGACGCGTCGAGCTGCCGCGCGGCCCGGGTCGCCAGGTGGTTCGCGTACTCGTTCTGCGGATGCCCGTCGTGTCCGCGGACCCACCGCCACTCGACCTGGTGCGCGGCCGCCGCCTCGACTGCCCGCTGCCAGAGCTCGAGGTTCTCGATCGCTCCGCCCTTCCGGCGCCAACCGCGGGCGATCCACCCTGGAACCCACTCGCGCATCCCCTTGATCAGGTACTGCGAGTCACTGGTGAACAGGACACGGAAGCGATTGCCCTTGCGGCCGAGGAAGGTGAGCCCGTCGATCGCGCTGCGGAGCGCCATTCGATTGTTGGTGGTCGCCGGCTCGCTGATCCAGTAGTCGTGGCGTGTCAGCACCCCGCTCTTCGAGCTCAGGAACTCCACGACGCCGCCCGCGCCTCCGGGGTTGTCACCCTCGCGGCCGTTGCCGAGGCAGGACTCATCGGCGTAGATGGCGACGATGGGAAGACCGGCGGTCGTCATCTGAGCACCTCCACGGAGTCGATCTCGTCGACCCAGAGCAGAAGCCGGTCGCCGGTGCTCGGGTGCGCCGCCTCGATGAGCTCCCGGCCACCCTGGAGTCGCAGGGCGCGCGGAATGACCGCGTACTCCGTCCCACGTCGCTGGATGACGACACGCTGCCCGTCGCGGATCGCGCGCTCGAGGGCGTCGTATTCGGCGGGACGGAGCTGCGCCATCGGCTACTCCGACGTCCAGCGGCGGGCGAGCTCGGCGAGGACCTGCGTCGCCTCCTCGATCTCTCGCCGCTCGACCCATTCTTCGGCCGAATGAGCGAGCCCGATATCTCCGGGACCGAAACAGGTCGCGGGGATGCCCGCTTCATTTAGGAGCGCCGCGTCAGTCCACGCGCTCATCCCTTCGACTCGCGGCTCGAGACCGAATGACTCCAGCGACGCCGCCAGCTCCCGCACGATCGACGCCGAGGCCGGCAGATCGCTGGGCGGTTGCGCCAGCCCGACGCGTACCGTCGCGTCGAAGTCCGGCCGTCCGGTGCGCACCCAATCACAGAGTCCCTGAATCTCGGTGAGCACCGTCGCCGCGCTCTCACCGGGCAGCGTCCGTCGCTCGATCGAGATCGTGCACCGGTCCGGGTAGGTGGACATCCCCGATCCGCCGGTAATCGCGGAGGCGTGCACCGACGCGCGCCCGAGCAGCCGGTGCGTTCGCGACGGCAGGATCTCGCGGTCGTAGGCGTCGAGCGCGGAAAGAAAGAGCCCGGCGTTGCGAATGGCGTCGACGCCGAGATCCCACCGGCTGCCGTGCGCCGCGCGGCCGGCCACCTCGACATCGAGCCAGACGAATCCCTTGTGCGCGGGCATGATGGCGAGGCCCGTCGGTTCACCGACAATCGCACCATCGGTTCGGACTCCGCGCTCCAGCAACGCTCGCGTTCCGCGACTGGTGAACTCCTCGTCGATGACCGCCGCCACCACGATTCGACCGCCGAGCTGCGATTCCGCACGCACGGCCGCGGCGGCCATCGCGGCGATGCCCGCCTTCATGTCGGCCGCGCCCCGACCCTGAATTCGCCCGTCGACCTCCACCGGATCGAAGGGATCGTGCGTCATGCCGGTGACGCCGACGACGTCGAGATGCCCGTTGAACATCAGCGACCGCCCATCGCCGCGGCCGGTCGTCGCGATGACGTTCGGACGTCCGGGTAAGACCTCGATGACGTCGACCGACATCCCCCATTCGTGAAGGACCTCGGCGAGCAACCGCGCCACGCCGTTCTCTCCGGGGCCGTCGGGAACGAGCGAGGGATTCCGTGAGTCGACCCGGATGAGCGCGCGCGTCAGCGCGACGGCGTCGCCGCGAGGAATCAGCACTCGCGGACTCCGTCGGTGTCGATCGTGAAATCCACGAAGGTTCCGAGTGTCGCGACCGATCGACGCACCTCGTCGACGCGGTTGGCCGCCGCCACCAGCAGCACGCAGCCGCCGCCCGAGGCGCCCAGCGCCTTGCCGCCGATGGCCCCGGCAGCGCGACCCTGAGCGATGATCGTGTCGATCAGCGGCGTCGGGATCATCGGATGCAGCGCCCGCTGACTGGCCCAGTGCTCGTCAACCAGCGATCCAAGTCCATCGATGTCGTTCGCCGCGAGCGTCGCCGCCATCGACTCCGCCAACTCGCGCATGCGCCGCAACGAACCGCGCACGGCGCGATCACCGTCGCGATAGGCGTCGAGCACCGCCGTGATGGTGCTGGCGGAAATCCTGGATTCGCCGGTGTAGACGACGACGCACCGCCGCGCGAGCTCGGTCGCGGTTTGCGACGCCAACGGAATCGAAGCGACCTCGACCTGATTGCCGAACCGGAGGCCAAGCGCGCCGCCGAATGCCGCGGCGTAGTGATCCTGACGACCACCCGCGACGCCGAGCTGGTCGACCTCGATGGCGCGACTGTCCTCGGCGACCTGAGCTCGGTCGGGCGCCCGCTCACCGCGCCACCGGCGAATGGCGAACGCCGTGGCGACGCCGGCGGCCGACGAGCCACCGAGCCCCGCCGCGACCGGAAAGTCGCTCCGAATCGCCAACGTGGCGCCCCGCACTCCGGAGCGGTCGGCCGCGGCGCGCAGCAGAGCGGACTCGGACGGCTGCTCGGTCGAGATTTCAGGGGCGGCGTCCTTCATTCCTGTCGCGATCCGGATGGTCGCATATCGCGAGATCGCCGCGTTGCAGACGAAACCGCCCTGCTCGCGGTCGTACGGCGGCACGTCGGTCCACCCGCCGCCAAAATCGATTCGCGTCGGTGCGCGAACGGTGAGGGAGTCGGGTACGTCGGATGACGCTGGGCTCGAGTCTGGCGAAGGCACGCCGGAAAGTACCGGCTTCTGGCGGCCGGCTTCCAGCACGCGTGCGGGCGACGGACGCGAGCGCCGCTGACGCCCCCGCAACGGCGCGATCCGCACAGGGCATGTCTGTTGCTTGCTCTGTTCGCCGTGACGCACGATTTCACGCGCTACTTGGACGACTGCAAGTTCATTCTCGTCTCGAATCGCGAGCCGTACGAGCACATCCGTCGCAGTGGCGGGACGGTGCACATCAAGCAGCCGGCGGGCGGCCTCGTCACCGCGCTCGACCCGACGATGCGTCGTACCCACGGGACCTGGGTGGCCTGGGGATCGGGTACCGCCGACCGCGACACCGCCGACGAAGCGGGCCGGTTGATGGTGCCGCCGGGAGAGGAGTGCTACTCGCTGCGCCGCGTCTGGCTCGACGACGCCGACGTCAACGGGTACTACCACGGCTTCGCGAATCGCGCGCTCTGGCCGCTCTGTCACATGCTCATCCAGCACTTCGAGTTCCGGACGGAGTTCTGGGAGCGCTATCGCGCCGTGAACCTGCGGTTCGCGCACGCCGTCGCCGACGAAGCGGAACGGTGCTCCGGCCGGTCGATGGCCTGGATTCAGGACTATCACTTCGGTCTCGCCGCCGAATTCCTCCGGGCGATTCGCCCGTCGATGTTCATCCACCAGTTCTGGCACATCCCGTTTCCGCCGCCGGACATTCTGCGGCTGCTGCCGAGCGGGTCGCACGAAGCGTTGTTGCGCGGGTTGCTCGGGAACGACCTCGTGGAGTTCCAGATCGACCGGTACGCCCAGAACTTTCTCGAATGCATCGAACGGTTCGTCCCGGACGCGAGCGTCGACCGGGTCGAGGGGCGCGTGTCGTTCCGCGATCGCGACGTGCAGGTCGGCGCCTTTCCCATCAGCATCGACGTCGAGCGGTTCGAGGCGATGGCGTCGACGCCGGACGCCATCGCCCGGGTCGAGACGCTGCGCGCGCGGTACGTCCGCGATGGCCGGCAGCTCGGCGTCTGCGTCGACCGGGTCGACTACACGAAGGGCATTCCGGAGAGGCTCCGGGCGTTGTCGACACTCTGGACGGAAGTCCCCTCGCTGCGCGAGCGGTTCACCTTCATCTTCGTCTGCACGCCGTCGCGCACCGATCTGCCGGCGTATCACGCGCTGGAGCAGGAAGTGGTGCAGGCGGTGATGGACATCAACCGTCGGTTCGGCACCGACGGATGGACCCCGATCGTCCTGATCAATGAGAACGTCGATTCGGACCTGCTCGCCTCGGTGTATCGCGCCGCGGACCTCTGCATCGTGTCGTCGCTGCAGGACGGCATGAACCTGGTGGCCAAGGAGTTCATCGCCTGCCAGCTGGAGGAGCGCGGCGTGCTCCTCCTCAGCCGGTTCACCGGCTCGGCGGAGGAGATCGACGGCGCGCTGCTGATCAATCCGTTCAACGTGGACGGATTCATGGGGGCGATTCGTACCGCGCTCGACATGCCGGTGGAGGAGCGCCGGCGTCGGATGCGGCGGATGCGCCAGCAGCTTCACAACTCGACGATCTTCGACTGGCTCGATTCGATACTCGCTCGCTCGAGCGAAATCATGGACGCCCAGCGAGGCGAGCGCGTGGTGGCATGACCGCGGGCGCGTTGATCGCCAACGCGGTACCCGCTAGCCGGCTCGCCGACGCGCGCCCCGCGCTCCTGCTCGACATCGACGGAACGCTCGCCCCCATCGCCCCGACGCCCGACCTCGCCGTGGTGCCGCCGGCGACGATCGAGGCCATCGCTCGCCTGGTCGCCGCGGGTCGGACGCCGGTCGCGATCGTGACCGGCCGATCGGTGGCGGATGCGCGCCGGCTGGTGCCGATTTCCGGCGTCAGCATCATCGGCAATCACGGCTTCGAGCTCGTGGACGACGACGGGCAGCTCGTCGTCGCCGACGATGCCCGCCTCTTCGAGGATGCCCTCCGGCGCGCGGCGACGGGACTCGCGGCGATCGCGCGGCAGCATGGCGGCGCCTTCGTGGAGGACAAGCGCTGGACGCTCAGCCTCCATTATCGATTGGCCGAGCTGGACGCGATCGCGCCGATCACCGCCGCGGCGGTGGCGCTCTCCGAGGAGAGCGGGCTCCGGCTGACGCGCGGAAAGGAAGTGATCGAGCTGCGACCGCCCGTCGAAGTGAACAAGGGCACCGCGTCGGTGGCCTGGGTGCGGCGACTCGAGCCCGAGGGGCCGGTGGTTCCGATCTACATCGGCGACGACCGGACGGACGAGGATGCGTTCCGGCTCCTGCGGGCCGAATGGCCCAACGCGGTGACGGTGCGTGTCGGCGGACCGGATGACACCGCCGCGGAGTTCCACGTCGACTCGCCGGATGCCGTCCGGGCGTTGATCGAAGCGCTCGCCGACCGCTGACGCGGACGGCGAGCGCCGCGCCTACTTCTTCTTCGGTTTGGCGCTCTTCGCCGGGGCAGCCGGCTTCTTTGCCGCGGCTTTGGCCACTGGCTTCGCGGCGGGTGCCTTGGCGGCGGTCTTCGCCGGAGCCTTCTTGGCGGCGGCTGGTGCGGGCGGCGTCGCCGCGCGCGCCAGCGGAGGCGCGACCATCCGGCCGGGAACGAGAGGACGCGGCGGCTGATTGGCCGCGGCCAGCAGGGCGGCCTTCTTCGCTTCGGCCGCCTTGTCGGCGGCGACCTTCGAGGCAGACGGGCGGTTGCGCTCCGACGCCGGACGCTTCGAGTGCGCCGTCTCGGCTTCGCGAATCAGTTTGTCGGCTTCTTCCTGCGTCATCTGGCCGCGCCGCACCATGAACTGCACCAGATCGCGCGCACTCTCGACGGCGAAGCCGGCGATTCCCGCGGCGGCGCTGATCATGTCGCGCATCGCGATGCTGACCTTGGTGCCCGCTTCCTGGCTGATCAACTTGGCGCGCTCGGTGAGCTCGACCATCGGATCCTTCGCGTCACCACCGCGAAAGGCGCTGCCGCGGCGTGGCGCGGGTGGCGTCGTGGGCGGTGTTGGAACGGGCTTCTCAGCCATGCGGCTCTATGATGGAAGGGATCGGGACGAGCAGAAGGCCATCGGGGCCGGGCGCCGGACTGCTGGGTGCGCCGTGTAGGTTCTTGTCAGTCCGATGGTTGCGGGGCGGAATAATACAGTTTTCAAGGTTGCGTGCAAGGATGGAAGCGGTCGGCGGTTACTGCGGAGACAACGTGACAGTATGGCGACAGACAAGCCAATCATAGGCGCCAGTTTACCGCTTTCCGGGGTCAGAGTACTCGATCTCACCAGGGTACTGGCCGGTCCGCTCTGCACCATGATGTTGGGCGATCTCGGCGCCGACGTCATCAAGGTCGAGCGTCCCGGCGTCGGCGACGACACCAGAAGCTGGGGGCCAGGAGCCGACGCCCAGCACCGCACGCCGTACTACCTGTCCGTCAATCGCAACAAGCTCAGTGTCGCCGCGGATCTCGCGCTGGAGCGCGACCGCGGGCTGATCCTCGACCTCGCAGCCGGCGCCGACGTCATCGTCGACAACTTCCTCCCGGGAATGCTCACCGCGCGCGGCATCGATCCTGACGCCGTGGTCGCGGCGTCGTCGACCACCGTGTGGTGCACCATCACCGGCTTCGGGGCCGGCAATCCACGGCCGGGATACGATTTCGTCGCGCAGGCCGAATGCGGCTGGATGGCGGTCACCGGTGAGCCGTCCGGTGAGCCGATGAAGGTCGGGATCGCGCTCGCCGATGTCATCGCGGGGAAGGACGCGGCGATCGCCATTCTCGCCGCGCTCGCGGCGCGGGGCGCGGGCCGCGCGGTGAACCGCCGCCTCGTCATCTCGCTGGCCGATAGCGCGCGAGCGACCCTGATCAACGTCGGGCAGCACGCGCTCGTGACCGATACCGAGCCGCGTCGCTGGGGCAATGCGCACGGCAACATCGTCCCCTACCAGCTGTTTCACGCCGCCGATCAGCCGATCGTCATCGCGGTCGGCAACGACGCGCAGTGGCTGGCCTGCGCCGCGGCGTTGGGGCTGGACGACCTCGCCGCCGAAGAAGAGCTGCGCACGAACAACGGGCGGATCCGGCATCGCGACCGTCTCGTGGCGATCATCGAGGCCAAGCTGAAGACCGACACGGCCGCGCGCTGGGTGGAGCGGCTGACCGTCGCGCGGGTCCCCGTCGGCGTGGTGAAGACCGTGCGTCAGGCACTCGAGGACACCGGCGCGTCGAGTCTCATGGGCATCCCGTCGAGCGTCGGCGGGCGGGCGAGGCTCGAGCCGCCGTTGCTGGACCAGCATGGGGCGGACGTTCGGCGCGCGGGATGGGGCGCCTTCTCGGAGCTCGCGCGCCGCCAATCGACACCGGCCTGACCGCGGCGTTTCGCCCGCCGCACCCGGAAAAGTCGCCAGGAATCCGCCTCGTTACCGGGGCGAACGACGGATCGTCTGACCACCGTGGCGACGGCACTCGCACGAACCGCGACGCACCCCGTACTGTCCCGATCAGGGAAAGTGCATTACTCTTTCGTCGTGAAGACGACGGAGACCGTCTCCCGCGTTGATCCCGCGGTCGCAGACGGGGACGACGCCGATCAGCTCATCATTCAACGCGTCCTGGCTGGCCAGCGGGACGCCTTCCGCGTCCTGATCTCCCGCTACAGCGACCCCCTCTACCGTCATGCACTGTGCATGACCGGCAGCCCGGACGTCGCCGAGGACATCCTCCAGGTCAGCTTCATCAAGGCCTACCAGCATCTGGCGGAAGTCCGGGGAAGATTTGACGCCTGGGTGTTCCGGATCGTCGCTAATGGATGCAAGGATTGGCTGAAGAACATCCGGCGGTCGCATCTGAGCTACGAGGAGGACGATCAGCCCTCCGCGTACGCGACGCCGGATGAAGAGCTCGACCGGACGGAGCTCCGGACCGACCTCGATCGGGCGTTGGCCAAGCTGCCGTCGTCGTTGCGGGAAGCGTTCGTCATGAAACACGTCGAAGGCCGCTCCTATGAGGAGATGGCCGATCTGCTGGGTACCACGGTCGGAGCGCTGAAGATGCGCGTGCACCGCGCGCGAGAGGCTCTCCAAGCACTCTTAGAGGAGAAGTACGCGTAGCCATGGTTGACGATCTTCGCTCCGACGGTGAGATGCGCGATCCTCCGGAACGGTACCGCCGTCCCGAGAGCAAGGCGCAGGATCATCCCCTGACCGACCGTGAGGTCCCGCTTCCGCAGGACCTCGGCTCCGAGACCCGCGTCCTCTCGCCGGCGATTCACGCCTGGCTGGACGGCGAGCTGCCCGAGGCGTCCGTTCGCCGCGGCGACATGGGTCGTGACGTCGACTTCTGGCGCCAGATTGGCGTCGAGGCCGAGCGCCGCCGACACCTCCGCATGCCGATGGATCTCGAGCAGCGGATCATGGAAGCGCTGCCGCACAGCGTGCCCGCGTTGATCACCCCGTGGTGGCGCCGCGAGTTCGTCGTCACCCCCGGGGCCGCGGTCGCGATCGGGGCCGGTCTGGTGACGGCCACGGCTGCCGTCACCGCGATGCTGATGCGCGTGGCGGGCTGACCGCTCCACGCACAATCGAATCGAACGCGGGCCGGCTCCTTTCGAGGGGCCGGCCCGCGTTGCATTCCGGGCACGGATGCCGCAGTGGCTGGCGCGCATGGCCCGGGCACGCATCGGTATCAGCGGCTACGACTATCCGCGCTGGCGCGGAGTGTTCTACCCGCGCGACCTGCCCAAAGCGCGCTGGCTGGAGTACGCCAGCCGGCGCTTCGACTCCATCGAGATCAACGGCACGTTCTACAGCCTCAAGTCGCCGGCGGTCTTCGAGCGGTGGCTCCAGGAGATTCCGTCGCGCGGCTTCACGCTGGCGCTGAAAGGCGGCCGGTTCATCACCCACAATCTCAAGCTTCGGAACTGCGAGGCGGCCCTCGGCAACTTCTTCGCGAGCGGCGTGCTCGCGCTCGGCCGCGCGACCGGTCCGTTTCTCTGGCAGCTGCCGGCGACATACGGATTCGACGCCACGCGTCTCGACGACTTCATGCGAATGCTCCCGCGAACGTCGACCGCCGCCGAAGCGGTAGCCGCGCGCCACGACCACCGGCTTCGTCGCGGCGCGCTGACCACCGCCGCCGTCGGCGTCCGATACCGGCATGCCTTCGAGGTCCGGCACCCATCGTATTTCTGCGAGGAGTTCTACGCGCTCCTCCGCTCCCATCGAATGGGGTTCGTCATCGCCGACAGCGCGGGTCGATGGCCGTCGGCCGAGGTGGTGTCGGCGCCGTTCGTGTACGTCAGGCTGCACGGCTCGACGGCGCTCTACTCGAGCCGGTATTCCGACGCCGAGCTCGACGCCTGGGCCGGGAAGATCCGCGACTGGATCAGCGATCGGCGCGACGTGTACGTCTATTTCGACAACGACGCCAAGGTTCACGCTCCGGCCGACGCGATCCGGTTGCGAGATCGCATCGGCTGAGCCATCCTCCGCTCACATGTCCACGTCGGACCACCTCGATCGCCTGCTCAAAGAGCTCCAACGCGTCGGCGTCGATCCGAACACTCTCAGCGCGGGGCTCGCCGTGACCGAAGCGGAAGCGCTTCGCGCGCTGGCGGCGCTCCCCGACGGCGCCGGTCCGTCGGCCTTCCTCGCCCAGCTCCGGGCCCGCGCATCCTCTCCCCGCTCCGACTGATCCGCTCCGATGCCTCCTCGCCGTCACCTGTCGTTCATCACCGTCGCCGCGGTCGTCAGCGTCGTCGCCTGCCATCCCAGCGCCGGAACGGGATCGACGCCCGCGCCGGCACCTGCGCCCGCCCCGGTCGCCGCGCCGCAGCAAACCGTGGCCCCTGTCGTCACGCCGCCAGCGGCGGCGCCGGCGGTCGCGGCTCCGGCGACGCCTCGCCCGGCCGGTTCGGATTCCGTTTTCGCCAAGACCTTTCTCCGGCTCTCCGAGCCCGCCGGCTTTTTCCAGTCGGAGAACGTCGTCTCGAATGAGACGTCCTACCTCCACGTGCTGGACGCCATGCGCCGCATCGGCGTGAAGGGCGGGGCGTACATCGGCGTCGGACCGGATCAGAACTTCTCGTACATCGCCGCCATCCGGCCGTCCGTCGCGTTCATCTTCGACATCCGCCGCGACGACATGCTGGAGCATCTCCTGTTCAAGGCGGTGTTCTCGATGTCGCGGAACCGGGTGGAGTATCTCTGCACGCTGCTCGCGAAGCCGTGCCCGAAGGATATGGAGAGCTGGACCAACCGCCCGATCCAGCAGATCGTCGCGTACATCGACTCCACGACCCCATCGCCCGATCTGGCGCGCACGTCGCAGGTCGAGCTCGAGAAGCGCATCGCGACCTTCGGTATTCCACTCGACGCCAACGACCTGTACACCATTCTCCAGTATCGCACGGCCTTCATCCGGAACGGGCTCGACGTCCAGTACTCCAGCATCGACTCGCGGCCGCAGGGCAACATGCCCGTCTGGCGAGACCTGCTGGTCGAGGTCGACCGCAGCGGCCATCAGCTCAACTATCTCGCGGCCGACTCGCTCTTCCAGTTCGTCCGGACGATGGAGGCCGAGAACCGGATCATCCCGGTGACCGGCAACGTCGCCGGCCCGACGGCCCTCCGGGCCGTGGGCGACGAGATCCGCGCTCGCGGCCTGGTGGTCTCGGCGTTCTACATGTCCAACGTCGAGCAGTACATCATGCGCGACGGCAGCTTCCCGTACTTCGCGCAGAACGTGAAGACCCTCCCGCGGGATTCGAAGAGCGTCTTCATCCGGAGCATCTTCGGATCCAACCGGGGCGGATTCTCGAACCATCCGATGAGCGTCGCCGGCTACAACAGCACGCAGCTGCTACAGTACATCGACACCTTCGTGACGGAGTTCGACGCCGGCCACCTGTTGACGTACAACGATCTGCTCGATCGCGGCTACATCACGCCGTAGCCCTGGCGATCGATGAGCGCTGATCGACGTGCGGCATCGGTGCTCGCGCTCGGCGACTCCTATACGATCGGCGAAGGCGTCGAGCCATCGGACCGGTGGCCGGCGCAGCTCGGCGCGCGTCTGCGAGCGATCGGCATCCCCGTCGACGAGCCGCGCATCGTCGCCCGCACCGGGTGGACCACCGACGAGCTACTCGCCGCGATCGTCGCGGAGCGGTTGTCGAGGAAATTCGACCTCGTCACTCTGCTCGTCGGCGTGAACGACCAGTACCGTGGCTACGGCGTGGCCAGATACACCGAGGCGTTCGCGACGGCCATGCGCACCGCGTTGGCGTTCGCGAAGGCGCCCGATCATCTCGTCGTGCTCTCGATTCCCGACTGGGGAGTGACGCCATTCGCGTCGGGCCGGGACAGGGCGGCGATTGGCCGCGAGATCGACGCCTTCAACGCGGTGAATCGCGCGGCCGCGCTCCAGGCGGGTGCGGGCTACGTCGACGTCACTCCGGTATCGCGCGCAGCCGCGTCGGACGCGACGCTGCTTGCCGCCGACGGCCTGCACCCCTCGGCGGCGATGTATCGGCGCTGGGTCGATCTGATGATGCCCAGCGCCAGCGCCATTCTGCGCGGGGCCTGACGTCCGCTCCCCGGCAGCCTCGCGAATCGATCAGCGACAGCTCTGCGGGAACTGCGGATTCTGCAGGTCGTACGCGCGCCGTTGCTCCGGCGTCATCGAGGCGGTGTCCGGCGCGGCGGCAGGCGGCCCACCGCGTCCGCGCCCGGAGGACGGGCAGGGACGCATGCCAGGGAACCAGACCGGCGCGGGCCCCTGGGTCAGCACCATCGCCGCCTTCGCCCCGAGATTGATCACCGCCGCCATGTGCTCGAAGTCGACCTTGGAGACCTCGTCGCTCACTTTCCAGCACATTGGGATCCTAAGCTTAGAATTCCACGTGGACAA